>Ga0209680_1000664_pt1 | contig 10028 bp, 4 predicted proteins | sample WorMetLIZISLAND1_FD_187413 | JGI IMG/M metagenome (GOLD analysis project Ga0209680, IMG submission 187413) | Marine gutless worms symbiont microbial communities from Max Planck institute for Marine Microbiology, Germany - Olavius loisae LIZARD... ... | reverse complement strand
TAACACTCTCAGTCTTTGTATGTGACGCTATCAGTCTGTCTGTAACAACAACAGTTTGTTATTGTAAATCAATTCAGTTACAGCGGTCAACTACAATAACATCTGTGACATCTGTACTCAGACGTATGGTGTAATGAAAAAGATACCCGCAAAACAGAATCTCACTCTCTGCCAGCAGTTCACATCATTCGTTCAGCTTATGTGTCTAACAGTGACCCAACGTTCGGTGCTGACTGCTGAGAGTCATATTCACCAGCAACAAATGCTACAATTTGCAAGACACCTGAGTCAGAGAAGGCTCAAAAGTTACAATGATGGCGATAGTGCCAACTCATAAGTCAAGCTTCTCACTCAAATGTGATGTGTACAACAGTCTCCTCCACATTCATTACATTTCACTAAACGCTGACATGTTTTGTCAAAAGCTTTATTTCACACCTCACCACAGTTGTTTATGTACGCTGCATTAGGTACATCACATTATGTGTACAATGTTTTATGTACAAAACACAACTTGCACAGAACGGCAGCTGACAGACACATAAGAGTACTTACCTCGGAGGATATCAACTCTCTGTCTTAAAGTCGTCAGCAGTTCCATGGACTTCCCTGCAAGGACAATCTCCTTGAGCATTGTCCGCAGAAAACTGGGTTTACACGCAATACATTTGCTAGTTTCAGACGACGCTTGTTGATCCTGCAAAGCAACAGCAAGATCATACTTGAAACGTATTAGACAACATCACGATCGTAACTATGATTAATGGCATGATTTAAATTAGCAAATATACATTACTTAAGTAAGACATTCAGTAACAATAGAGATTCAAGAATACATGCAATATTTATTCAAACGGAGATAAGTGAAATGTCTTCATCCAAGCAATAGCAATGAAATACTTGCTGCATCTATGCAACAGATCATAATGCAACAACTCTGGACTTTTATCAGCTCTTGTGGGCATCGCAATAAGAATCAGCAGCACTATCACTATCAAGTACTGAGTGAACCATCAAAGGAGACGTGACAGTACCGGGTTGGAAACAGTGCCACTACAGTTCAGATAGTAAGCTTCAGCCCAGAAATTTTCGTCAGTTGTTTTCACCGACTCATCTCTGTATCACACCAGACACGAACACATGATTCATACATTAGAAAACACAATGATGTACATAACAATACACAACACTGCATTCTTTGATGCTGACTCGACTCGGGTTTTCTGTTCACCATTTTGTGCTCTAAGTGACCTGGTGGCTTTCAAATGTTGTAGATTTGATTGTGCAGTGTTTTACGTCCCCGCCAACACAGTATAGGTTATATGGAAGACGGTTTTTACAGGTCAAAAGACCCAACCAAATGTTGTTCAAATGTTCAAATGTTGTAGAACCGACTAACTTCAAAGACTGGAGATACAACCAACGAACATGTCATCACTTCACTTAATAACAGCAGCTGTCAGCCACTCTACAAGTATCAAGTTCACTTCCAAGTTGGGCCACAGACGAAATTAATAACTGTCACCCATGGCCATCGGCTATGCTACACATTCACCATTATGTCAGCTGTCCAGCTGGAGGTAGCAAAATGTAATCATCGTAAGATTATCAAATACATGACAAATGTCATCAGAACTAATAAACCTTGTTTAGTAAAGAGTTATCATAGTAAAAGACACGCAAAAGAATGGATGGTGAGAGTTTGATGGCAATTTAACATGCAAGTAGCAGCTATATTATGCACACGCAGTCAAGAGCAACCACAATATGACACCACAGCAACTCTACAGTAGAGTTCGTAAGTAGTCAGTAAGTCGTACAGTAGCTGCGTGCAAGTTGTGTTCAAGTAGAGTCTCTATTTGAACACAACTTGCACGCAGCTACTGTACGACTTAATACGTTTTACAACAAAGACAGCAAATCAACAGCTCATGTGACCTAAGTACAAAGAACTCCTGACAAGGATCTGTCAAGCAGCCGCAGCTGACCCAGTTGTCAATAATGTCGACGTATGGACGAACAGTCTTCAGCCACAATGTCAGCATCATCAACATCTAACACGGTCCACCACACTGTCGTCAATTATCGTACCACTCACACAGTCACAATCTGAGCTTCTACATCACAATAACAAACACTACATTGGATGCTGGATACAACTACGATGTTGTAGTTCAGTTTTACTCTTCAACACATTTTGGAGATAATCTTCCCAATAAAACTCCTGACTTGTGCAAAATACCCAGCCTTCTCAAGTAAGTAACTAACGAATTTATAGCGCGCAAAAAACCGACATAAGGGTATCAGAGGCGCAGACAGTGGACGGGCTACAAATTTCTTGCGAACATGTAGGTCTTGAGCTGAGACCTAAAACTAGTGAAACTGTCAGCGGAGCATACAAATGAAGGAAGACTGTTCCAAACGGTGGGGGTGCAGCATGAGAACCGACGAGCAGCCATGTTTGCCGATGAAGACTGTGTTGACAGTAGGTCTGATGTAGATGACCTCACCACACGTGACTGTCTGTATGACGAGAGTAGACCAGTAAGATACGAAGGTTGTTGCAGTTTGACGGCTTTATAACAGAAGACGACAATCTTATAGTCGACTGCCATGCACCGGTAACCAATGGAGATTCTTAACAAGGTCGGCTAAGTGATGTTGGCGTAGTGGAGCTTGGCAAACAATTCTTGCGGCTACATTCTGCACTCTCTGTAACCTTTGAAAATTGTTGTTTGACATGCCGTAATACAGAGATCACTTGACTGATACTGACAAATTAAACATATCTACAATCACCAACAACACAAAAAGCTAAACATACACATAAACAAACTAAAGCAAATGAAACTAAAGGCTGGTTCAGGGGGTCACTACGCCATCTGACAAGGAAACGGACTGAGTCTGTTCTACAGTTCCCGACACCGGCGCTGGGCTACAATGTAGTAACAACATCGTCTGACTCACAAACTCTTTCACAGACAAACCACTGTACCAGCTGATGTTGATCCTTGCCGAGATTTCCAAGATCAGTTAGTATTGTGAACATTTCTTCCAGCAGATGTGACGCCTTGTACGATGCACTGGGCACGTCAGTGCATGGTTCAATGCCGCGCGTGTACAACTGGTCAAGAATGGTGAGCTGGGTCATGTATGGCGACAGCTGGTCGAGAAGTAATGACAGACTCCACGCTTCATCTGACACCATCACAACCATCGTCTCATTCACACAGCTTTCATTGTCTAACTACTTCACTCAGCGATTAAAGTTAAGGACATTACCAATGAATTCATCTCATACATTTGCATGACTGAAATAGATTAACTGACCTATTAAGATAACTCAACACTGAGATAACTCAACATCACCAGAGATGATGTGGTTCAATAGATCATACACAAAATTTCTATAAATATTCCACAGCAACTACAGCCGTACCATAGACCTCTTAGCCTCACCTACAACTCTTCCAAGATATTTTACAAGGACTTGATAGCCATAAATTGTAGTTTTACACCCATATTTACTTAAAGCAATGCTATGAGTAAGTAAGATCTGCTATGCTGAATGGTGAAAACTAGAATGATGTTTTGGGCAGTGAAAAGATTTTTGATATGTTTAGCTGTTTTGACACAACACCATCATGTGACACATGAATAGATACGCGGACACACAGACATTCATCATTGGACAGCACAGTCTGCGCTATGCATGTGCATGGACTGCACAGTGATAAAAAGTCAACTGTGATAGCATTTGTCATTAAAAGTGACACTGCATTAACCTTGTTTGCCTATCTTTAGTTCCAGTTCTGTCAGATGACGTGCAAGCGTCTGCATATAGCATGACAGTGCTGCGGCAAATGCCTCGTACGTTCGACTGGACACATTGCTTGATGCTGCATCGGTTGCCATGACAACTGTGATAAACTGTCGCAGTTTCTGAACTGTGACTCCATAGTCAACAATTCTACTCAGCAGCATATTCAAAGCCTCCTGCACACCCAACCATCATCACTCACGACTAATCATACAATTGTAGTGTACGTGCATGTCTGATGCTATATACTTGACAGTTTAGTCGAGTTTCAGTGTATGTGATATTTAGAAGTAGTGCATAGTCAGTAGGTATTATGAAGTTATTGGTTGGATTGGATTGGATTGGATTGAGCATGGTTTAACGTCCCCGCCAACACAGTCAAAACAGGTTAAAACACCCAACCAACAGTATCAAAGTACTAAAGGAAAAAAGCTACAAAGGAAATTGGTTGGGCTATGACAGTAATGTAGATATTTGGCAAATAATGTGTTTTGATGGAGCATGTGATATCAGCAATAAATGTCAAAGCTGAAGAAACAGAATTCACTTCACACTTACATCCATTGTAGTCGTCAGCTTCATTTCACTTACGATTTTGACAACTTCTGCAGTAAACGAGTAACAAATGACTAATGCAGGGAAACAGAGGGTTAAATCAGTGTTACATACTCAACCAGTGGCAGAGTGAATGTACATTTCTTCTCGTTAAGCAGGCACACCATAAGGCAAGGATATGCATGTACTGGCTACTTTTGTAACATTTTTAGTGATCACTCAATCCTCCCTAGTGGGCTGGTTCTACGATGAACACCTTCAAATTTAAAAAAATCCCAACATTTAAAAAATTCTGCTATTTACAAATATATCCGTTCATTCGTGGACGACAGATACAGCAGATTCTAATAGAAGTAGGCAAACACCTTCCCATCACGCAACTCAATCACTCTACAGTTATTCGAACGGTAGCTTCAATTTTTTGACTGAAAGTGGAAATTTGTCATTTCTGTATATTCATGGTAAAATATGGCCAAAACAATATAAAATGTCTTCCAAATTTAAATTACTACACTTCAGTCCTTTGGAGACAAGAAAGTCCAACTATTGTTGGACACATCCATACGATGCTTCTCCAAGCGTCACACAGGGCACGTTCGAAAAGTAGTTCGGAGACATCCGAGCACTCAGAGGAGTCAGATATCCGTTCGTTATCTCACTCAGAGCACGATCTTGCACGTTCGTAAACACCCGCTCCGATCGACTGGAGCACGCTCTGAACGCTCGGAGTCGAGACTGCGAGCGTTTGGATCTACGCGGGAATGACTTTGTTTACGTGCGGCATAATGGAGGTTGTCGGACAACGTTTTATTTTGACGAGTCTGGAGCTGTATATATTTGCATAGCAAGATACAATGAATATGTGAATTTTAGGATGAAAATGTCATTGCGTTTTATTCATTTTACTTTCATTTAACTCCGTATACGTTACAACTAAGTTGTGTTTTGTTCCATTATAGATCGTTTGCGTTCGTTTACTCCGGGACAGATCGCGAGAATCTAACAGCACTCCGCAGGCCACGCCTTCTTACCCGGATAGATCTGCTCCATAGTTATCGAACGGGCCCACAGTATATCTAAGAACAGCAAGACTTCTATGTGCTAAAGAAGACAGTATGTGGCCGAGATGTCCTGCACAATCTGTGGCTATCCGCTGTAACAGAATAGTGTACTGAAAAACGGAAGGAAATATTTGGGATTTGCTCATATCACAAGATGGCATGTAGGACGGACGGATGGTACCATCACAGAACAGTGTGTATCACAGGTCTGACGTCACTGTGCTGTTGACAGCAAATGATGGATTGGCTAGCGAGATTAACAGTTCAGATTAACAGATTAACATCATCCACGTTACTGATCCACGCGAATAGCTCACTAAATGCTCACTTTTATACCGGGTGTTCAAGGTCCCCATTATGGGTGATCCTGTAGGAATTTTGTAATGCTGACAAATCTCAGAAAACTAGAATGTTGGGGCTATCGGGTAGTGAAGGAATTTTTACAATAAGTTAAGCCGTTTCAATACAATACTGGGTCGTGGCGAACAGATAGGCAGACATCTTTCAACAGAGAATACTGCATAGCATTGCACTGATAACAAGAAAGCCTAGCTAAGGCTAAGGTAAGCGCACGACAGCAGTGCGCGTACGAAGGCCCCTAGCGATGAAATCTACAACAAATCAACGCAAGGAACATGTAGGTTACAACTCTATCGCTATCTTCATTCGTTTACTTGTTGTTGCCTCCCAAATCTGCGAAATCCCGCAAAATTCTACGAAAATTCGAACTTATAGCAGTTCAAGGTCATCCAAGGTCACTGATCTTCGTGTAAATCGAAAGCACATATGCAACTTCCTATTACTCATTAATAGTAACTATGGACGTATATCTTCCGTTTTCAAGATACTGACGCAGTAGCTCGAAAATAGCTTGTTTTTACTCCCCACCCTGCTTGAAGTCCCTTAGTTGAGGAACGCTTTGCAATATCAACGTAATCTATAAACCGCTGAAAAGTACTTTTAATGGGCTACAATTCCATCGGTGACATTATGGGTATATCTTCATTCGTTTAGCCGCTGTTGGCTCCCAAATTCGTGAAATCACGCGAAATTCCGCCAAAATTTGACCTTACAGCATTTCAAGGTCATCCATCTTGGTGCCAATCGAAACGCATATGTGACTTCCTAATAGTCACTAATAGTAAATTTAGACGTATTTCCTACCGTTTTTGAGATATTGACGCTTAAATGTAGAAAATGGCTGATTTTTCCCACCCCTGTCTTGTTTGACGTACCCGCTCGGGGGGAACCCCTTAAAATTTCTGGATGAAAATTAACTCGTAACAACTAGAGGCATGGGACTACCATATGGTAAAAATTTCATAAACCTAACTTCAACCGTTTTTGTAGGATTCACCCTTGTGATGGACAGATGGTCGGGCGATAGTATATAGCGCACTAAGCACATATGCTAAATGCTGCCGCGGGCTAAAAACCAAGGTACTAATTTATAATGACACAAACAAGATGCTGTATAACAGAAAACCACCGGCAGTGCATACATCGGTCAGATGAGAGACTCTGATATGAGAGTTGACGGCAAAGTGAGATCCATTCCAGTCAAATATAAACAACTCTTTCACTCCACACAACATCCTGCTCACAAATGTCAACATTTGTCAGACATTTAAAACCTATAGCAAAAATTGTCACAATTATTCATTCTGTAATGCTTCATTATGGTTATTATCAAGTAGACGGTGGTGACTTCCTACAGGCTCCCCATAGCAACCGTAGGCCTATCTCTCACTGTTTTAGCAGTGCTCAGACTTGTCAAGGAGAGACAGACAGACGGAATTGATCTAGCAAAAGGCGACACAATGCACTAAAGTGCATCAGCTGCCAAACGACAACAATAAACGAGACTGCAGCACTGCAATTATAACAAATAATCTCTGATAACTTCAGCGAACAGTTCAACATACTACACAGAAAACACATCAACTGTCGTACCATATCACTTCTCGTGAAATCTGATATTCTGTCACTGTAGTCTTTGACGAAGGAACATACAAAACATTTTGACGCATCAGATATGACTGCCTACAAGCAGACATTAATTAGAAACTGATTAAGACTTCAGTAAACAACAAGAAAATAAAATATATTAACTGTATAACATCCTACCACAATTTTTGGATGGTTTGCTACAAAAACTGAATGCTCACATTTCAAGAGTTCACATACTGGGCGTCTACATCAATGCATTGATAACACATTAAAGGCCTGCAGTAATGCAGTCAAAAAATTTGTCTGCATTGCAATAAGTTCTTACGTCTGACTCACAATGATGCAAATTACTTAAGTGAATGTTTATGCTTTTTTGCCTGTGTGTTCACACTGACGTGAACATGAATGCTCACAGCTATGTTTCACGCAAATTGTTCGTACCACTCACGCTGTAAATGAAATTTTGTGTGAGCACCCAGTGAACTGTATACAAATTGACTTATTTACTTAAAAAGTAGCAGAAATAGGGCGAAAATAACTAAAGATCAGTTGGATCTAGAAGTGCAAGAATACGAGTTTTATGTTGTAAATCACACAAAGAATATAGAATGGACCAAACGTAGGCTAATATTGCAAGAGAAATGGAAACTGAACATAAACTAACTGTGTGGGTCTAGCTAAACAACATAAAGTTAACACCCACTGACGTCCAGACTCCAGACTGGGTGTTTTGGGTTGGGAACACTGCTCTGCTGTAAAAAAAAACACATTTATACACCTTTCATTTACTGAGGTTCAATACAGGCAGCAGAGATTACAACAATATTCCTAGTCAAAGTCCCACTGTATTGACAAAATACTAAATACTGCTAAATTTAGTTGCATTAGTGCGAATAAAAGTGCAAATACCTTGCACGAATAATCTGTGTCAGTGTGAATCAGGCATTAATCTTAACATGGCACGAGAGATTTCAGGAACCTCATAACTAATAACAGTTATTATATTAACAGTCTTAAAACTATATGTGTGCAAACCACCATAAAACTTGACAACAATGTGAGAATATTTAAAAACAGAGAATTGTGTTGTGTGAGCACTGCATATGATACGGAAGCATTAGAAATGTTATCTCACAAACACAACAGCCTGCACTCATAATAAGGACTATCATGAATCTTAATTACAAACCAGTCGACAGCGATGTTTGAAAAGCGACAAGTAGAATTCAGCCGACTTTCACATTTGCTTCTCCAGTACTGAACGACTACATTCTGTCTCAACCAATCTTCCATGTCTGTCGTTGACTTCTCATCAACTACTGGACAAACCGACATTTCTGCAGTGTCGCCGTCATTCTTGGTCGTTTCATGTGTATCAGTGACTTCACAGGGGAATGGAGGCTGAGTGACCACAGTGTATTCATCCTCTTCATCATCACTGCCAAGCTACAGATCAACACAGCCCTACACTGCACATGCACCTCCATGCTCTACCACAGTCTGCATCCCATTACCCCCTCACCCTGCGGCATTTTGGCGATGTGGTTTTCTGAAAGCTGATGATGTACTTATTTGAATCCCAGGTCGTTTGCCAAAAAAATATCAAGGGAGCATGTAGTGATGATGGCAGTTACCGAAACATTAATGTAAACTGTGTTCAGAAAAAAACACCCACTCAGTTTCTTTCATATCTCCATGAGTGATGTGTAGATTTAAACAAAAACTGCAGTGCATATACCTAAGGACCGGCAGATTCTGACCATGTGGAAATTAAATATTCATTGCGGCCAATAATGTAACTATGACGTCATATTTGTAAACGTTTGTAAATAAGGACCTCCAGACAGATTACAGCCTTATTTTACACCATAATTTAATGACTGATAATTAATAATAATCAGCTATTTAACATACGTTAACAAGAATATTACTGTGTCACTGATAAATTGAAATGCCATAACTTATACTCAAAATATCCGCTTTTCTCTTTAACACAAGTGTGGATTCGCATGACTCACCCACGACATTCAATTGCTGTAACATTATCTTCCATCAGTGGTGATCGAACTTAATCTGGTTTATGAACGAAAATTTGTTTATGTTTATTCATTGTCTTAAATTCCACCAAATAATACAAGAAACGAATGTGTCTATGCACCAGCAAGCTTGCAAAAAAGATATCCTGGGCTCCTGGATAATCGCTTGCTGTAAACTCACTCCAACTTTAGCCAGACAAATATGACGTCATGATTACATCATTGGCCGCAATGAATATCAAATTTCTATATTGTCAGAATCTATCGTTCCTTAGTATACTCATGGCAATTTTTGTTTAAATCTACACATCATTCATGAAGATATGAAAGAAACTGTGAGTGGGTGTTTTTTTCTGAACACAGTGTACTTTTAAGTGTGCAGGACATAGGCATATGGCATATCAAATTAAAGGCAATGAGAAGATGACGCAAATGTCGTTCATTGATTAAAATATTGATCGGATAGGTCAATAATGTCAATAAAAGTACTTAAGGGTCAGCAAAGGTCACAATAAATATGCGTTTAAACATGGGCATGTGACCCATCAATGGACAGGACTTTGGGTGGCAGTCCAAAAGTTTGTGATAGTAATGAATGTATAACAC
>Ga0209680_1000663_pt1 | contig 10033 bp, 10 predicted proteins | sample WorMetLIZISLAND1_FD_187413 | JGI IMG/M metagenome (GOLD analysis project Ga0209680, IMG submission 187413) | Marine gutless worms symbiont microbial communities from Max Planck institute for Marine Microbiology, Germany - Olavius loisae LIZARD... ... | reverse complement strand
ACGCCGTAGGGGTCGCGGACCCCGATCAGTTTCTTCTGGGTCATAGCGATCAGCGAATAGGCGCCTTCGATCTGCGACAGGGCGTCGGTGATGCGGTCGACGACGCGGCCGTATTCGCTGATGGCGATCAGGTGGATGATGGTTTCCGTGTCGCTGGTCGACTGGAACAGACAGCCCCGTTGGACAAGGCGGCGGCGGAGCGTGTAGGCGTTGGTTAGGTTGCCGTTGTGGGCCGTGGCCAGGCCGCCGAACTTGAAATCGGCGAACAGCGGCTGGACATTCCTTAGCGCCGTTTCGCCGCTGGTCGAATAACGGACATGGCCGATCGCCATGTCGCCGGTCAAGCGGCCCATGACATCTTGCGATTCGAAGTTGTCGCCGACCAGACCGAGGGCCCGGTGACTGTGGAACTGCTCTCCGTCATAGGCGACGATGCCGACCGCTTCCTGGCCCCGGTGCTGCAGCGCGTGCAGGCCGAGGACCGCGTGGGTCGCGGCATCGGTCTGGCCGTAGATCCCGAAAAGGCCGCATTCCTCCTTGGGATGGTCGTCGTCTTCCGGCGAGATCTGGTTCAAAGGGTTCTGTGTGTCAGGGTCGGCCATGTGACGTCGGTTCCCTCGGTTAGTTCGGGTTCTGGCTGGAATCGATCAGCCGTTCCATGTCCTTCAGTTCCTTGCGCCGATAGGCGCCTTCCGGGGTCTCTTTCTTGTCCTTGGCGTCCTTTGGCTTGGGCGAAATGATGGCGTCCACCGCTTCACTGGCGCCCATCAGATCCTTTGTTCGTTTCTTGGCCCGCTGGGCGGCGTTGGCCACCGCCTCGTCCGGGAGGAGCGAGGTCAGGAACTGGGCGCCGGGTTGGATCAGCTCCATGGAGCGCGCCTCCTTGACCAGTTCCGGATGCTCGTCCTCCGGCATCGCCAGTTCGAGACCGATATAGGCGACGCAAACGATGGCGGCGCCGCGGACCAGTCCGAACAGGAAGCCGAGCGCCCGGTCGAGCGCGTTGAGCGCACTGTTTTGCACCAATTTCGCCGCCGAGCGGGTGAAATAGGAGAACAACACCAGAGAGACGACGAATAGAAGCAATCCGGTTGTCAGGTCGGCCGCCAGTTCGATAGGGATGTACTGGCGGGCATAGGGTTTGAGGATGGGAAATCCGTAGAAGGTGGCGAAAATCGCGCCGATCCAACCACCGATCGACAGCACCTCGTGAACGAAACCGCGGGCATAGGCGAGGAATGCCGACACCAGAAGCACGGCGATGACGCCGGCATCAAAAAGGTTGATCGGGAGGTCCCCGAGATTATCCATGCCTTTTCCATTCTGCCTGGGCGGGACCCACGCCGTCGCCCGAGAACAGGGCCAGAAGGCCGTCAAGGTGGTCGATCTCTGTCACGTCCATTTTAGCGCCGAACTTGGGCCTTGAACCGCCCTTTTTCGTTTTCGCCTTGGGCACGATGGCGCGGGTGAAACCCAATTTTTCCGCTTCCTTCAACCGCGCTTCGATCTGCGATACGGCCCGCACTTCGCCGGACAGGCCGACTTCACCGAAAACCACCGTTTCGGCCGGGACCGGGGCGCCCTTGACGGACGACACCAGGGCTGCCGCAACGGCGAGATCGGCCGCCGGTTCGGCGATTTTCAGGCCGCCGGCGACGTTTAGGTACACTTCCGAATTGCCCAAAGCAAGCCCGCACCGGGTCTCGAGGACGGCCATCAACATGGCCAGCCGACCCGAGTCCCAGCCGACCACGGCGCGGCGCGGCGTAGCCAAAGCCGAAGGCGCGATCAGGGACTGGATTTCGACCAGCACCGGGCGGCTGCCCTCGATGCCGGCGAAGACCGATGCGCCGCTCACCTCGCCGTGATGGTCAGCAAGGAACAGCGCCGAGGGATTGGCCACTTCCTGCAGACCGCTCTCCGTCATCTCGAAGACGCCGATCTCGGCGGCCGGGCCGAAACGGTTCTTGACGGCGCGCAGGATACGGAACTGGTGGCTTTGGTCACCCTCGAAATAGAGCACGGTGTCGACCATGTGTTCGAGCACCCGGGGACCGGCGATCATGCCCTCCTTGGTCACGTGGCCGACCAGGATCAGCGCCATGCCGCGGCGCTTGGCGACACGGATCAGTTCCTGGGCGGAAGTGCGGACCTGGGCGACCGTGCCGGGCGCGGAATCGAGGGTATCGACGTACATGCACTGGATGGAATCGATGACCACCACGTCGGGGCCGTCGCCGTCGTCGATGGTGGCGACGATGTCGCGCACCGATGTGGCCGCGGCCAGCACAACCGGGGCATCGGCGAGACCTAAGCGCTGGGCCCGCAGCCGCAGCTGATCGATGGCTTCCTCGCCCGAGACGTAGGCGCAGCGGAGCCCGCCGGATAGCGCCGCGGTAACCTGCATGAGGACGGTCGACTTGCCGATCCCCGGGTCGCCGCCGACCAGGGTCGCCGAACCCGGCACCAGCCCGCCGCCGGTGACGCGGTCGAACTCGGCGATACCGCTTTGCCGGCGCGGTGCCTGTTTCTCGTTTCCCTTGAGGCCGACGAAGTCGATCTTGCGGCCTTTCTTGGCGCCGAGCCCCTTGGGCGCGCTTTCCGGGGCCTGTTCCTCGACTAAGCAGTTCCAGCCGCCGCAGGCGTCGCAACGCCCGGCCCATTTCGGATGGGCGGCGCCACATTCCTGGCAGACGAAGGCGGTAGTCTTTCGGGCCACCGGGGGCCTTTCTTCCGTTTCCGAAACGGTGCGGTTTCAGCCCTTGACTTAGAGGATATTGGTGACGCGTACAACCCGCTTGCCGCAGGCGTTGCCCTAAGCCTGATCGGCACCGGTCGGATTCGCGCTATGGGTAGAAAATCCCTCGAAAACAGCCGAATCGGCGGCAATTCAAATAGGCTTCAATTTCTCCAGCTCGTCGACCGTGCGCGGCCAGTCCTTCTTGAGCAGCCGCGACAGGGAACGATCGGCCAGTACTTTGCCGCCGGTCTGGCACTGCGGGCAGTAGTTGGTCTCGTTAGACGCGTAGCGGATACGTTGGATCGGCGTGGCGCAAATGGGGCAGGGCTTGTCGAAACGCCCGTGCGCCGCCATGCCGTCCCTGAATGCGGTGACCTTTTCAGGGAAGCCGTCGCCGGTCTCGTCCCGGAGAACCGTCGTCCAATGGTCCAATGTCTCGACGGTGGCTTGATGCAACCGACCGATTTCGTCGTCCGTAAGACTGCCCGTCAACTTGACCGGGGAAAGCCCAGCGGCATGCAGGATCTCGTCCGAATAGGCGTTGCCGATGCCACTGAACAACCGGGGGTCGGTCAAGGCGCGCTTCAGTGTGTGATTGCCCTGGCGGAGCCACTCGCCGAACGAGCCGATGTCGCAGTCTGCCACCTCGACTCCGCCGGGATCGTGTTGTGCGAGGCCGTCCTCTCCTTCGACTACATGCAGGGACGCGCGCTTCTTGGTACCGGCCTCGGTCAGTCAGCACCATGCTCCCCGTCTCGAAGTTGAAGGCGGCCAGCATGGTCTTGCCGCCGGTCTTGGCGCCGACTTCGCGCCAATGCAAGCGGCCGGCGATCATCAGATGCAGGACGAACCAGATGTCGTTGTCGAAGCCGATAGCGATTCGTTTGCCGAGGCGCTGGAGGTCGACGACGGGGCGGCCGTAGGCGGCGTCCAAGGGCGGCTCGACCGTGCGCAACAGGAACGGGCTGTTGCGCCGTACCTCTGTCAGGGCTTTACCGACGATCCGGGCTTCCAGGGCCTCGATGTAGACGGTGATGTCTGGGAGTTCGGGCATGGCCGGAGCAGATTAAACGCCGCTCCGGGGTTCGGTCTACGCCCGTAACGCCATCTTGATCGGTCCGTCGGCGCGGCCATTGACGAATTGGTCGAGGTACGGGTTGCCCGACTCGTTGACCAGATCCGGTGGACCAGCCCAGATGATCTTGCCGTCGTAGAGCATGGCGATGCGGCCACCGATCTTCTTGGCGCTGGTCATGTCGTGGGTGATGGTCAGCGCCGTGGCGCCGACCTTGCGGTTGACGGCGACGATCAGGTTGTTGATGACGTCGGCCATGATCGGATCGAGGCCGGTGGTCGGCTCGTCGAAAAAGATGATCTCCGGGTCGGCGGCGATGGCGCGGGCCAGGCCGACGCGTTTCTGCATGCCGCCCGAGAGCTCCGCCGGCCACACGTCGGCGATGTCGGGGCCGAGACCGACGAGGGCCAGTTTCTCGACGGCGATGTCGCGGGCTTGGCGCCGCGTACACCGTTTCTCGGCCAGAAGCCCGAAGGCGATGTTCTCCCACACGGGAAGGCTGTCAAACAAGGCGGCGGCTTGGAACAACATGCCGATCTGGTTGTTGATGCGTTCTCGTTCGGCCGGCGCCATACCGACCACTTCCTTGCCGTCGATTTCGATGGAGCCGCGGTCCGGGGTCAGAAGGCCCTGGATGCACTTGATGGTCACCGATTTTCCGGTGCCGGACCCGCCGATGATGACTACGCTTTCCCCGACACCGACATCGAGGTCGACGCCGGCGAGCACCTTCTTTTCGCCAAAAGCCTTGTGGATGTCGCGCATGCGGATCTTCGGGCGGTTGGCGGGCTCCTTCGTCATTTGGCGAAGAAGATCTCGGTCAAGATGTAGTCGAAGCAGAGAATAAGTATGGAGGCGGACACAACGGCGTTGGTCGTCGCCATGCCGACGCCTTGGGCGCCGCCCTTGGAGTGGTAGCCGTGATAGCAGCCCATAAGGGTGACGAGGAAACCGAAGACGGCGGCCTTGACCAGGCCAGAGATGACGTCGGACGCCTCCATGAAGTTCCAGGTGTCCTTCAGGTAGTTGGCCGGATTGAAGCCGAGTTTGTAGACGGCGACGATATAGCCGCCGAAGACGCCGATGACGTCGGCGACGAAGACCAGGAGCGGCAACATGGTGAGGCCGGCGATAAGGCGCGGCACCACCAGGTATTTCATCGGGTTGGTCGACAACGTAGTCAGGGCGTCGATCTGCTCGGTCACCCGCATGGTGCCGATCTCGGCGGCCATGGCTGCACCGATACGCCCGGCGACCATGAGGCCGGCCAGCACCGGTCCCAGTTCGCGGGTGAGCGCGACGACGACGATGTTGGCGATGGCGCCCTCGGCTGAGAACCGGGACGCGCCGATATAGGTCTGAAGAGCCAGCACCATACCGGCGAAGACGGCCGTGAGCCCGACCACCGGCAGCGAGTAGTAGCCGATCTCGACCATCTGGCGGCCGATGATGCGGAAATACCAAGGGCCCCGGAAACAATGCGAGACGCCTTCGATGGTGAACAGCGTCAACCGCCCCGACGTCGCCAGGAAGGCGAGGAAAACGCGGCCGATGGTTCGCAGGAATCTCATGGACCGGGCCTTACGCGTCTTCGCCGATGTACGCCCGGTGATAGCGTCGGCCCAACGACGTCAGGATTTCGTAGCCGATGGTGCCGGCGTCCTCGGCAACGGCGTCGACCGGCCGGTTGGGTCCGATCAGTTCGATCCAGTCGCCGGGACGGCAGAGATGATCCGGGACGCCGGTGACGTCGAAGGTGATGAGGTCCATGGAAACCCGTCCGACAAGTGGGACTCGATGATCGCCAATGTAGCCGCAGGCGCGGTTGGAAAGCGAGCGCAAATATCCGTCCGCATAGCCGACGGGAACGGTGGCGATGCGCGACGGGTTCGACACTTCGTAGCTGGCGCCGTAACCGATGGTTTGCGGTGCGTCGGCGCCGCGGATTTGCAGGATCCGCCCCTTCAAGGTGACCGTACCCTGCATCGGATTGGCGGTGCCGGGTTGCGGGTTGACGCCGTAGAGCGCAACGCCTGGACGAGCCAGATCGAAATGATAGTCGGCACCGAGGAAAATGCCTGATGAATTGGCGAAGCACGCCTTGCCCTGGGGGAGAACCAGACGGGCCTTTTGGTAGGCGGCGAGCTGAGCTGGGTTCTGCGGGCTGTCGGTCTCGTCCGCCGTCGCCAGGTGGCTGATCACGTATGTGATGTCGAGCCCGGTGACCGCCGACGGATCGTCGGCGATCCGCTCCAGTTCATCGGGCGGCAACCCGAGGCGCAGCATACCGGTATCGACATGGATGTCGCAGGGCAGGGGGGTCTCCCCGCAAAAGGCCCTCCAAGCGTCGATCTCACCAAGACTACCGAGCACGGGCGTCAGCCGGTACTCACGATAGGCGTCGGCGGCGTCGGCGAGGAATCCGTTAAGGATATGAATATCGGCGTCGGGGACCGTCGGGCGGAGCCGGACCCCTTCCTCCAGATGTGCGACGAAAAAGGTGTCGCAACCGGCCTTTGCGAGAACCGGAGCCACCTTGTCGGCACCCAGGCCGTACCCATCGGCCTTGACGACGGCCGCAGACGGCACACCGTCCAGGCGGTCGAGCAGGATACGGTAGTTGGCACGAACCGCATCGAGGTCGATGGTCAACACCGCGCCGGCGCGGCTTTCAGGAAGGCTGTTGTCGGGACCGGTCATCGCCGGTCCTCTCTATCCGCCTTCGTGATAGGGATCAAGGTCCCCGAAGCGGGTGAACTGGCCGTCGAACATGAGCTTGACGGTGCCGATGGGGCCGTGACGCTGCTTGGCGACGAGAACCTCGGCAATGTTGTGGACGCGTTCCTTGCGTTCCTCCCAGTTGCGGTAGCGCTCCGCGTACTTCTCCGCGCTCTCCTCGGCTCGCTGCTGCGGTTCGGCCTTCTCAACGTAATACTCTTCGCGGAAGATGAACTGGACCACGTCGGCATCCTGTTCGATGGACCCGGACTCGCGAAGGTCTGAAAGCTGCGGACGCTTGTCCTCGCGGTTCTCGACCTGACGGGACAGCTGCGACAGGGCCAGTACCGGAACGTTTAGCTCCTTGGCCAGGGTCTTGAGGCCGCGGGTGATCTCCGAGACCTCCTGGACGCGTCCGTCGTTGCGCGACTGGCCGGAGCCCGAAAGGAGTTGCAGGTAATCGACGATGATGAGGCCAAGGTTGTGCTGGCGCTTGAGGCGCCGGGCCCGGGTGCGGAGCGCGCTGACGGTGAGCGCCGGCGTGTCGTCGATGAAGATCGGGATCTCGTGCAGCGCCTGGCTGGCATGGACGAGCCGGGTGAACTCTTCGTTGGTCAACTCACCCTTGCGCATACGGTCGGACGAGATGCTCGATTGCTCGGAGAGGATCCGCGCCGCCAACTGCTCGGCCGACATCTCGAGGGAGAAGAACCCGACGACGGCGCCTTCGCCGGCTTGCGACTTCAGGTAATCGTAGGCGGCGTTGAAAGCGATGTTGGTGGCCAGCGCCGTTTTTCCCATGGCCGGCCGTCCGGCCAGGATGACCAAATCGGATGGATGCAGTCCGCCCAAGAGCTTGTCGAGGTCAGTAAACCCGGAACCGACACCGGCAAGGCCGCCTTCGCGCTTGTGTGCCGCTTCGGCCATGCCGATGGCTTCGACGACGGAGTCCTTGAAGTCCTTGAAGCCACCTTCATAGTCACCCGACGTGGCCAGGTCGTAGAGGCTCTGTTCGGCGCTTTCGATCTGGCCCGTGGCGTCGTCATCGACAGCCCCGCCGAAGGCCCGATTGACCATGTCCTCACCGAGGTTGATCAATTCGCGTTTCAGGTGGAGGTCATAAACAATGCGCCCGTATTCGAATGCGTTGATGACGCTGGCAGCGGCGCCGGCCAGTTCGGCGAGATAGGCCGGTCCGCCGATCTCGGCAAGGCCCTGCTCATGTTCGAAGAAGCGCTGCAGGGTGATGCCGTCGGCTACTTGTCCGCGCTCGATCAGTTTCGAGATGGCCTCGTAGATGCGTCCGTGGCGCTCGAAGGCGAAGTGTTCGGGGCGCAGGAACTCGGAGACCCGTTCGTAGGCCCGGTTATTGATCAGTACGGCTCCGAGCAGGCCCTTTTCCGCCTCGATGTTGTGAGGTGGCGTGCGGAACGGTGAGTTCGGTTCCGCTTCGGTTTCGTGGTGCTCGTCAATGTCCCCGTTGATCGGTGGGTTTGTTGTTGTCGTTGACATAGGCGTGGACCCTAAGGGCACATCGATTTCGGCGAAACCCGATAGTTATTCTCCAACCTGTGGTACCTGTTGGAAAATCCCGCCTGTTGCCCCTTGACTGGGGATATGTGGATAGACGGTGGATAAAGTGGCGCCAGGCAGGGTCCAGAAACGAAAAACGGCGCGACGTTAGGCCGCGCCGTTCACCCAGACGAGCTAAAAAAAAGCTATTCTTTGGTCGTTTCTTCGCCCTCGGCGCTATCGTCCGCCTCTGCCGCCGTCTCTTCGCCTTCGTCGGACGCCTCGGCGGTAATCTCCTCGACCACCGTTTCCTCAAACATTTCCTCGGCTTGTTCGACAACGGCCTCGTCGGCAGCCGCTTCGGCTTCCTCGGTACGGGCCCGGGCTTCCTCTTCAGCCGTCGACAGCACAGCCTTGCCGGTCTTCGCCTGCGTTTCGGCTTCGTCTTCGGAGCGCGCAACGTTGACGGTTACCGTCACTGATACCTCGGGGTGCAAGGCCACCACGACATCGTGCAGGCCGAGGGTCTTGATCGGTTTGTCGAGACGAACCTGCTGGCGGCCGACCGTGAACCCGGCTTCCTTGAGGGAGTCGGCTACGTCGCGGGCATTGACCGATCCGTAAAGCTGTCCGGCATCACCGGCCTGGCGGACGAGTACGACGGAGACACCGTCCATCTTGCCGGCAACCGCCTCGGCTTCGCTGCGCCGTTCCAGGTTCTCGGCTTCCAGTTGCGCACGTTCCGTTTCGAACCGGGCGACGTTGCTCTCCGTCGCTCGGATCGCCTTGCCTTTCGGCAGCAGGAAATTCCGTGCGAAACCGGGTTTGACGGAAACGACATCGCCCATCTGTCCCAGTTTCTCAATCCGTTCAAGAAGGATCACTTCCATTTTCTTTCTCCTTCGAGCCTATCCGGCCAATCTTGCCGTTTCCGGCATCGACTTATCACGCTTCGTTTTCAGGGCCCGCGTCGCCGTTTCCGTTAGGCGCGCGGTGCCGCAAACCAACCCATTGTTCCGCGATCCCGATGCCGGCGACCACGACGGCGGCCCAACCGGAAACCAAGATCACCATGTAGAGCGCCACCAGAACCGGTCCGGTAAACGCCACCCGCCGGGCCAGGGTGTGTACCACCGCGAGGCCCAGAAAGAAGTACGGCGCGGCAAAAACCATCGCCGCATTTCGACCGATATAGGCCAGATCCCCGCTGCCGAGTGTGGTCCCCATTAACGCCACGGCTGCTGCCGCGAGCAACGGCCACGAAGCCCATTGGGGCAATTCAAGGTCCGCATATGGCGGACTCGACCTCAGGTTCCGGCCCATTCGGACCAAAATACCTTGGGCAATGATAGCGTTGACGACGCCAATCACGACCCAAAATGCTGCCACCCCACCAGGAACAATGGGCGCCACCGTGGCGACTACCATTTCCCTCCTAACGTCGCCCCATACGGAGACCATTCCGTCGGTCGCTTCGCGCACGCTAGCCGCGACCTGTTCGGCCAGGTTCCCGTCGCTGACACTGGCCGAGGCGAGGACCAAGGTCACGCCCGCCAAAAGCGCCAGCGCCGACAGCGCTGATCCGGGTGACGGCCATTCTCCGACACCCGACGACCCATCCGGCGGTGCCAACCGCCGCATGAGGAGGACGACAAGAACCCATGGCGGGAGCGCGATTACGACTCCGTAAACACCGGCGACGTATGCGTTACCGAGAAGCCCGGTTGCAAAGAAACCGATTGCAACGGCAACAGTCGCGGCCCGTGGGCCCAACCCAAGTCCCACCATCAACAGCGGGAATGGGGCAAAGTAAACGAGAAGCAGCGCCGAAAACGTGCCCCCGGAAATGGCGGCAAATGCAACAGCGCTCATAAGACCGCCGCCGATGGCGATCAGCGCGTCGCGTGGCATGGCGTTCTCCCCGTCGAAAAACTCCCTATTTGACCATATAGGGCATGAGAGCCAAAAATCTCGCGCGCTTGATGGCT
>Ga0209680_1000662_pt1 | contig 10033 bp, 9 predicted proteins | sample WorMetLIZISLAND1_FD_187413 | JGI IMG/M metagenome (GOLD analysis project Ga0209680, IMG submission 187413) | Marine gutless worms symbiont microbial communities from Max Planck institute for Marine Microbiology, Germany - Olavius loisae LIZARD... ... | reverse complement strand
GCATTCTACCTATCTTCCTGTATGGCTCTGAGTGCTGGGCAGTCACCAAGAGAGATGAACTCAAGATCGATGCCCTCGATTAATGGAGTTTGTGAAAGCTGTTAGGAATCAAATGGTACCATCACGTGCGGAATGACGCGGTGAGACGGACAACCGGGCAACCACGCCTGTCGGCTATTGTCCAAGCACGGCGTCTTTCTCTGTTCGGCCACATTGCAAGAATGCCAGACGAGACAGATGCCAGGAGTATCATAACTGCTTTTCCTTCGGAGAACTGGAGGAGACCACCAGGATGTCCTCGGACTACATGGATGAAGACTATCCAGCAAGACCTGAGGTCTAACAATCTCTCCCTGGATGAGGCGATAACTGTGGCTCAGAATCGTCTACTATGGAGACTATGACTGATGTCTGCGTTTAGCGCTACACACTCCTAGTGGTGCATGCCACACAAGAAGAAGAAGAAGAAACCTAGAACAGGTATGAGCATGTACTGACCATGTAGCTCAGTGGACATGATCAAACTGGCTCCAGCTTAACACTGCCAGGACCGAGGTCCTCTGGTGCACATCAAGATGATGTCAACACCAACTATCACAGGCGATGATCATTAATGTGATAGTTGACTACAGGGTCAGCATTAGATGCTGAAAATGTAATCACAGATAGCTGACACCGAATATGGCTGATAGGCGTAACGTAATGTCGTGATTGGCTAACTCGTCTGCTGACTGACCCACCACGGCCTACTGCTTTGTTGTGATTGGCCGTCAAAGTCATCCCACAATCCTTTGCTGCTGCAGCTAAAATAGATATTCATGTCCTCCAGTTTTTCACCTTTACGGGATTGGCCAGTACATTATCCAGAAGAATATTTATACATTAGCGGAGTTGGCACTGACTACGTCACAGCAACTACCACAGTCCATGACCTACGAATTTGAATCGACTCTGAAGTGTCCACGTGGATCCATGTTTACAGAACCCTGTCCAGCTGCCTCGTCGTATTATACCAGCTGCACAGAGTCCGTCGGTCAGTGTTGTCAGTGATACTACAGTCACTGGTTGTGTTGCTAATGCTGTTGCTAGCATTGCTCGTAGTCGTCATTTACTTAAATTTTTCAGTTCCAGCTGTATTTACACCTGTACCATACCACACCTGTTTTTGTTTTGTACTTTTGTGACTGTACAGCGTTCTTGAAGTTTTTTTACTTATCTACTAAATATTTGAGAGTTTGTTTATTTTGTCTGTGGCCTATCTCCTCCTAAACGCCGCGTCGTACGATGGCCAAATTTTGCACACAGACGCGTGACGACCATGTGCAGGACATGTGCTGGGTTTTATGTCTATAGAGGTCGTCGTTACAAAAATAATGACATTTTCTACAAAACGTGTGCATGTAGGCCCAGCCCAGCTGGCCTGTGCATTACCATTAATAGCACAGGCCTTACAGCAGCGTGGGCCGATACACTGACGTTGCTTGCAAAGGGTCAGTCTATAACTAGCCACGGCTTATTGTCTCTCTGGTCACAGGCGTCTCATGCTGCAGCCAATGTAGGTCGGTGCAAGGCCTGTGCTGTTAATAGTACAGGCCTTGGGTCGGTGGCTTTAGCGGGAAATGGCTTGTGACATTATAATAACATTCTTTAATAATACTAATAACAATAATGATTATAATAACAATAACAATAATACCAACAGTGCACAATGTGACAAAGACAACATTTAAATACTTTTGAGACAAAAATGGGAAGAAATCAAAAAAGATAACCATCCGTTGGTTAAACAACTGAAGAAAAAAAAAGTAAAATGACTTAATTAACATCACTTGATATCGGTTAATTATACAAGCAAGCCAAAAATAACCATGTAGTTAGTCACACATATAGTGCATGGCATGTATTGTCACTCACCCGATAAGCTTCTTCCCATTTGCTGGCGATGTTGTACATATCAATGGCATCCTTAATACTGTCGGCATGAATGAAGTATTTTTCAGCATGCTAAAAATATCACACACTTCAGTTTACATTACATGCAATTAACAAATGCAAAAAAAATACTGGTATACTGGCATAGTGATATGCAATGAACCGTTAACAGAAAATGACGGACTAAAGAAACCATACATCATACTATTTAAAAATTGTACAGCCTATATGACACCTAGTGCTAGATTAAGCTGAACACTCAGCTTTCGAATCCACGTTAAACTCTTCTATCGTATCGTACCGTATCATATAGTTGCCCTGCCAATGAGAGACCACGTTGATGTCATGGTGAGGCTTAAGCTCCAAAGACCTGGATGATCTTTCGTCTTTAATCTTATCTGAAGGCAAGACGTGAACTACGAGTCACTTGGTTAATACGGCCCTCAGTTCCCGGTGCATGAAGATTCTAGAATTTCCGGGACCTATTCAGTGTATAGTGAATACCTCCATTTAATGCTCCTGACAAGGAAGACGATGTCACCAGAATTTCGCCAGAATGTTTGGTGCAAAAAACTAGAAAAATAACATTGACTGTGTAGACAAATTACTAGCAAAAGACGTCGTTATACCTCATATTCTCCCATGTTGGCATGATGCTGTGCTATTTTCTTGTAGTACATCTGGACCTCAGGTCTCATCGGCAACACTTCAAGGATTTGAACGGCTTTCAGCCACTGTCGTGAATTGACGGCGGCATCAACGGCCTTCAGCGTCGCTCTGTGCAGAACACAAGGCAGCATATGAACACCAGTTTGATCAACAGTAAATACTAACAAACTTGGGGACTCTCACGTCAACGTTCTCACATGAATACACCTGAAGTATTGCAGCAGTCACGGCTGGATTCATATCCTGATGCCGCCAGTGACCGGTATAGGTTTCAACCAGAACTTAACCCAGGTTGCCCTCTATGTAGAAGTCGATGGCCGTCACTGTCTTCAAGATATTTACAAACAATAATTCACGTCACATGTTGCTGGTGGCATGAGGATTTGAGACTGGTTCCATAATGATTCACTCCACTCAAGGTGATGAGACCACAATCTGATGTCGTTTGAACCCTCCATGGAACCAGTGGATTCTGTTAAACAGATTCCAGACAGCTCACGGCCACTGCGCTACATGCCACAAAAAACGTGATGTCTGATGTGGAAAACTACAGACCACATCGACTCTGACTACTGACCGAACGTGACGGCAGTCTGCCTTGACTGCACTCAGCGAACGAGACCGCTGTTAACTGATCGTCACTCAACATAACACAATGACAACAGCTAATAAGGCACGAGCTACTGAGCTCAAATTAGCAAACATTCACAGACTGTAATAAGCACGTGTATCATCAACTACAGACGTTACTGGGAGCCTCAACGGTCAATCGCTGTGGATTACAGCTATTTTGTATTTAAATCTAAAACGCAGGGAAAGATTACATGAAGACCAAGTTGCATACCCAGCCTCAATGAAGTGGTTGATGGCGGCGTCCAGCTGCTTCTGTTGCACTAAGTAGTTGCCCCATTCTTCCTCCAACTTCACCACGTCTTGTGGGAACGCATGACGTGCCAAGTCCACAGCTAACAGCATGCCAATCATCAGCCGCACATGTATATCAGTAGAGACTATACTAATTTGATACTATATCTCTTTCAGCTTACTAGCTTAGTGGAGTCATCCTACGTGTGGCCAGATGTCTGAAGTATATCTCAAGACAAAGTCTAGGTGATTGCCTTAGTTAGCATAACTATCTATTAGCTGCACATATACTAAAATGGTATAAAGCACAGACGAAAGGCAATGACAATAAAATCCATAAAATGCATAAGGTAGGTCGGTTAGCCAGTTAACAGGAGTCTCCTACAGCGAAACAAATAAGAAAATGCTTAGCTGAAGGACACTGACTCAACAAGACTAACTCATAAAACTGCAGTAAAAAAGACTGTATTGAAAGCATGGAAGGTACACTGTTCTGCTATCTGTACAGAGACCGTAGGTAAGAAAGCAAAGTTAATAAATAAAGACTGTTGGAATAGTCCAGCTTCATAACAATCACAACTATAAAAGATTTACAAGCAACAACTGAAAGCAAGAACTGAAAGAAGTTATATACATCGAGTGCTTGCTACAAGTGCAGCTATGATTACAATCATAGAGATGATTACCTCTCCGGTACGCAGAACCCTTCTTGTAGCACTGTAATGCCTCATCGTTCCTGTTCACTTTCTCATATAAATCTCCAGCCTGCAGCGAACATGAGGAGACATTCAGTAAAGAATATGACAAGTGTCAGTGATGATACAGTCTGTTGCAATAACACACAGCACTAGCACAATGTCATCATACACACATCACTGGTACACTGACAGTTCTGGATCACCTAAGATCAGTAAAAACAAAGAAACACAACGAGTGATACTCACAAAGTTTGAACAAAAAAAAGAATTTCCAAAGACGGACAAATGTAAAAGCAGTTTTCTGTCAAACAGTGTACAATCAGTCTCTAAAGTACCACATCTAGCGCTCTAAACATAGCATTGTAAGTTAGCTGTTTGGTGACAGACACAATGGCATTATGGACCTGCAGAAGATATTTACAGAGAAGTGTTCAAGCCAAGAATCAAACCCATAACACACACACACACAGTACAACTCGAGACTCTTCAGTGATATATCATCACATTAAAACCTTATGAATTATAATAACTGTTAACCGACCCTTTCATACATGTCGCCCTTCATGAGCGCCGAGGCAATGCGACTGACAAGTTCTGAGTTGCTCATCAGCTCCTGCACACGTTCCATCAGTGAACATGAACACTGTGAATGCTGGGCGAAAACACTCAGTAAACTACCTTCGATCCATGACTATTCCAACCTCTGATGATCCTGGAGGGGAATGAAAAAGCCAGGCCTACAGAGATGGAATTCACCCATTGGAGATCAGAGACAAGAACCCTGGTGGGGGTCTAGAGACAAAGCCTCCAAATGGGGGTATGAGCCCACCCAGAAGCTGAACAACTTTCAGTGATTACAATGACAGACAAAACTACAACATTTATTTTAAAAATTTCAGGGTAAAGGGGGGGGGCAGGAATTTACTATTTCGCAGGAACATTCTAACTGGCTATATGCCTACAACAACCATTGCTTAGATCAGTAGTAATTGCCAGCACGCACAGTTGTTGTCATTGATAACACATGATACACTAGGTCATCATTCAACACAGCAACATCACGATATCTAGTTTTATCTACACACAGTTTTCAATGGTGTGTTGCAAACGTCCAAGAAAAGCAGTGGAACTGCAGGCAGTTGCATACGTAGATACAAATAGACAGGACAGATTACTCAATCCAAGTCTTCACAAGCTTCGCACCCCACAGCACATCCTCTTCAAAGTCGCAGTACTCATCTACCGAGCAGTAAATGGCAGTGCTCCAGTGTATCTGTCATCCTACTTCACCCAAGTCACTGACGTGCCATCTCGATTGAGACTCCGATCATCCACTTTCAACCAACTGATTGTTCCATCTTACAACAAAATTACTGTTAGCAGGCGGGCCTTTCCAGTCTCTGCCGCCAATCTCTGGAACAGTCTCCCTACACATCTCACCTCAGCACCGTCGCTCACGGTTTTCCGGAAGTGTCTTAAGACTCCTTTCCGGCGCTCCTACTCTGACCTAATTATCTGACACTCTGAGCAAACAGTCTGTTGTGGACCTAGCAGTAACTATGTTATTTAGGCCACATTAACAGTCTCGTTGATGATGATGATGAAGTAATGACTGAAGACTCACGTCACGACTGGTGACAGTGCGAGCTGCCCGCGCTGGTAGACCAGCCTTCATGTAGAGGTTGATAGCCGCCATGTCGTCTCCCTCCTGCTCCTTCAGTTCACCCGCCTTGCCCTCCTGGTGAGTGTCCATCAACCACTGGTAGTACTTCTTCCGCAAGTTGTCCAACTGAGGATGGTTCTGTGGTTCATAAAATTCAAACTGCATACATTTTTGGCAAATTTTACAACTAATTCAATGTCGTACACTAACTCATTTGGTGACAGTTCAACGTTAATTTGTAAAAAATCATGTCTTTGCAAGTGCAATCCCAGTCTAAGTTACGGCATTCTTCTTTGAGGCAGTAAACACACAAATAAAAATAAATTAACAGTAAACCTGAAAAATACAAAATATGAAGCAGATCGACTTACCAAAATCATATGTGATTATGTCAGAGCCTCACGGTGTAAAGGCCAGCATGTTGTGAGCTAATTTCAAGACCAGCTTAATCAGAAAGGTAGCAGCACAAAGGCACCTGACATAATACTCCAGGTGCATGACGACTTACTCTCATTCTGTAAGGCTGCCTCAGACCAGCCAGTCATCACACAGCAAGAGGTGTGACAGGGAGCTAACAACAGCCTCACCAAATCCTGAATTATGTGACTACAAAGGAGTGTACAGTGTGCAGTACATACATACATACATATATGAAATTTATAACGCGCTCATAGTCGAGGATGACTCGAATCAGAAGCGCGGGCTGTTGCTAGGTGGCGGGGTTTAGGAAGAAATGGAAGAGAAGTAGAATGTTTTTAACATGCGTTTGAATGTACTGATGGTAGGAGCGTTACTAACAGAGAGAGGGATGGAATTCCAAATGAAAACAGATGACCAGGAAAAGGCGCGCTGACCGATCGTGAGATTAGTGCGAGGGATAGTTGAAAGAGACTGTACAAGCTTGCCATAACGGTCCATTGTTGACTTCAGCACCAGGCTCCTAGATACCTGTATAATGCCGACAACTGTGTGTCTGTGTCTGAAGATCCCAGTCACTAGCATTTATGATCTGCCAGGCGTCATTAACTGTCTGTTCCACGTGTTCACCACAGCACCTTTGAAGCTGTGCTTTTTCTATCACTGGACCAACAGACTGGAATTCACTGTCAGATGAGTTGCAGAATCCAGGTGTTGACTGAACATTTTTGGCAAAACTTGAAAACACATTTTATCACTGGACATTTCAGAGCATTATCGCAAAAGGGCTTTCTGTGTTATTGTGCTCTACAAATCGGCATTTACTTAATTACTGAGTTCCTTTGTAGTTGTTTTTGGGTTCTTTTGGTCTCTGTTGGCTGTGTCCTGAGTGTTCTCCTGTCATTACTGACCACACAGGTACATTGTCCATTAAACAGCTGCTGTTGCTGGGCAGTTAAACAGACACATTGTTGCATGGCACACTTCTAACTCATACTTCGACATACACCATTCAACATGATTGCAGTTACTGACACAAGCAGACAGTCTGACATACAATACAAAGTAACCAACTGACATATGACAACACAAGTCCGTACCTTGGCTTCAGCAACGGCAAGAGCTTCATCCCACCTGTGCAGTTCTTGATACATTTCCATTGCTTCATCCACGTGATTCTGAAGCAAGACACACGACAAGGGATGTCAAAAAACGACTATCAGATCATTTACTTACCTGGTGTGGCCACACCAGAATTGTAGTTTCCTTGATCCGATAAAGCCATGAGGCTTGGCAGAACTAGTACATAAAGAAGCCTATCCTCGTCTTCCGGATTCCTTCCAATCAGTTCTTGAAACCGTTGATACTTCCACAGTAAATGTCTCAAACAACAAATATTTAAATATTCATTATTCAATTCTGTTATTGTTGTCCACTTCTACATAATCACAAATCCACACAACTACAACAAATTTATCATAAGTTTCAGCTGCACATTAAGTAAGTGTAGAAAAATGGTAGACGAACCTGCTCCAGGAAAATACTTTCGGCAAGTTTGAAGTTCTTCTCCATGATTGCCATGCGTGCCCGTACCTTGTAGTGGCTGAAACCATCTCCACCCTGAACACCAGGACAAAGCTAATAAAGAAAGATATGATCATCTCTTTCAATTTCTATCTGCTATTGAAACAAAGACTGGAGAACAACACAGAGAGATGGTAAAACATTACGTTTTAGCTGTATTTACCATCATTTTGGCAGCTTCTTCAGCAAGTCTGTTGGTCTCGTGTAAATATCGAGCCTTTGAGACGTCACCGAGTGCCGCAAAACATCTACAAGATCACACAAATCTACTACATTTGTTTATAGTGAACACACAATGCACTGCTGACGAGACATTATGATTATTCATCACATCACATCACACGACACCCATTCACAGTATTCAACTGCTACTAGCATCTGCATCTGCAGCAGTTGTGGCTTGATGGCTGAGGAAAGCAGCTACAGCTTAGACAATGTGGGATTCAATTCCCGCTGAAACTGACGTCATTCACTGGTCATTATCAAAATGGCACTGAAACAAATTTGCTCCAATGTTCCAAAAACTTTCCAGTTTCAAGATGTGACCTGTTTTAAGTCTTCAGACGTGACACTATGTGATAAGAAAGAAGTTATTGTTCATTGTAATTTCTCATTTCAACGTTTAAAAGATGCTGTACAACCAAAAGCTATGAACCATGATATCGCCATTAAATCATATAGCACCTTTCGGCTATCAACAACTGCTGAGCTTCGAGACTCATCTTACTCAGACTCTTCCACATTGCTTCAGTCTCAGGCGACATCTCCAGCGTCTCCAGAAACGCCACAGCTCTACAACCAACATCTACATGTCACTACATATCCACAGCGACCACGACAAACGTTGCTAAAGTTTGTTATATATTATAATAATTCTGTAGACAGTTACTAATCTCAACTTTTATCTCTAGCTTTTATTGTATCATTAACTTTTTGTTTTACCCACAGATTTACTTTAGCCTACTTAGGCCTATCACCGCGAGGCTGATATTCTTACTTTTCCAGATGTTTTCTAGTCTCCCCATAACACTTGCCGTTTTTCCAATTCTTATCATGCATTCCTTGTCACAGCTTCTGTTCTCGATAAGTAGCTGCCAAGGTAACAAAAGACTTCGACTACTTCAACATTTGTCCCTTCAGCCGTCATTACTGTGCTGTCTTCCCAGTTATTGTTGACCATAACTTTGCATTTTCCGGCATTCATGCATAGTCCAACTCTTCTGGAGATCTTCTCGACTTCTTCAGTTGTCAGTTGTGCAACCCATCTGTGACGTCTCAATGAGGGCTATGTTATCTGCATTCGCAGTGAAAATCAGGCTTTATGAGTCGCTTGTCATCTCAACCCTACTGTATGGTGCAGAATCATGGCCACTATCTGTCACACAAATGAAAAACTAGAAGCAGCTCACCATAAGTTCCAGAGGAGACTGTTGGGATTACATGGAAGGATAAAGTCAGAAATAAATACATTAGAAAACTGATTCACGGGAACTGGCTCAGAAAGAAGGCTCAGATGGTTTGGACACGTCTTGAGAATGGACAACACCAGAACCAGGCAACACAGTGGGAACTAAGGGGTTATAAGAGAAAACCAGGACGACCAAGGAAGAACTGAGTGGACGTCATCAAACGAGACCTCAAGTAAGTAAGTAAGTAAGTAAAACAAACATTTATATAGCACATTACCAAAAAAATCTCTAATGCCCTGGTCATGCGATACATCTAATATAACGTGAAGAAGCAAGTTTTCAAATGACGCCAATATGGACTTGATCTGGGAAGAAGCCGAGGTACTGGTGAACGACAAAGCAGAATGGCGTCGACGTGTGGCCGATGCAGCCATCTGGATGCAGGATGAACTAAGCTAAGCTGCTACTTAGGCCAATACAGTACACATCCTTGCATTCTGAAAGTGCCATTAATAAACGAACATGTGATGTTACGTTATGTAGTTTTACCGTGCAAAATCTCCGTCGTCGATCGCCGTACCAAACTCAATTAGACCCTCATCGAGAGTGTAAGCCACAGTTGTTACTCCTTCATTCACTAGGACATCAGTCTTGCCATCGTGACGCTCAATCTCCACGATGTCACCCTGTGAACCATGTTCAATACACACACACACCCGTCTTAATGGTCACTTTCTAGCTATACCTTCATGAACAGATAATGTCTTAAGACTTTCCAATTCACCTTCATCACCTCC
>Ga0209680_1000661_pt1 | contig 10038 bp, 4 predicted proteins | sample WorMetLIZISLAND1_FD_187413 | JGI IMG/M metagenome (GOLD analysis project Ga0209680, IMG submission 187413) | Marine gutless worms symbiont microbial communities from Max Planck institute for Marine Microbiology, Germany - Olavius loisae LIZARD... ... | reverse complement strand
TTTCTTTTCTACCTAACTTTAGCGGCTACTCGTTAGGTTTTTATCTTGGTTTTATTATTTTTTACTTTATTTGTTAGCCACTGGTCATTTTTATGTAAGTGGTTTGTACTGATTGATGATGCTTGATTGATTAACCAACACTCGCCAGACTGGTTTTGTAGTTGTAGTCTCTCGGATGCTGAAATGCACTTGTGTAGTAAGTAAGTAAGTAAGTGTGGTGAGATTCTGCGGTTGACAGCAGAAGGCTTACTTCTGTTGTGACGAGTCAGACGCGACGCCGAGTACGTCCACGAAGTAGTCGTCGCTCTGGTCTGTGTAACAAATATTTTGACACAATCAGTGCGTTTTATCATTAAACCAGTTAGCCTACTGCTGCTGCTGCTGCGGCTGCTAGTACAAAATACAGGAAGCCTCCGAGTAGGGGTGAAATAATATCGCAATTTGCTGCCGATGCGTCGCTGTATTTCGGAGTTAAAGCAATAATTTTTAGTGAACGTTAATAGGATGCTAGGCGGGGCAGGGCCCTGCATGTTCTCATTGGAACCACGTGGTTTTCGATGACCGTGAATGACCTCAACGATCAGTTCAGGTTTTTGGAATCCTTTAAGTAAGTAAGTAAGTAAGTAAGAGATTTATATAGCGCCAAAGTCTCGGAAGAGAATCATGGCGCATAATCCAATATCTTGCTATATGTATCGTCAGTAGTTACGATGTCGATTTTTAGTTTAGTTATCGTAAAAGAAATGGAAGGACTATTGAAGGCAACAGGCACGCCAAATTCCGAAGAAATCACCTCCTATAGCAGCCTATGTAGGGCAGGCAGCCTATAGAAACAAGATCACTTAGTGGTCTTTTCGCCTCGTTCGACTGAGAGTGTGATAAACAATGTCGACGACGTTCTATTGCGTCGCCAACTCGTGAGGTGCAGACGACGAGTGCTGCTATAAACAACTCAACGTTCACATGCGTTTGTAGGTCTTTTGCTTATAATGTGCGCCACAGCTGCCAAATTAAAACGAGTCTCATTTTTAAGACAAAACCGGAAGTGTTTGTTTACGTAGTCGGGTATGTTTTGAAACCTGAAGCACTTTGCAGTAGTCTGGTGTTGACTGTAACAAGCTCCTCGCCGTCGTCCGAGTGATGACTTCGCTGGTAGCTGGCAACACTGTGCATACGACAAATCGACATGTCGATTATTAGGACCTAATTTGAAGAAACATTTGTTAGCCAAAGCGACCACACCGTGTACGAAAAAAAAACAGATATAGTGAGAAATACATAAAACACCCAAAGTCAAATCCACGCATAGGTACGCCACCTGAATTCAGGCGGTCGTTAAAGATATTTCTGTTTGGACAGTGGGGCCACGGCACAGTGTGAACTTTATTAACTGCGCCGACTAGAAATATTTGTACTTAGTTACATTACTTACCTTAGTGAATGTCAGTAGCAACAAGCAGGATGCGCAGAAAAATGTGGCTGCGAGGCTTAACTATTACCATACAAAAGCATTACAAGGGCTTCAAGTTCCTATCCAATCACGATTTCGACGTCTAGTCTCTCGTTTGCCCGCCACTTCATGAGCGTTCCCGTGCGCATACGTGGTTCTCGTCATCTTCAGTAAGTAAACGAGTATTTCGTCCCATTGGTCAAGACGATAAAACTAGACCTCAGAAATAGATTGTTGTGCGAACCTCCCTAGGGGCTGGGCCACATTAAGTGCTGCACACCGTCCGTCTTTCTGACCGTCCGTCTGTCCGTCCTTCCGTCTCGTGTCTCGACTTTCTCGAAATACAAAAGCTGTAGAAACTTCAAATTTAGTAGAAACACAGCGCTGGACAAGAGTAACTAGTGGAGCAAATTTGAGGTCTAAAGGTCAAGGACACTGGGAACGAAAATGCAAGAAAAAATCGATTTGATTTTCGCGCATATCTTCCTCAAAACTCTATCGATTTACGTCAAACTAAGACCAAAATGATCGCCGGCCCATTCTATACATATCGTCTAATAGATTTCATCAGCGAAAATGCGTCGTTTTTGTGATAATCTGTAATCCGGGAGAGCCGCGTGTCGCAGTGGCCACCTGGCCGTGTACCTACATGTTGTCTAGTGCATTATGCCGCTGCCCGTCCTGCCACAGCGCTGTATAGCCGCCCTAGCTAGAGCACCTATTGATATTGCTACGCGTCGCTAGATCTGCGCTGGCTAGTGGTGACAGACGAACCGACAAGTAAGTAAGTAAGTAAGTAAGTAAAAGATTTATATGGCGCGAAAGTCTCAGACGAGAATCAGGGCGCATAAATGGGGGCCGCTAGAGAGCAGGATAGGCTGACAGAAAATAGCGCGTCTAAAGGTGACGTCTGAAAGAATATAATAGTAAACTATGTTTGAGATTGGCAATGTGAAGAGATGACGGACAAATGGACAAACAGACGGAGAGCAGCATTGCTTGAAGCCCCCTTAATTGAAGTGTCTTTTATACTTGCCTGCGGACTTCAGTGGGTCCCTGTGCTATGAAGAAGCCGACGTGACCTTGTTGAATGATGAAACTCTTGCCAGGATTGACTCGCAGTTTGCCGCCCTGTGCCTGAGGACAACTCACTGCTACCAGCAGGATTCCCAGCTCCGTCACGCACAGGCTACAATGTAAACATATACAAATTACAATAGCACTGCAATCCACAGTCCTTTGACCCCTGTCCAGTCTCAGAGGTCTGTCAGTTAACCAGTCGGCTTTCGTCCTGTATCAGTGACCTTGTCGATGCCTATACATCGCCATTGTTGCAGTAGACCCAAGTAATTTGGTATAGTTCACATAACGAAGACATCCAAGATTCCTAAATAATTCCAGCACTCACTCTTAATCCGTACAACTTCTGTTCAGTCCATCAACGTTGGCTAAGACCTAGGCGTTCTGATAGTTGTGAACTCTCCGTGAAGAACCGTCTTCCGGACTGCCTTCACGGATCTTAACCTGTACTGAAATAAATGGGCACTGGCGTTTGTTGTAGTTTCTTCTTTTTATATTTTTTTTTCTGGCCACATGCACTAGATTAAGCTGAATACTCAGCTTTAGACTCCACATCGTATCGTATATCGTACACTCTCTTCACGGATCTTAACCTGTACTGTATTAAAGGGGCACTGGCGTTGTTTGTTTTAGTTTCTTTTTCTGGCTACGTGTACGTGTGCTAGATAAAGCTGAATATTCAGCTTTCGAGTCCACGTTAAACTCTCCTATCGTATCGTATCGTATCGTATTTAACGAGTCTTGCCGCCCAGTCCACCGCCACTGTACACGGTTCAGTTGTAAGCAGAATTCGATGCCTGCTTCCAGAAAGACTGAGTAACCGAAGTACGTCTTACTCGGCGGCGTCAGTGAATGTCAGTCCAATGAAGTCTTTAGAGAAAGATCCGGCATAGATCTCGTGTGCTGCTCCGTAACAGTAGTCGTCCATCCATCTGTTCTTGTGACCAGGCTGCACACGTGACAGAAACGCGCCAATAAGCTTACACAGGCATAGCTTATCGTAGCCTAGTACAAAAAGTTCGGGGGGAGGGAACGGCAGAACCCAGATTGCCATAGAGAACCCGGAAAAATTGGGTACAGTTCAGTTTTTATATTAAATGAAACGAATTTAGGCTGTATAGAAACTTTTGACCACAGGTATCAATTATCATGCTCAAACATGATGTATCTTGTTAAGTTTCTTCACGAATGCAACAGCCTAGAATTCTTAATTTTGCAGGAAAGCTTTTTGCATTAAAATTAATCCGAAAATTGCTCTATAACTAAAGAAATTACTCCTAACATGGATTTCGGAATAAACATCGAAACTTAATCTATTCATTAAAAATCGATAAAATAAAGTATCATTTTTAATCACTGATATTTATACCAAGGAATAATGCACAGTGAGGTAACGTGCCTTGTATGATCGCATACAGATGAGGTTCGACAGCATGGTGACGATGCCTGGTGCCAGACAGTTCTGAGCCATGAAACCCAACTTGAGTTCTGATAGACAGATCACCTCGTCCCCGCCCACCGCTGCCGGGTCATCCTCCTCATTGGCCGCAATCTCGTCCGCTGAAACCTGGTGCCAACTCCAGCCCGGAATGTGCAACAGCTGCTCCTGCATATTCATCAGTTACTGGTGTCACGTGACTGTCATTAGAGTAATTAAGTGTTACTCTACTTGTCACGTGACGCTAAAGGTTCAAGGTCGTTCCCAGATTATATTTAGATGCAAATATCTTGAAAACTATTAGGGATAAGAAGGTGGGATCCAAAGGACCCACCAGTAGGAATTTGCCTATAGAGAATCGAATGGTCACAAGCTCGATTACGTCACGTGTCTCAGTCTTAATCTTATTTGGAACTGATTACATACTGACACGCCACTTCCAGAAACGATAAATTTGCTTGGAAATATAGAAAAAAAACAGCAAATAAAATACCTAAAATCTTCAGTTATCACACTGTTACTCTACATGTACAAGGTGCGAGTTGACGGGAAAGGTTAGAAGGTTCCACATTGTCAGTACTCACTGTTCATCTAATTTTCAGCCCCGGCAGGCTGACATATGGCCCCTTGCTCGCAGTTAAGTCTATCTGTATCTAATAATTGTCCAGTCGTTTGTCCGTAAAATTTGCTATTGATCTGTTATGTTTGTTAATCACGACGTCAGTCTGTCCAGAATCCAATGGACAGCAAACAATCAAAGCAAAGTCAAAGCCATTACCACAGTTCTCAAAACCAATGCCAAGCCCATCCCATAAGCCTAGTACCGAATACAATTTGGCACTATCACAGTAGCACTAGCTGTCCTCAAAGAAACCACAAATAAGAAAATAAATTTCCCTTCAGTTATGTGAAGTAAAGTACGATACGACACGATACGATAGAAGAGTTTAACGTGGACTCGAAAGCTGAGTATACAGCTCGATAACGTCGATTTGTATAGCGCATAATGTGCGATGGCTCTAATAACCATGAACCAGCGAAAGTCACGAATAGATCAATATTAAATACCGCTCACTCAACCTCACTGACAAAACAGATTACGATTTAATAATAATAATAAACACGTCCTTGGCTTATACAGTCACTGATAGTGCGTCTAGGCCAAGGCAAGGGCAAGTCCGTAACTCTTAGGACTAAGGCCAGGGCTAGAAACTATGAGGCCAAAGCTTCCTTCCCATCACTGTTATTATCACCATTAGATTCCAGGAGCGTGAATCAGGGGCGTCGATCCTGGGGGCCGGGGCCCCCCAATATTTGGCTAAAGGGGCCATGCGTCAATCGGGCCCCTCCAATAACTTAGCTGCAAAATGTACATCCATGTCAATCAGTCAGAAAATTCATGAAATGCCTTTATTGTTTAAACTGTCCTAAATCTGGCCAGTTGATTATCAGGAAAATCATTAGAATCCTTGCCGCTAGATGTCAGATTTTTCGGGTAAAAATGTACAAAATTTGATTTCGGCTGGGGCTCCGCCCCAGACCCTATATGGGAGTTTACAGAGTTCCCCCTGACCCCCTGGCTGCATTTAAGGGGCCCTACTTCTAAGGGGAGGGAGGGGAGGAAAAGGTAAATGAAGGAGAAAATGGGGGTCGAAAAAAGGAGTTTGCCCCCAATGTTCACCACAGATCGACGCCCCTGAGCGTGATGGACGTCATGAAAGTGAGTAGGCCTACCTTGTTGTGATGTTGCAGCAGCTGCAGTATGATGCGTATGTCAGGAGAGAGGTTCTTGAGCGCTGTAACACGCATTATGTTGCCAGCATCTTCCTCGTCTTCATCTTCTGCTCGACGATTAGCCAGTATCAACACCGCCTCTGCACTCTCCGCCTACACGTGTAGTAAGTCAAAGTAAGAAAGTGAATAATTAAGCAGGTAGGCAAGCATACGGCTTGTAGCGCCGAAGTCTTAATACGAACTACATATTTACAGTAAATATGAACAAGATAGGCCTACTACGCTGATTTTCTTTCTGTAATTAATTTGTTTACTTGGAGGTTTGCGTCCATTCCAAGTCACTGTTGTGTGTACGTAGACATGTGTCAGGTGATTTATATCAAAGAAAGGCTTATACGACCAGGCAGGCTAACTTTCGCATGTTCCACAATCGATTGCCTCTAGTTAGACAGTAAAACTTGACTAATAGTAAAAGTAGTCGTTCATTCAGCTTCGGACCAACGAATTTATAGTACACGTCTAAATTTATAACTGAACCCTTTGAGGCCCACTGGCCAAGTTATTATAGTTTTATTTTTATTAGGCCTACATTAATATGTATGACATTGAAAATTAATCTCACATAAAAACGCTGTCGATCTAATGGACGCTAAATAGAGCGCGGATGTATGAGCGGTTGGGTCTGAACGGGTTAGACGGCATTCGGCATACACGGTTGAGAGCAGACCTTGGCTAGTTTGAGCGTAGGGATATCGAGCACGGTGCCTTGTATGAACGTAACGTTACTGAAATGTCGTCGGAAGAACGCCTGTAGCTCTGCTGATGGCTTGTTGCTGAAACACGTCACCGACACAGACTACTGATAAGAGCGACTGACTGAAATGATAAGAAACTAAAATAACACGACCGACACGAAACAACGACGAAATAAACTGACTATAAAGGAAAATACAAGCCTTACTTGGCATTGAGTCGTCCGGAAATGAAGTTTTTAAAACATAATCTGCGATCCTAGATTTTTCCTCAGAAAAATAGTAATTTGGCAGAGTTATCTGATACACTGTGACTCAAAAAATGACCCAACTTTGAAACGGTATAGCTCGAAATTCTATGGATCGATTTTGACGATATTTTGGGCAGAAATATTCAAAAGACTCAAAACATTTCTATTTAGATAGTCATATACTTCTATTTGTTTTAGTATTTCTTTTGTGGTTCTTGCGGTTTTTACTCAAACCACGTTAAAAAAATCTTGATGCAATGTAATGCAATGTAATGCGAAAGGAGAAGTTAAATATGTATGCTATTATACCAGCCAGTTCATAGGAACGATTGCTATAAAAGCCAACTGGGTAAACCTAGCTTCATGCCACCAGTCCAGTGAAACAGCAGGCTCTTCTTACATGTCAATGATGACGATGTCTGTCTTTTCCATGGCGGCGTCTTCGTGTATGAAGTTCTTTACAACCGTCGTTAACGTCTCGAACGTTATTCCGCCGCAAATAATGATATGTCTGCGAACAAAGAGAATACGCATTTCAGTCAACAAAAGTTAATAAATATGTATAAATATCTTTATTTCGCCTCAAGGGCAGCCATAGACATAAAACACAATTAACACAGTAACATACGAAAAACACACCGGTACACACTAAAAACACATGCACACACCTAAAAACCTACTAATAGAGTTCTGAGCATACATTAAGAGTAGTTTAGTCAAGCCATGAGTGTCCAACAAACGTTCAATAAAAGCACAATGTTTTCTCTCAGTCAGTTGCTTTATCCCATCAAGCTTAAAACATTCTCTTACGTAATCCAAACTGCTACTATCACATAAACCAAATATCTTATATAATGACCTGTTTATACAACTCTCAAAGACACGAATATTAGCTGCTGACAACAATGTAGCTTCAACCGCATATAACATAGATGGCAAACAGTAGGATTTCATAAGTTCAATGATGACCACTTCAGAGTGAGCAGCTTTAGACTTGGAGTAAATACAATTAAACATACGATAAAACTTCAATCTCAAGTGTTCCACTGAGAATTGTACAAGCTTTGCAGCAGATACATGTATACCCAAATACTTCAGTTCAGAAACATACACAATATCATTACCCGCAAGCTGCAGTGCAGCACAATTCTCATTGTATCTGCTACCCACACGCATAGCTACCGATTTACTACCATTAAATCTCATGTCAAATTCCTCAGCAAACTTATCACACACATTCAACATTAGCTGCATAGAATGAATTCAAAACTGACGCACAATTTGCTCCTGCACTTCACGAACAGGTTTTGAGAGCAAAAGGTCGGAATAAACAAGTTAGACGATATGTTTAGCTGTTTTCACCAGTGTAACAGCGAGATAAAGTGTCAGACAGAGAGAAGGACAGACAGACAGACAGACAGACGAACAGACAGAAAAAACTGAACTGTTGTGAGCAAGTATCGTGCTTTGCTATTGCTACGACCGAAAGTAGATCAAGAATAAATTACTTACTTACTTAATCAATTAATTACTTAATTCATTCGTGTGAGTACTGAGCAATAATACATCAGACAGTTTGAAAGACGATCGGTATTGAATCAGTTGATAGTCATAACTGCTGGAAGCGGGTCTTACCAAATATACTAGATAGTAGTATATTTGGTCTTACCGCCTTCCGCCTTTTCTTTTGTATGGCTTGCGATACTTGTTGTGACTGCTGAAAATCTTTCCAAGTTCTGGAACCAACATGCCGAATGTTCCCTGAATTCACAGCAGAACTTGTTGTAAGAAAGTTAGAGGCAGAAAAGTATTCCGGCATTGAAAACTACAACAGCGTGAGCTGCAGGTCAGAAAAGATCTCAAATTCTTGAGAGCGACTGGCCTTAATAAATTATTTACTTACTTAGGTCTCCGTGTTCTTACGCAAACGAAAATCTTACGAAAACTTAGAAGAAGACTTTTAAGAAAAATTAGGCTCTTGAGAATCAAGCAACTGAAAAACACTATAGGTTCCTCAAATTACGAGGACGAGGTCGTCGACTTGCAAGAATCGTAAGAATATCTTCTAAGAAATACACAGAGTTGGAATAAAACACATTGAGAACGTGTACAGTCATAAATAAAAAAGAAAATAGATTAAAACTGCAGAAGCAATCAAATAAAACAGAAATAAAGAACAGAAAAAATATAAGAAGCAAAAACTACAATAAGTAGAAAATTCTAACAATATTATTTATTAACTACAAGAGGGCGCAAACAAAGCAATGAATAGTAATTAGCTACTGTCTTGCTTGAATGTACATGTTTAACGTGTATTTCATGTTTTCATTATCATCATCGTGTTTATTTCAGGCAAACATGGCCCATAGTAAGTAAATAAAAACAGACAGACAGACAGACAGAGAACATACAACACATCATAGGCCTAAAATCGTGCATGGAAGCGTTAAGTTACAGTAGTATTACACTCAGTTCACGCAGATGTGCAACAACAGCATTGTCATATGCAAACCATGACTTGTTAAATATACACCTGCTACTGTGCAATACAGTAGAAAAACTTGGCAACCCAGTATCTATCAACAATTGATAGTTGATAGTTGATAGTTCTCAAGCTGTTAATGTTTCTACGTTATTTTCTCGTATGTTCGTATGACACATTAACAAAGATTACTTACTTAATTACTTACTTACTTAATTACTTGCTTACTTCTTGTGTTTTTTTGTACAAAAATTTCATAATAAATAAGTAAAACGTGACAAAAAGAGATGCGTACCAGAGCTGCAACGACGAAGACGATGGTAAATGATTTGCCGAGTACAGTAGTAGGAACCACGTCTCCGTATCCGATGGTTGTCATGGTGATGAGGACGAAATAGAAGCACTTCCAGTACGGTAATGGCGGACTGATGCTGTTCTCGTAGCCGTAAAACGGATCACCATTGTTCTCGAGCTGTTTAGCCATCAATGCCACTATTTTCATCTCGAATACAACGAATGGCATGTTCACTAAAGTTTAAAAACTTCCTCTGGTGTATTAAGTTTAACGAGGGTAAACATTTTAACAAAATTTAAATTTTTAAAAATTACAGTAAACCAGCAATAAAAACACCAACAACGCCAAGAAAAGCATAGCAGCCGTTTTAGCTGTCATTTTTAGCGCGCGACAGCATATAGCATGCATAGCACGCTATCACCTGTCCGTCTCTCTGTCCGTCCCTCTGTCCGTCTGTGCGCCTGTCATTACGGGTAAATCAGTCAAAAACGGTTGAAGTCAAAATGATGCTATTTTCACGATACAGTAGCACCATCTCTCTAGTTTTTGCAGGGTA
>Ga0209680_1000660_pt1 | contig 10039 bp, 8 predicted proteins | sample WorMetLIZISLAND1_FD_187413 | JGI IMG/M metagenome (GOLD analysis project Ga0209680, IMG submission 187413) | Marine gutless worms symbiont microbial communities from Max Planck institute for Marine Microbiology, Germany - Olavius loisae LIZARD... ... | reverse complement strand
ACTGGAGTAATGCTTTCGGTCTCATAAGTGAGGCCGTGACGAAACGAAACTTCCATCGCGAAACCTTCCAATCACTATGGAAGAAAAGTTCGCGAATTTGATTACGTATGTCAAGTTTACAATCACGTGTTTTCTTTTTCGCCTCCGCTTTTTGCGCCGGCGAGCGCAAGGGGTCACTGTATGGCGCTTTCGCCATCATCCGGCGTTTGTCCGCGGCCGGGCCCGGAACGGGCTGGAACGGACCGGTTTCGATGACTTCGACCTCGCCGTCCGCCTGTTCCGCTGGAATAACGGGCGTCTCGGCGACCTGCACAACAACCGGGTCTTGGCCTTCACCCATGTTCTTTTCGACCGTCGTCGTCCAGGGCGACGCGGCGGCGCCAACGTTGGCCGGTGGCCGCGGGGCGGTTTCGGACGGCTTCACTTGCGCAGTCCAGCCTTCGACCAGTTTTTCCTCTTCCTCATTGAACAGGCCGGCCAAACGGTCGAGGAACGCCGGCGGCAGTTTACCCGGTACCCGCGGTTTCGTTTCGTCCGGTTGGTCGAAAGCGTCGAGATTCTCGATTTCCGGCTCGTCCTCGGGGGCTTCCGGGATCGCGCCGGTCGATGGTGCCGCCCGGTAATCCGGCACGTCCTTGGTCTCGACCGGGACCTCGGCCGGCTTGTCCTCGTCGGTAAAGAACCCGGCGACCCGGTCGATCAAAGATCTGTCTTCCGTCGGTTGGGCGCCGGTTTCATCCGCGGCCTTCGTTTCGCCGTCTTCGACGGGAATGCCATGGCTGTCCTCTTGGGACTTTTCCATACGCCGGATTTCGGCGAGGCGGTCGTTGAAGCGGCCGCTTGGTGTCCGCCGGGGCGCCAGGCGCCGGGTACGGTCGAGAGCCTGTTCAGCGAGGACATCGCTTCGCGGCTCCGTCGCGGTGGGCGGAGCGGCGTCCGGCGGTGTGACGGCGGGATCCCGGGTAATACTCCGCCGGCGCATCAACACGGCGTCCGGATCGACAGTGACGTCCCGGGAGACCGCTTCACGCAGGCGGCGCAGCCGATAGCGAAGGGCTTCCGACGCCATCGGCCGCGGCAACGAGGCCTCGGGAACGTCGAGCACCGCGGTTCGCGGTTCGTCGGTACCTGTCGGCGGATCGTCTAGGAACGCTCCTCGGGGAAGTTCCGTGCGTCCGCGTTCCTGTTCAGCCAGTTCCCGCAAGACCGATTCGGCGGCTTCGTCGCGCCGTCCGATGGCAGGCGGCAGGTCATCCGGTTCCGGCAGAGCGACCACGGGGAGACCGTTCTCATCCTCCGGTTCGTCGTCGGATATCAGCCCGCGCAAGCGGTCGAGGGTGCGCGAGGTGGTAGACGTGTCCTCTTCCTCGCCAGGGAAATCCTCTCGATCCGCATCCTCGAGGACCGTTTCCTCCAAGACCCTGTCATCGACCGCTCCATCAGGCAATCCGTCGACGTCCGGTTCTTCGATGGTCATCTCGATACCGTCATCGGACAGCGCCGGGCCGTCTTCCTCGGCCGGCGGGAGATCGCCGTCCTCCAACGTCTCCTCATCGAGAGCGGCCATCTCGTCCGCGCCGTCCTCGCCATCGGCGGGTGTTTCGGCTTCCGGAATGGCGCTGTCCCTGTCGCCATCTTTCATTTGTGGTCGTTCCGCCACTGATCTTTCGAGGGTTGGCGGCGGGACCGCTGGCGTCCGTTTAGGCGGGCGGACTTCATCGGATGGTGTTACCAGGTCGACCAGCGACTGGAAAAAATCACCGACCGCGCCAAGGCTTCTTTTTTCCGGCTCGCCGTCGATCTCGGTGCCATTCTCGGCTACCTCATCGGCGTCGTCTTCCTCGGGCGGCCTCAAGGCTCCAGTCCGCATGGGGTCGCGCCCGTCCGGCTGGTCAACCCCCGGCGCCGTCGCCACTGCGACCTCTTCGGTAATCTTGGCGAACGGCTGGGACGGCGGTGGTGGCTTGCGTGGCGCTATGCGGAAGCGCTCCGGCTTCTTTCTTTTGGCCAGCCGGCGCGGTTTTGCCGGCGGAACGTCGATGGACTTTCTGACACCTGGTCTGACCTTGGCCTGCCCGGCAGGCGAAACCGGTCTCGGCGGTGTTTTCGCAGTGGCTTTGCGTGGTGGCTTCGGTGCCGGTTTCAGGCGCACCGGCTTTTGGTCACGGTCGGCTTTCGCCGTCTTGCCTGTGCGGCGTTCGGAGAGCAGGAAATGGGCGATGATGAAATGCCCCTTGTCGACGGCTATGTCGGCTGCCGTTTTTCCGGCCGGGTTCTTGGCCGTGATGTCGGCGCCGGCGGCCATGGCGGCTCGAACCTCGCCCATGTCGTTGACTTCGACGGCGCGGAACAGGCGCTGGGTCGCTTCCGAAAGCTGGGCGGAAACCGGTGTGACCACGGCGAATGCACTAAAGGCGAGGATGAGGACAACAGACAACACCCGAGGCAGGAACGTGCCCGGTCCACCGGAATTTCGGCGCAAACTACCCCCCGGAGACGACACCTTGTACCTTCGCCCGCCGTTAAGCCACCACATGTTCGATCTTACGACCTTTCGCTTGTTCGAGACAGTGTTCCGAAATCACCCACAAATCCAATCATTCCAATTACTTTCAACCTAATCCGCCATTGTGACGATCCGAGGGCGGAGCAATACTGTCGACGGCCAGTCCTGCCGCGAAAACGATCTTCGGTCATGGGAGAAAAACATATGAATTACAAGAGGTTGGGTAACAGCGGCCTGAAGGTATCGCCGATCTGTCTGGGCACCATGATGTTCGGCGGACGGACCACGGAGGCCGGCTCTGGCAAGATCATCGCTTCCGCCCGCGACGCCGGCATCAATTTCATCGACACGGCTGATGTCTATGTAAAGGGCGAATCGGAGCGAATCGTCGGCAAGTTCATCCGCCGCGACCGCGACCACTGGGTGCTGGCAACCAAGGTTTTCGGCGCCATGGGGCCGGGGCCGAACGAGCGCGGGTTGAGCCGCAAGTGGATCATGAAGGCGGTCGAAAATAGCCTGACTCGATTGAAGACCGATTACCTCGACATCTATTACATGCACAAGGAAGACGACGGTACACCCCTCGAAGAAAGCATCCGCGCCATGGGCGACCTGATCACGGCCGGCAAGATCCGCCATTGGGGCGTCAGCAACTTTCTCGGTTGGCGCACGGCGCTCCTGGTGTCTCTCGCCGACCAGATGGGCGTTCCCCGGCCGGTCGTCAGCCAGCCCTACTACAACGCCGCCAACCGCATGCCGGAACAAGAGGTTCTGCCCGCCTGCCGGCACTTCGGTCTCGGCGTTGTACCCTACAGCCCGCTCGCCCGCGGCGTGCTCACCGGCAAGTACGGGAACAAGCTAAAGGCCGCCAAGGGGACGCGGGCCGGGGTCAACGACAAGCGCATGATGGAGACGGAATGGCGCCAGGAAAACCTGGTCATGGCGCAGACCATCAAAGAGCATGCCGAAAAACGCGGCATGACGGCCGGCCAGTTCGCCTTGGGTTGGGTGCTGAACAACGAGATCATTACGTCGGTCCTCGCCGGCCCACGCACCATGGGTCAGTGGAAGGAATACCTGGGTGCTCTAAAATACGAGTTCACGGTCGACGACGAGGCCCTGGTCGACAGCCTGGTGCCGACCGGCCATCCGTCGACGCCCGGCTATTCGGATCCGTAGTATCCCTTCACGGGGCGGCAACCGAAATCGAGTTAACCTGTTTCGGCCATTTTAGGGGCTTTCGTAGCGGCGAAGCGCGCCACCATGCCTGTTGCGGCAATCGGAGGTGACGGACCGACGCGTCTCTAGGCGCGAACGATGGACTTGATCTTGGCCCGGCGCCGGCCCGAAAGCCGGGCGATCTCATTGTCCTGTTCGACGATTGCGGCGTTAGCCAGGGCCTGGATCGTCTCGCCGAAGGATTGGTCGAGCAGGTCACTCGATACCCGCCTGTTCGACGTCACCGTGCCATCCTCGTAGGTGACGTTGAACATCATGAACGCGGCACTTTTCCCTTTGGGATTCTTTCGGGCCATCGTTCGGTCTCCTGTAGCAGTTCGGATAAAGTCCAAGCCGGTTTGCTGGGCTTTAACTTGTGAAAGCAATAACGAAGCCCGGCCCCCAACGGACGAAGGGAGCCGGGTTTCGTTCTATCAATCGATGACGCTCAGGTTTTCGGCAGACGACTTGCCGTCGCGTCCGGGCTGGAGCTCGTAGGAGAGCTTCTGGCCTTCATTGAGCGAACGCAATCCCGCTCGCTCGACGGCCGAAATATGAACGAAAGCATCCTTAGAGCCGTCTTCCGGCTCGATGAATCCGAAACCCTTGGTCGGGTTGAACCATTTAACAGTACCACTGGGCATAGTTTTTTCCTCTAACACCAGCCTAAAAGATCGCGCCTCACACCTTGTGGCGACGCGGTTGGTTTAACGCTTACAATGTCAGGGGGTAACTAAGCCGACCGGCGACCGGTCCAATTAGATATCACACAACAAAAGTAACACGCATGGGCGATATCTAGAGCGATTCTCCGGGAAGTCAACGGTTCATAGGCGGTGCCGCGTTTCGCCGCCATTTGTCATTCGATAAATTTTACTCAATTGGCCGTCACTTGTGGCTACAGTGTGGACAGCGTCAACACGCTCATCGCCCGAGCCGGCGGCGCCGTATGGCGCCGCCGTTCGATGATCAGGCCACGAGCAGGGCGGCCGGCTCGTGGTAGTCGTAGTCGAGGTCGCGGGCCACGGCTTCACATGTGACCTTGCCCTGGTAGACGTTGAGGCCGTCGAGGAACAACGGGTTTTCAGCCAGGGCATCACGGTAGCCCTTGTCGGCCAGCATCAGCGCATAGGGTGGGGTGACGTTGTTGAGCGCGTGGGTCGAGGTGCGCGGCACGGCGCCCGGCATGTTGGCGACGCAATAGTGTACGACACCGTCGACCACATAGGTGGGATCGGCATGGGTGGTCGCCGTCGATGTCTCGAAGCAGCCACCCTGGTCAATGGCGACGTCGACAAGGACGGACCCTTCCTTCATTTCGGAGAGCATGGCCCGGGTCACCAGCTTCGGTGCCGCGGCGCCCTTGACGAGCACAGCGCCGATGACCAGGTCGGCGCCGAGGACCTGCTGCTCGAGGTCGGCGCGGGTCGAGTAGACGGTCTTCAGGCCGGAACCGTATTGGCGCGAAAGGCGGTTGAGGACGTCGACGTCGCGGTCGAGCACGGTGACGTCCGCACCCATGCCGAGCGCCATGTGGATGGCATTCTCTCCGACCACGCCGCCGCCGATGACGGCCACCTTGGCCGGTGTCACGCCGGGGACGCCGCCGAGAAGGATGCCGGCGCCGCCGTGCGCCTTCTCAAGGCTATGGGCGCCGGCTTGGATAGACAACCGCCCGGCCACCTGTGACATCGGCGCCAGCAAGGGCAGTCCACCGTGATCGTCGCTCACTGTCTCGTAGGCGATGCAGGTGGCGCCGCTGGACACCAGGTCGCGGGTCTGCGCGGGATCGGGAGCCAGATGCAGGTAGGTGAACAGAACCTGATCCTCGCGCAGCATCTTCCGTTCCGCCGCCTGCGGTTCCTTGACCTTGACATCATATCGGCGCGGGCGAACACCTCTTCCGCGGTATCGACGATCTCGGCGCCAGCTGCTCGGTAGGCTTCGTCCGCACTGCCGATGCCGAGCCCGGCTTTGGTCTTGACGACGACCGAATGGCCGTGGGTCGTGAATTCCTGGACACTGGCCGGCGTCAGGCCGACCCGGTATTCGTGGTTCTTAACTTCCTTCGGTACGCCGATGAGCATGGCTCCCTCCCTCATGGCCGATTGAAATCCTGCCTCCAAGCTAACGGAAATCGGCCAGAATGTGCTTGCAAAGTTGATGGTGAAACAGGGAAAATATCGAATATTATTCTTCTAAAACCGTTTCGAGACGAATAAAATGCGAACTATTTCCCTAGATGACACAGATCGTAAGATCCTCCGACGCTTGCAGGAGGACGGGCGCATGACCAATGCCGACCTCGCCGAGGCCATCCACCTATCACCGTCTTCATGCCTGCGCCGGGTGCGTCGGCTCGAGGACGATGGCGTCATCGCCGGCTATACGATGCTGGTCGACGGGACCGCGGTCGGCAAACCGTCCAGCGTGTTCGTCGAGATCGCGCTGAACAGCCAGTCGGAAGAAACGCTCAACGCCTTCGAAGTTGCCGTGGCCGAATGTGCCGACGTCATGAAGTGTTACCTGATGGCCGGCGATTCGGACTATTTTCTGCGCATCGAAGTAGCCGACATGGCGGATTACGAACGCATCCACAAATCCCACCTGTCGCGCCTGCCCGGTGTCGCCCGCATCCGCTCCAGCTTCACCCTGCGCACGGTCTGCAAGCGGACGGTCTACGAGCTGTAACTCTATGCCTTAGTCGTCGTAGCGGGTGTGCCCAACCATTCCCCTAAGTCCGCCAGAGCCCGCAGGCTCATCGCCTGCTTGCGGGCCCGGCCCTTAACGCGGCGGCCTTTCTCGTTACGGAGGTCGATCGGCGGAAACAGGCCGAAGTTGACGTTCATGGGCTGATAGGTCTCGGCCTCGGCGCCGCCGGTGATATGGCCGGCGAAACGGAGCCGGGGCAGGGCCTTGAGGCGCAGGCTGCCGTCAAGTAGCTTGGGACCGTTGATGAAGGTGTTTCGGTGCAGCCCGCCCAGGCGCGCGAATTCCGCCTCCTCGAGGCCGGGGATCGTGCGGAAGATGCGTTTCTGCTCACCGTAGGTGAGCTTGGTCTGGAAACCGACCATGTTGTAAAGCGTGCCCAAGGCGTTGTCCTGGCGCAGCTGGACGACGGCATGGGCTTTGGTCTCCGGGTCGTGCGGGTTGGTCAGGCCGACCGGCTTCATGGGGCCGAAGGCAAGCGTTTCGGTGCCGCGTGAGGCCATCACCTCGATCGGTAGGCAGCCCTCGAAATAGGGTGTGTCGGTCTCCCAGTCCCTGAAGTCGACCTTGTCGCCCTCGATCAGCGCCTCGATGAAGGCGTGGTAGCCGTCCCGGTCGAGCGGGCAGTTGATGTAATCCTTGCCGTCGCCCTTGTCGTAGCGCGACTGGAACCAGGCCTGCGAGAAATCGATGCTGTTCTTGTAGACGATCAGCGCGATGGCGTCGAAGAAGGCCAACGATTGCTCGCCGGTCAATTTCGAGATGGCGTCGGCCAGCGGCGGCGAGGTCAGCGGGCCGGTGGCGACGATGACCTGATCCCAATCCTCGGGCGGCAAGCCGGCGATCTCCTCACGGGCAACCGTGATCAGCGGATGCGCTTCGATGGTGCGGCTGACGGCGTCGGAGAAACCGTCGCGGTCGACGGCGAGCGCGGCGCCGGCCGGCACCCGGTTGGCGTCGGCCGCTTCCATGATCAGCGACCCGATCCGGCGCATCTCTTCGTGCAGCAGGCCGACGGCGTTGAACTCGTGATCATCGGAGCGGAAGGAATTGGAGCAAACCAGTTCGGCCAATCCTTCGGTCTTATGCGCATCGGTGGGGCGCACCGGACGCATCTCATGGAGGACGACGGGAACATCGGCCCGGGCCAGTTGCCAGGCCGCTTCGCTGCCGGCTAGACCGCCGCCGATGATGTGGACAGGACGCGGTTGGTTCATGCAAGATGGTCCGGGAATCAACTGTTTAGGTGTTCGGGTCCTCCGGAACATAGTGACGGTGGACACAGCCCGCAATGCCGGAGCGGCGCTAACCTGGGGAGAATGAACGGCAATGATTTCCACAATGGTTTCGCGCCGCCCAAAAGGGACGGGCTCATGAGCCTCCGAGACACGCCCGACTTCGAGGACCAGTGGACGAAGATCTCGCAACAGGAACTGGATGAGATCCTCGACCGCCACGAAGCCTTCGCCGACGGCCGGCAGGGCGGGGAACGGGCCAAGCTCGGCATGTACGACATGTCCTACCTGGACTTCACAGGGCGCCAGCTTTCGGGCATCGAAATGACCGGTGCGCTGCTCTGCCATTGCGACCTGTCGAATGCCGACCTCAGCGACGCCAACCTGTTCGGCGCCGACATGCGCTTCGCCTATGCGGTCGGCGCCGTCATGGACCGGGCCGACCTGCGCGGCGCATGCCTGGCCGGCGCCGATCTCTCTAACATCTCGATCGTCGAGGGCGACCTGCGCGACGGAGTCTTGTTGAAGTCAGCCGGTAAGGGCGGCGACCTGGTGCCGGTGGTCCATGACGACGCCACCGCCGGCATGGAGAAAGCGACTATCCGCGGTGCCGACATGAGCGGCGTCAAGGTTTCCGATTCGGTGATCGTGCAGACGGATCTCACCGATTGTATCCTCAAGAACGCCAAGTTCATCCGTGCCAACCTGAGCCTGTCGAACCTGACCGGCTGTGACCTGGAAGGGGCCGATTTCACGGAAGCGATCCTGTCGGGCGCCGTCTTCCGCGGTGCCGTTTTGACCAATGCCGTGCTCGACAATGCGGACCTCTCGGGCGCCGACCTGATTGGTGCCATCTTCGATAACGTCGACCTGTCGAAGGCGCATATTGGTGATGCCAAGCTGCCGGCCCGTATCGAAGATCTCGACCAGTCGCTCCAGGAGATCCTGATCAAGCACCGTCAATGGGTGATGAGCAGCGGCAAGGAAGGAGAACGGGCCGTTTTTGCCGGCATGGATCTTACCGGCATCGACCTCAGTTCCGGCAACCTATCGGCGGCCGATTTTTCCTATGCCATCCTCAAGGACGCCAATCTGGCCAAGGCCGAATTCCTGATGGCGGACCTGTCTTGCACGGACTTGCGCGGGGCCAACATGGCGCGAACCGATCTCAGGGGCGCCAAACTGGCCCGGGCCAACATGACCCACGCCAATATGGTCGGTGCCGTTTTCACCGAGATCAATGTCTCGGTCCGGGCCGACGGTGGTGAATGGCGGGCCAATCTTGAGCGGGCGAAGATGTGCGGCGCCATGCTCAACGGTGCGATGATGCGGAACGCCGACCTGGAAGCAGTCGATTTCCGTGACGCCGACCTGCGCGACGTCGATTTTTCCGGCTCGCTGATCATGGACGCCGACTTCCGCGGCTCTGACGTACGCGGCGCCAACTTCAACAATACCGACACCCGCGGCTGCAAGGGCTTGGTCAAACCCAATAATTACTGACAGAACCGGTTTCGCATCGTCTTGCCTGCGGTGAGGTAAAGGACCGCCGCCACCAGGACCACGACCGTGAACCCGAAATGAATGGCAAGAACCACGGCGAGCACGGCACTGATCACCGAAAAGCACCCGTTAACGCCCCAGGCCCAGGCCACCAGCCGCGGCTTGGCTGCCGACAGGCGGGCCAAGCCCAAGGGGAACGGCAGCCCCATCAGGAAGGCGAGGGGTGCGATTAGTGCGAGCGACAGGGGTATCTTGGCGGACACCGCCAAGGACGCCACTTCCCGGAACAGCGGCGGCAGCCCCACGACATAGGCGGTAGCGAGTGCGGCAATTGCGGCTGTAACCATTGTGAGCGGGTCGGCGATCCTTACCATCCGGTCGGCCAGAGAAGCGCTGACGGCACTACCGGCGCCGGCGAAGACCAGAAACGCGGCCAACACGACGGAAACGGCGAAGATCGGGTGACCGAGGAACAGTGTGAAGTGCTGGATGAAGGCGATCTCGACGAACAGGAAGGCGAGACCGAGGCAGGCGAAATAGACGACGACGGCGAGGCTGTCCCGGTCGAATGGCACCCGGTCACCGCCGAAAACCAGCGGAACGAGAATGAGGGCCGCACCGATCAGGACGGCCTGGACAAGCGTCGCCGTCAGGATCGGATAACCCAGTTCCAGCAAATGGAACCCGCCCTAGCCCGAAAGATTCACGAAAAGGTACCGCCAAGTCCTCATAATCCGTTACGATTCAATTGGTTAGAATGGATCGAACGGGAGGAATTGGCGGTGACGGATTGTACCTTTTCGGGTTTGCAGTTTCCAGCCTGTCGCAAGCGTCGTGTTGAGGCGGATTTTTCGGGTGGCGCCATCAC
>Ga0209680_1000658_pt1 | contig 10050 bp, 5 predicted proteins | sample WorMetLIZISLAND1_FD_187413 | JGI IMG/M metagenome (GOLD analysis project Ga0209680, IMG submission 187413) | Marine gutless worms symbiont microbial communities from Max Planck institute for Marine Microbiology, Germany - Olavius loisae LIZARD... ... | reverse complement strand
ACGGTAAACCTCAGGCTCTGTTACCGACACCAGATTCTGTGAAGCCACCTGAACCCCCACGAGAGCCAAGAGGTCGTGAGAATCGAGAAGGGCGACGGCAAAGGTCGGAGAATGTGGAAACGAACGTCAGAGATCATTACAAGGACCGTCGCGATAGGTCGTCGAGTCGAGATAACGATCAGCGTCGACAGAGCTTGAGGGAAAGATCGGACGTCGGTCGCAGACGAGAGCGACGAGACCGGAGCCAATCAAAGGACCAGTCAGTCACTCAGAAAGCACCGGCTTCATCCAGAGGCACTGAGGCACGGAGAGGTACCAAAGTGCCACCGTACGAGGAAGGACCAATAATAATCGACGACGACTGTTCAGACATTCCGTTACCGCCTACGACTGCAGCTTCAAAGATGCTCGACTCTGCGGCACCGCCGGCCGAGACTTCGACCAGTAAAACCCAGATCACTGATGCAGACCGAAAAGTTTTGTTGCCAACGCCAAACAAAGAAGATTCTTCTGGAGAGAAGAAGTCTGATGAGCCACGAAGAGAGCCGAAATTTTCACGCTGGGATCATAGGCGTCCTTTGAAATCCTCTCCTGGTAAAGCCACGTCAGAAACGAAGGGTAAGAAGGCTTTGTTAGAAACGCCGACAGCGTCCGGCAGTTTGGAGACTGAACGTGGCAAGGTTGCGACTGGTGATGGTTATCACAAGGATGCAAAAGACTCTAGACCTGTCAGACATGAGGCTGATTCCAAGTCGTCTGATTCCAAGTCCGTCGAGAGGCGTCGAAGTCGCTCGAGGTCAGCGACAAGGCATGTTGCATCGAACTTGGTGGAGCGAAGCCGGCGAAGACTTGGGATGGCACGGCGTCACCGGTCGTCTTCACGCGACCGACGACACTCCACCCACTCTGGTTCTCGCACCAGCGCTGCAAATGACACCCGAAGAATGTCTCGTTCCAGAGAGCGACCGGCCCAGCGATCGACGTCCCGAGATCGACTGGAGGTGGAAGAAATGCGCCTGAGAAAACAACTCGACGACATAGTGGCACGGAAGAACGAAGGAAACAGGAGCCACGATCATCAGTTCAGCCCTTCGTATACACAGGACAAGCCGCGAGACCAGTCAGCAGAGATACCGTCAATATTTGACAAGATACCTTTGTTGTTTGACAGACGACAGGGCTCCAATCCTCGTCCTAATACCAATCAGCCGCTTCAAAGGCGACATTTACTGCCCGCACCGGGTCTGGTTTCTGCCGGTCTCAAAGGTAAAGCTCTGTTGGATCTTCCTCAAGTTCTAAGGCCGCCTGATCTCGCACGTGGGATGATAAGACATGGTATAGACAGAAGCATGCATTATGGCCAACCGGCCAACCAGCCCCCGCTTTCTTCTGCTCCTGTGTTGCATGGCCGACCCTTTGTACAGGAGTACAGCCACAAGCCTGCCGATACGCACACAGACCAGCCCAGGTTCCGCGAAGTCGTAGATCATACCGGCAGCCGGAAAGAGCCTGAGCCTGGCCGACCGGTTTTTCATGAAGAACATCTTGGCCAGCACCGATACCGACCGTATCCAATGCCGGAAGATCGACACCGAATGCCGATGGAGTCGTCTGAACGTGGTCGAGCGTGGCAGGGCAAAGATCGACCGAAGGAAGAAAGAGATTCGTCGACGAAGACGTCGGATTTTAGTACCATGGCAGCAACGGTTAGAACGTTGTGTGGCAAAGAGCAGTCTGGGTTGTCTGAACTCAGTGTTTCCGATCGTTCATCGTCATCAGCTTTTCCCAACGCTGACCAAACCTCGGCCACGAACCAGTCTGATACGAGCACCCAAGAGGTTGCCAGTAGTTCTGTCAAGCCAAAACTACCCAACACCGGTGAATGCTCAGAGCCGCCTTCATCAGCTGCCGGTACCATCCCAACTGGTGAAAACTTGGTGGATAAACCTAGTGTGCAGACACCGGATACCGCGTCGACAACCGACGCCGAATCTACCATCGCTATAATGCCCGAAGGACCTGTACCTTGTCCCGATCTCCCCATGCCAATGCCACCAATTCCGCCGATTTTTCCGGCAATTGTGGAGAACGTCCGAAACGTGATGTTCCCACGAGTTCCGCTCCGAGTGCCCTTCAACCCGATGATTGTAGAAGGCATGCCAGTGCCGCCACCTATGCGCAGCATATTCGGACCACCACCGGTTGGTGTTCCCATGCTACCAGGAAGGATGCCAATGCGCCAGAGATTCGGTCCTCCTATGATGCCACTGGTAAACAGAGCGCCAGTGCCTTTGAATGTACAGGGTCCTCCTGAAGCAGCTGGTAAGAAGCCGCTGCTGGGAGACTTTCCAGTGCCATCTTTCACGCCCGAAGTAGCGCCAAACGTGGATCCTGTTAAGGACGCACAGTCTGACAGTGTTGAGCAGCAGAGCGAGGCTTTGAGTGGTGAAGAACAAGTTCATGATCAGGACCCGAGCGTCTCACACTTCACACCAGCTCCGCCCAGACTGTCGGAGTTCGACCCAACCCAGAACACGCCCGGTTCACAGTTGCCGTTATTTGGCGACGAATCCGCGGAGCAGAACAGTGAAATCCCATCGCTGATGGACTTCGGCGTGTACAGGAGCGGACCACTGGATCCCAGACTGCCGAGACTGCCGCTCATGAGAGGAGTTCCGCCACACATCAGGGGCAGAATGCCGCCACCGGGGCGCGGTGTGCCGCTGCGGGTGGCGAGGCCAATGTCGCCGGCGTTGCGGGCTTTCATCGAAATGCGCCGGGCGCGCGGTCGACTAAATTTCCCACGCCACGGGGATCGCGGCGATCCGTCCATTCCTCCACCACGCACTGGGTCGCGCTATCCACAGAACGAGAGTGCTCCTCCGGAGTTCAACGACTGACTGTTCTGCACAGTATTAGCAGCTACCGAGCATAGTCTATACTTATCTTAGGTAAAGTATTGGATGGAGTATGCAGTCAAGACGGTCGAATGTTATTTTAGCATTGTTTAGAGCTGCTGCCAGACAGTTTCACAGACTACAAACTTGTAGTTTGATATGTAGCAGCGTTGCGTCACCGCGGCTGACCCAACTGTGTAGACAGCAGTATTTTTTTAATTTTGATCAAGATCTGTCACAACGCTGCCTTAAACCTCTGTTCGGTTTCGGCCACAGGTGAATCTTTGTTGAATATCGACTACCGGGTATCGGTTTGTTGAAACAGTTAACGGTGGGGTTATTACCAGTTACTGAATGAATGTTAGTTGTCTTTATTTCATTACGAGACAAACTGACGACTTTGTTTTGTACTATTTTTTGTTGCTATGAACTGCTCTATTAGCGTTCTATTACAAGCTGGTGCGAGTACATGTTGAAGAACGGTGTTTCGTCGAAGTACATGTGTTCATTTTAATTGATATTCTAGTAATGTTGATTATGAACAGCAAAGTTCTGTTTCTATGGACGCTATGCTGGATCATTTTGAACAAACAAATAGTTGACAATCGTTAAGTTAGTCATATGATATCAATTACGAGTTTTTAGTTTGAAGCAATGTAAACTTCCAGTACCACTGTGTGAAATCTGTCGTTAGCTTGTGTTCAGAGGCACAATCAGTCGAGCTGTTCTATAACTATAATCAAATGGCCAAACAGTGATAATCCACCCCCATAACGTCTCGACTGATTTTGACAAAACTTGAAATTGAGATAAAATCTCCGGATGCCACCAGGCAAATCCCACTTTGATGCCAAACGACATGGACGGTCTGGCGAATTTTACCATTTTTTAAAATTGTATTTGTCAGACATGATTCTTACCAACGATGCAACTTTTGGGTCTTGAACCAAACATCTAGATGCTCTTTTTTCTATAAGCTGCAAAGTTAACTGCAGTTTGCCCGTCTGTTACTGAATGTAGTTACTTCTTTCTGCCTGCAGATGGCGACACTTTTAGATTTGTCTAGAAGACTAGACAGAGATATAACACAACACAGATGAATTTGAAGATAATACGTACAAAGATATGAATATTTACAACTATTAAATTCCACTGCTATTATTGCTGAGGGCGAATTGCAACCCAATCAATGGTTGAGTCTACTAACTTGACATGGAAATCGTTGCAGGAACACAAAACCCACTCAAAAGTCAAAAAGAGTCCACTCAAATGTTACGTGGCAAAATGAGTGGAAATTTAAATGGTGTTCTTGCAAGCCGCCATAATTCTGTAAACTGGCATGCATATACACAGGTGCATTATCACAGATACATAAACATTAAGAATATTAACGACAAGAAGGTGTATGCACTTTTAATTAACAGTGTAGTCATAGACTTTGCTCGCTCCAGACATTCTTATAGCAGCTTAGCAGTAGATACTGCCTGCAGACAGTGTGATAACTCCAAACATTGTAAGCAAGAACGATTATAGTACTTGTACAAAGATCACAGGGGTAGGAAATGTTAAACAGGTGAGTTTTAAGCCGGGACCAGAGGACTGCTACAGAAGGTGCGGAAGTGACAAGATCTGGCAGACTGTTCCAGACACGTGCAGCGGCGACTGGGAAAGCTCGGTCACCGACGGTAAGGAGTCGTGTGCGGCTGACAATCAATGATGAAGATGAACTGGAACGGAGTCGCTGACGAGCCTCGATATCTGCCACCTGACAAAGCTCGTCAGTAAGGTATGCAGGTGCGGACCCGTGTAGACACTTGTACACGAGGACTGATTGTTTGAATGCAGTCCGCTCTGGAGCCTTCAGCCAGTGCAGCTGACGAAGGAGCGGAGTGATGTGCTGGAACCTCGACGAGGAAAAGATAAGCCGAGCGGCGGCGTTCATCACTGACTGCAGCCGTGACAAGAGATGTGATGAAACGCCGGCGAGTCTTGGTCTGTATTAATACAAGTTATCGTGGAAATAAATACAGTGTATGGTCAGTGCCTAATAATTGCTTGAACACAGTCTAACATGAAGTGAATCTGGAGCTGCTGAAGGCAACGATACAATAACAGCATTTTCACGACGCAGTAGAGCATGATGCAGTGGAGCATGGCAGAGGGCTGTAAATGAAACTTCTGAAGGTTCAGACCAAGACTTGTAGCTTTTAGTCCGAGACTGACATGATGCTGAGATGGAATCAAGACATCTGATTTGGAGCCAGAGACAAGACCTTAAATGGCGAGACTCGGGCGTTATTTAAGACCTTACAGACTGCAGCACAGATGACTCAATTCTTGTAAACAATAACTTATCATCAGATCTTACAAGCTTTCCCCAAGACGGTTTCAAGAGGTTTCAAAGGTATATCTTGAGACGAAGATGTCAAGAACGAGACTACGTGCTTGGCAAGGCGTTAACCATTCTGAATGTCGATGAGCTGTGACTGACACATTCATGGTAGTCACTCAGTTTTACGCTGCATACTCGAACATTTAGGACAAATTTAACGAAGCTGGAAATTAAAATACGAATGCCAAAAATCTGCACGACCTAACAGTTTGCATTCAACAAAAGATGCAACAAAAGCAAAAGGAGAATGCACAAAAACAGTTTCACGCAACTGCTGTTACAAATAAGCACCATAATGCCTCCCCCATAAACTGCCATCACCATGAATATAATACTGCAACAGTGGCTAGGTTATACACATTAATGTAAGCTATCAGCTAGTCAGTTAGTGGGTGATGTAGGTCCGGAAGACAGATGCCGATGCATTGCGGATCGGATGTTAGTGATGTCCGACGGCCTAACAGAACAGCAGCCGCCGATCCACGTTGCTCCAGCGTTCATCCAGTCTGCGACGTACTCACTAGGACGTCTTGTCACTGTCACCATGTGAGGCCATCTAACACCAGTTACACAGCACTCCGTACAACACTTAATCCAGTATACACAATGGATACGGCTTACCTGATCACACACGATTAGAGTGTGACCTGATTGGGGACGGTTGATGGCACTTGTCTTCGAGGACATTTTTAATGTCCTCGGTATTGGTCTTAACTGGCAAGTCCTTGGCATTGGACTCGGCACCTACAGTTTGGCTGTAGTCTTGCACTGAAAGGTCCAAAGATTTTCAACAGCATGCATCAGTAAAGTGTGTACCAATGCCGCGAAGAACTTCAGTAAGTCACTACATGAATGAATCGACGCTAGTCCCTGAGTTAGGTGACAGTTTGTTTTGATGTCATCTAGTTGGTAGCTACTTCATTTTTGATTATGAATTGTTTTTGGCTGTACATAGTGCAAAGGGGTCGACACTGTCAGAGACCAGAAGGGGACGAGGTGTGGAGAAGGGTGTACCCCTCCTCACTGGGGCGAAGTTCCTGAATAGATGAGCAAAAGGGGGCTCTTGAATGCAGGATCTCAACGCCCCAACCAGTGATGGAGTCAAGGCTAAGGACTTGACCGCCAAGAGGACGTACAAGGACAGCAAAAAACAATAGTTAGTAAGTAACTAGCTACCAACTAGATGACCTCACAACAAACTGTCACCTAACTCAGGGACTTGAGTGGATTCATAGATGAGCAAGAGCCCCCTTTTGCTCATCTATTCAGGAGCTTCACCCCAGTGAGGAGGGGTACACCCTTCTCCACACCTCGTCCCCTTCTGGTCTCTGAGAGTGTTGACTCCTTTGCACTCTGTACAACCAAAAACAATTTGCCATCAAAAATGAATGCAAGTTGAGCAGTCTGAAAGGCATTCATTCGGGTTTAGTGAACTCAGCATTACACCTGACTAGATTAGAGTCTCCAGAGCAGACAATGGGTCACTTTAACTTTTGACTTAGCCTTTTGCTCAGTGATTCGCTGAGCAAAACCCGCTAAAGCCCGGACTTAGACCAAAGTTCAACTTAACTTTGGACTTAGACTTTGGCTGAGCAAAAGTCAAAAAGTAAAGTGTCTTAAGCTATCTCTTCCATGCAATTCAACCGACTCAAGTCAGTTAGTTCGGCTAAGTCTAAGTATGTACTTAGACCGAAATTTAAGTCAAAGACTTTCACTCAGCGAAATCACTACTTTTTGACTTAAGTCTGTACTTAGACCGAACTTTAGCTCAGCGAAAGGGTCAGTCAAAAGTTAAAGTCGCCAAATTCTGAGCCATATATAAAAAAAATACTAATCTATAATAAAAATAAGAAGAAATGCGTATATGTTTCAATCAGATACTGATCTAGTATGTTCAGCTAGCTCTAAAACTATAATCAGAGATTTGTAATCAGTCTAAGTACAACATTAATTTGTAAAAGTAAATGTAATTAGCCTAACGGCAGAAATTATCAGAAAATGAAACTGTAGATAGATTTGACAATGACAGTAACAACACAATAGAGAACACCTTCTGAGCCTAACAAACATACATCTGTTACCAAACAGTAGATGAGAATGAAATGTAAAATTCAAATAAAAGTATGACACTACCAGTATCAACTGTTCTTCAATTCTGTAATAATAAATTTCCTGTGAAGCAAATAACTTGCACATTAAATCTGAACAAAGAATGTCATGTTTAGGCTAAAACATCAACTATCAAATAGCTACTGCCTATAAACATTCAGATAACTTTGACAACAATTCGTTGTTGTAATGACGGGAAAATATATACTCCCATCAGTCAATGGCTCAGACGTGCCCACCTATAATGTAGTACTTATGTGGAGCAGTGAAGCAGTCTACTTAACTGTCAGCAGAAATCAAACACGGCTCTTGCTGGTACTCAAACATCACGAAACATCAGTAACTAAGTTTACAAGTTCGTGAAACCACTTGATACAGTGCAGACTGACCGAGGGTCAGACAAGTCATCGCCACTGTTTGGGTAGACGATGATCTGCTTGGTCGACTTGACTTCATCCGAGATGTGCTGAAGCAGTGGCGTGATGTCAACCGGCGCTGTGCAGTTGATGCCGACCGCAGTGATCTGGTCACTAGTGAGTGCTACCTGTGATGCGGCAGATATATGCTCACCGTGGTTTGTTTCACGTCCATTCTGTCAAAACAGAACACAGACACAGATATACTTATAACCAGGACATAGGCACGACAGCAGTTTGAGGGGGATAAAACTTAACCCTTCGATGCCCACTGCTGCCATACAGGTACAGTTATAAAGCATCGTATGCCAGACCGGGTTAAGCCATCATTTGTAATTTCTGACATTCGGACACTGACACACAGGGCTGAACGTCAGAGTGCCCGGATATCAAAAATTACAAATGACGGCTTAACATGGTCTGGCACAGGACGCTTTATAGGTGTACCCATATGGCAAGTTGTTGTTTGTTGTTTTTTACTCTGTAGTGGCAATAATGATTTTATGAAAACTGTGCTTAGGCCACCACTATATAGTATTCACCATCATCACCACCACAAGTATCAGAGCTGAGACCTGTATCATCTGCATCAGTACAGCTAGTGTATGGCCATTCATCCGAATTAGTAAAAAACTCATCCAGCAAAGCGAACACTGATGCCGTCAAGTTTCTAATTATTCATTTACAGAAGGCTGAACTGGAAATAAATCATTCCCACGGGGATGGTGCTCAGCTCTCGCCTAGTGTGACCTCAACTAGCAAACGTGTTCGGGCGGGAGGATACTGTAAAATTACAGACAGCTGGGCTATAAGCACGACTTTGACAAGATGTCATAAAAATAACCGGTTTAACAGCCATGAACAAACCTTACACGAGAACGATATCCAAGCTTTACAGGACGGTAGTTCTCTGAGTAGGCGAATGACGGCCTCAGCTTCCTTCTGTGCAGGGAATGTCTCAAAAGCAAGCATCTCAACACCGGCATTGACGAGGACTGTCACCTGCGGTCGATGCCAGTTCATTAGCTCCTACCAACATACTAACGACGTACAGTGGCCAGTCATCAAATGTGATGTCAACAGCTTGTCTACTGCAATAAATCTATCTTGGCTTCTCTTTCAGCTCAGGCTGGGAGCCCAAAGCCCACCAATGGGAAATCCCTGGTGGTATTTGTCACGTTTAACTTTTACAAGCCCTTGCTTTAATTCAGCTGACAGTGTTCGCCACTCAAGGAACACTACAAGGTTGCTTGTCTATGGTTAAGAAGCTTCGATCAGCCAGCAGTGTTGTGTAATATTAAAGTGTATTATCTTAATATGGTCATTAAAAACCAGAAACGATTGCTCTGAATAGTTATCAAAATTACTCACAATATATACATTCTGTTGCCTAAGAAGCAGTACTATCAGTTAATTAATTACCTCTATAGACAGACTGTCCACATATTGTCCAGTGTATTCAGAACAGTCTGCCTGACATGCACCATATGGTCCAACAGACCCTACGACCAATGGCTCTGCACGACCTACAGTACATACAGCTAACATTGCACAACTTGTAGTTCACAGTTTTCACACTGCAGTAAATATCAACTAGAATGCAACGCCAACTCCAAAGCGCCGTTGTATTGTCATTGACAGCGATTCGGAATAATAGGCCTTGCCGCGACCATTTTCTTAACTGTTCTCCACTTTAGTCGTTTGAATGACTTGTGTGCAGATAGCTAAATTATAAATTTAGCTCAGTTGTCAACGTTGTGAATAAACATGTCTAATTCTGCCTATATGTTTAAACAAGTTTGATCGTATGATAAACAGGTTAGATAGATAGATAGATAACACGCCTCGGGCTGCTATCGATGCTCACGCTTGATATATGGGCCGATATGAAAGCAGCTGTGTGATAACCACTAAATACGTCCAGCGATAATTTAAAAAAGTTAAAGTTAAAATCAAATTTGTAAAGCGCCATAAAACTACACATAACGTACCGTACAGATACAGAGGCGCTAGCTACGTTACAGTTAACCACTGGCTTCGAAAGCCACAGTAAATAGATGTGTCTTGAGTCGGCGAAGAAAAACAGGCAATGTCCAGATGTAAATCAGACATTCGGACAACCTTTCCTCTAAATTTCTTACACTCCTCTCCTCTTTCAACTTATCTCAACATGTTAACTTTCCAACTCATGATAGAAATCACACTCTAGACTTGGTCATAACCTCTTCTGACACTT
>Ga0209680_1000656_pt1 | contig 10067 bp, 9 predicted proteins | sample WorMetLIZISLAND1_FD_187413 | JGI IMG/M metagenome (GOLD analysis project Ga0209680, IMG submission 187413) | Marine gutless worms symbiont microbial communities from Max Planck institute for Marine Microbiology, Germany - Olavius loisae LIZARD... ... | reverse complement strand
TATTTGTAACAACTTTCGACTTTGATCGCAAATATCTCCGGAACGGATCAACATATCGAAAATCTTAAAACTTCTTCATCAAACACATTTCATCCCCTATTGCGCGAAAAAATTTCGTGAACTTCGGTTCACTAACAAATAAGTTATAGGTGCGCATGTTGACCTACCCAACTGGACTTTTTTCGCGACACTATATTTCGGCCCCTAGGGGCGCTGGCCCCTGAAATTTTTACACGCCATACTAGCCCCGTAAATTGTATTTCCAGTCGGACTTGGGGTGCCGGGCGGCCTCATGGTGGGCTCTGCCCCATATTTCTAGTTACTGCATATGTTAGCAGTTTGATTATGTGGTTGTTCAGAATTATGTTGTATGTGTCATGGTTGTGTTTAGTTCTGTCAGTATCACTCAGCCAAGTGATTGGTTGAGAAGGCTGGTTGTCTTGCACCAGTCAATAGATTGGCTGGGAAGATCACCTCTGAAGTGGTGTTGAGCCAGTTGTTAGACCCAACTCGACATTCAACTCAACTCACTATTGTATAAAATTTTTGTTTTATTGTTGTTCAGAGTTTGTGACCAAAACTGTTGTATTGTTGCCATTTGAATCATTACAGTTGTTACCTTTAAAAATGGTTAAGATTTAACAAGTTTTTGCCGAGTTCTGGTCTCTCTTTACTGAGACATGGTGTACACACTAGTAATTTTGCCGATGTCGTGACTGGAGCCTGTGTCCGTGTGATGTTGCTAACAGGACAGCTTTGTGGTGCGTACTTACGATGTGTTTGCCGATGAAAGTCCGTTGTCTGTCGTGCATGAACTTCCTCTCAAGCTGGCTCGCAAGTGTCTGGATGTATTTGGACGTGACGACACCGAAGGCACTGTCACAGCATTGCCAGGTCATTTCCCTGCTGCTACTACTGTATAACTACTAAGAGCTCTCAAAAACACCATCAATCGAGAGCATCATTCTTGAGTACATATCTCCACGCAGGAAAGTGGTAAATTGAAGAAAACTCGGTCGTCCGTGAAACTTTACATGTTTATTGCTACAAGCTCAACTCATATGATAGTTGCATTAAGACTGGTATAAGGAAGAGTTGCAGTAGATAGTGTGTGATATTATTACTGTGCTTTTATATACTTTTTCGTGTTTGTTAAAGGTACAGGTAAAGGTCTGAGTACTTGCTATAGCACTGCTTACATAAGAAGACTCGTGAACAGCAGCGCTTTACAGTCGTGGAAGTGGCAGCTGATTGGCATAGGCTAGTGGTACCACGGCACAGTATGCAGTTATATACATACCACTGCCCCAATCAGCCATACTAGGCCTTCAACCCATAGCCTGTAGCCTGCTACTCATTTACTGACCTTATAGCAATGGCATGCTGTGTTGGTGTTGGTACACAGCAGCCGTGGGTGGGATTCAAACCTGCGACCTCGTGATTACAAGTCTGGCACCATACCACACGGCTACGGTGTACCATTGTTGTGATTGTGCTGTTTGTATTAACCCCTTGACACCCACTGTTGCCATATAGGTACAACTATAAGGCATCCTGTGCCAAATCGGGTTAAGCTGTCATTTGTAATTTTTGACGTCCAGACACTCTGACGCTTCTGGATGTCAAAAATTACAACTGACGGCTTAACCCAGTCTGGCACAGGATGCGTTATAGCTGTACCTATATGGCAACAGTGGGCGTCAAAGGGTTAATAATGAATCAGTTGACTGTCTTTGCACGGTGTGTGGTTACAGTTGCTAGCAGTGTGTTGGAGGAAGATGCCGTCAGTGTTCATGCTGGTAAGGAGTTTGCAATGATGAGGACTCAGAGTGGAAAGGTTTGTTATACGTCACTTGTGTATAGCAGTGCTTGTTTCTGTCGATGACGATGAAAATGATAATGGCATTTGATTAATTCAGATTATATTCATCATATCGATGATAAATGTTGACAAAAATTGTGACCTTGTCATCAACAGCAATGTTAACAGTCTTGTTGTAGTCAGTTACTTGTTTGTGAGCGTCTTTTCCAACGTCAACAATGAGCCCAGTACAAGTCACGCAGTGTTTTGGCTAAGAATATTTTTCTGACAGCGAATAAAACTGAAACTAAACAACACAACGCTGGTGAACGCATTAAACATCGACTGGCTATGCTGGTCTGCCATTGTCGTAACCACACTGCGCCCGAGTACCTGGCCAGGGACCTCCACTGGGTCGCCGACGATGACTCTCGACGACGTCTGCGATCGTCAACAACACAGCAGCTCAAGGTCCCTCGAACGAGACTCCGCACCGTCGGCGATCGGGCCTTTCAAGTCGCCGGTCCTCGTGTGTGTGTGGAATGTGCTGCCTGCATTGGTTGTTTCTGCTCCGTCACTGACTGTCTTCCAGAGTCATCTAAAGACGCATCTGTTTCAGCAGCAGTCCAATAGGCATAGTCACTGACGTCACATGTTGTCGTTTTTAACTGTAACTTTTTACTGTATAACGTGGCCTAGCAGTTTTAGGCTCACGCCACGTAAATCCTGTCGTTTCTATTACTGTTAGTATTATTATAGCTGTGTTAGTGCAGTGTCCAGTCCAGCCCAGTCTGGTTGTAGGTGCTGTACACTGGTAAGTCTCAGTGCTTCGGCATCAAGTCTACCCCGCCGTCTCCAGCAGCGGCAGCCGTCGCCGTGACAACGGCGGTGGACTGGAAGGAGCTTGCAATAGTCAAGTGTCCGCGGATCGTCCAGTGCAGTGTGGGTCATGAAGGACAACATGGTCTGCTGGTAGCCGACGACGGCAGTGTGTTCTTTGTGGGTGTGTCGAGGCGTGGTGAAGACGGTGACTCCCACGGCTCTCTCTGTAAGCTACACCACACTCTGCTGTCTGTTTGGTTGAGTTCTGGTGTCCTGTGTATGGTTGGGTCAGGAGCAAGAGGGAATATTACCATAACTGCTCTCTAGTAGTGTTATTGTGTAGCTTTCTATAGTTGCACAATCATTTGAGCAGCTTACAGGTTTGGTCAGCCAGATTCGGGTTCATTTCACTGGGTTCACTTACTGTACTTTGCGTGTGTTGGATTATTGTCTTGTATTATATGTGCATGCATGTTGTATTATTGTGACACGGTGAGGTGAGCCTAGTTAGACTGAGGCCTGTATGGATAACCAGTCCCACCTTCCTTCAGTGCTTTGACACTGTTGGCTGAGTTATCAGACCTGTAAAACATCGTCTCCAAAATGACCTAAACTGCTCAACAAACCAATTGATGTCCTGAGTTCCATGCGGCCTTATTTATCGTTCGTAAATGAAGGCTTGGACTTTAAGGTCATGTTGCCAGACTTCTTGATGAAATCCCAGCAAACCAGATACTCCGGACCTGCTGCGAAGCTCAAGGACTTTAGTGGACGAGTGAAAAGGTTAACGGGTGCAATAGTGTGCGTGATAACTAAAAGTGTGATTTTAATTTCTACACAATTTAATATTTCGCCACATTGTTCGTTCATGATCCAAAATCAAATCACCTGTGTTGCTGTGTCCTACCATTGCTATTTGACTGTTGGTTCTGCAATGCATACTAGATAGTCTACTGTGAGGCAGTATTGTTGGCTGTTCTAGCGACAGCTTCGCTTCTTGTGATTTCTGGAATGCGACAGTTCTCGAGAGTCATTCGCAGTATGTGCCACAAAAAGCCTTCATATTCTTGACTTCAACATTCACTTCCATCCTTTGAAACATACCATGAGTTGCTAGTTGAATCTTACATTAGAAAAAAAGTTAAAGCCAGATAAGTTCTTCATTGGATAACCCATATCAGATGTATGGGGCATCACTTGCCATATGGGATCACACAGTGTTACTTGCCACCCAACACAAGCGAACACACCCCGCCGTAATTTAGCCAGCAAGGCTGGTACTCGATTTACCTACCCCGGAGGGATGGAAGGCTGAGTTGATCTTGGTGACTTACACTTCAGCCGGGATTCAAACCAGCAACCACTTGATAGAAAGTCCGATGCCCTAACCACTGCACCACGACATTGTTTGTTGACATCTGTTTTGTTCTCCAATAAAGGCATTGATGTGAATTCTGGCCAGCATCATAAATTGAGGTATTGTTTGGTAGACAAATATGTAATGTCTTCACCATTCCACAGACATTGTGGCACTGGTCAGACGACTAGGGTGTGTTGGTTATATTCAGCGAAGTCGCGTCGACAGGTCAAGGCGGTGAAACCGAAGAAAATGATCCGCGTGGAAGGGAAGGTGATTGTGACGTCCGCATGCAACTGTGGCACGAGTGCCGTGGTCAGTCGAGACGGGGAAGTCTATCTGTTTGGCAAAGACACTCTCCATTGTGACACCAGCACTGGTATGTGTGTGTGTGTGTCTCTGTGTATGAAATACATAGATTATATCTTTTTCTAATCATGATTGTCGTAGTTGTACGTACTAAATTTGGAGTGCTTATCTTCTGTAACTTTCACAGTCAAGTTTATCGCTGTAAGATAAACAGTTGCTCATGCACAGCAACTGACTTATCTCATTTTTATTCATTTTGGTTTTCATTTATTTTTATTCGTTGTTATTGTATATTGATTTTGTTTTGTATTAATGTTTTTTTCTATTTCATGTTGGTTATACCGCAGCCTGTCGTAATGCCACAAGGCTGTCTGCCAAGTTTGTTGCTTTGTCTGTGACGATGTTTTGTACATCACGTCTGATGATGTCAAATGTGGATTTATATAGCGCATTCTCGTAAAAAAACCTCTAATGCGCTGAACACACTAGTACTGCTCAAATAGAAACGTCTTTCTTCAGTGACTGTCTGCAGGGCTCCCAGTTGTCCTGAAATTCCTGAAATTTCACAGATGTCCTGAAATTGTCCTGAAATTTTACTCATTTGGTCAGAATGTCCTGAAATTGACCTTTGTTATGCTGTCGTAACGGCATTGCCATTTTTATACACCTTTTTTACAAGTCATGACTACGATTATGTTGATGACATTGAGTATCAAGTAATGTTCTCTCTTGTGACATTTTAATGTTTTATGTGTAACATTTCCTTAGTAACATTTTTTGGACTGCAATACTGATCTGCTTCCATGAATAACATTTATGAGCACATAAAAATGAGCTTTTCTGTGTCTTGAGACTCGTGAAACTGACAAAAATGTCCTGAAATTGTCCTGAAATTTTCTAAAAATTGGGTCCTGAAATTTCACTTCTTGTTGCTGGGAGCCCTGCTGTCTGTAGCTGTCCTCAGAAACCTCCGGATCCCACATGTCATCCGGCAAAGAGTTCCAGACAGTAGGGCCAGCAATGGCAAATGCCCGACGTCCATAGATACTGAGCCGGTGGCGTGGTACATAGATACCATGTCACTCACCGTGGTATCTATGTACCATGATGATGCCATGGTACCATGATAATGTCGCTGTTTATTAGTAATGGTGATCTCTGATGTTGAGTCGTGTGAGTGTATGTAGGTCTGTTGTCTGAGATGAGTGGCCTCGTAGTGACGTCCGTGGCACTTGGCAAGGCTCATGGTGTACTGTTAACTAATACTGGTCATGTCTACACGTTTGGACCCAACAACAAGGGCCAGTGTGGACGTGAGTTCACCAGCTCAGCAGCCGCCAAAGAACGTACGTGTCTTTATAATGTCGTCTCTGTCTGCATCATCTATCACCCTTCCTTTACCCTTTGACGTCCACTGCTGCCATATGGATACACCTATAAAGCATCCTGTGCCAGATCGACTTAAGCCATCACTAATTTGTAATTTTTGACATCCGGGCACTCAGCCATGAGTGTCATCAGAGTGCCCAGATGTCAAAAATAACAAATGATGGCTTAACCCGGTCTGGCACAGGATGCTTTATAGCTAGCTGTACCCATATGGCAACAGTGGGCGTCAAAAGGTCCACATTTCTACCTGTCTTGTGCTGTCGGCCTTGTCCCAATCACTCTTCCAATCCATCGTGGTCCGCGCCTCTTTCTGTGTCCTGTGATGGGATGACATTTGACTGGAAGGCCATCATGTACTGTGTCTCTGTTGCTAAAGGGATTTGACCTCAACTCTAAATATGCCCTATATTTAACTAGGAGAGATCTTCGCATCTTAATAGGCTTACTATCCGGTTATGCGGGTCTTAGCCGACACCTGACTTTGATGAAAGTCAGGTCGGACCCAATTTGTCCCCTCTGTCAAGAGTAAGAAGAGACTGCTCGTCATCTCCTTGGATGATGCACTTTCTAGATTCACTTTTCTTGTTCTTTACTGTATGGATTACAGTGATTTAGGTAACGTACTTTGGCCTTTACTCCTGAAGCTTGCTAAAGCTGTAGTCTCTAGCTTATCGGGGAGCTCAGTGGGCCCACCTGGTGGTCTCTGAGTGCTGGACTGTGTCTTCGGGCGACATCCACCCTGAAGGTAAGGTAAGGTAAGGTGATGAGAAGGTTGTATACTGTGTGTGTCTGTCTGTTGTGTTTTCAGTCTGCCCCGTCTTGTCTGTGGCCGATGATGACGCTGAACTTGACGATGACACCATGTGTCCTCCCGGTGTGTACATTGTTTATCGTGGTGTCTTGTTGTCGTTATCGTCGTGAAATTGTCAATTTCTCTGTCACTAATTGCACATATCATCTGCGTTTAGCTACGTTTTGCACACTCACAGGAGAAGTCCCGCTCTGAGCTCTAAACCCTCATCTCACAAGACATTTGTCTCTCTGTCTGTCTGTAGCCAACATCGACATTTAACTGCATCAGAATATGCCAGTCTTTTCTCGGTTTAGGGGCATGTTGTCTTGGGCCATCGGTGTGATACGCTTGTATCTTGAAATTCGACATGCATGACTGTGTCTTTCTTTTTCTTTTCCTGTCAAGGTCGACTCTGTTTTACGTGATTCTCGTAGCTGCTAGGCTAGGAATTGCGTCTTATTGTAGACCTAGCGAGAATTCTGCGAGAACTAGCGAGCAGTTTTTTTTGCCAGCTCTGCCCACAAAAAATAGCACCGGTGAGTTTGGAGAGGATTTGTGTTTCGTTTGGATAGATTGGTATTAATATTGACGACATTTTACTGCAATGAATGCAACAGTTTGACAGCAATACTTTTTTTGTGGTGGCCGTCATGTTTAAGCGCAACAAATTACATTGACATCCGCGACCGAATATTGCCGTTGACATCGTTGCTATAGCAACATAGGATTTAGCCAGAAATTGCGAGGAAGTCGTCTTTTACTTCTTAGCTAGAAATCTCGAGAACGAGGAGCGAGAATCTCATACGAAAAAGTAAAAGACACGCCTTGGGTTGATGTGTTTTTATCAGCTATGACTCAGAACAATTGTGTTGATGCAGAGGTGTGTGTGTGTGTACGTAAAGCAGGGAAGCACGAGTGGGTTCGTCGTGAATGTATGATATGTACTGTGTGTGAGGAGTGCACTGGCTACGGCAGCGGCTGTGTCAGCAGTGCCAACCATGAAGACCGACTACCTGGACAGTATGTAGTCAGCCATTGTCATTGTGTTCCACACCCGTGTATGAACTAACGTCGATGGTGACTTCCTATAGGCTCCCCAATCCCCATAGTACCGGTAACCATAGTAACCGTTTCCACAGTGCTCTGACTTGCTTTTGGCATACAAAAGCTCTAATATCTCTGAAACGCAGCAAGATAGGACCGAAGTTGCTATTGAGGACCAATAGGAAGTCACGTACGTATGCACTTTCGATTGGTGCCAAAATCAATGACCTCGGATGACCTTGAAGGGTCATTATGCACTCCGTTTTAAAACACGTGTGTCTTGTAGCTCACCATGACAACGTGAATGAAGATAGATCTATACTGTCAGCGACGAAGATGTAGCCCATTGACTCTAGTTTCTGGCAGTATAAGGTTTGTGCCGATATTCGAGGGGTTCCTTGGAGAGGGGGCGTCAAACGACAGTGAGGTAATCGAAAACATGGATTTTCACGGTTTTCGACGTTACGTCTTCAGCACATTTAGAATGAGGCCAACATTTATTATACACTATTATTTGGTGTATAATATAGCACCTTTCCACTAACACCAAAATATATGACCTTGAATGACTCTGGATGTTCATTGTTCAATATACATTACGTTACAGTATTGCGATCTTCCATTGTTATTATTTCTTGCTTATTCACTGTTGAGTATGTTTATATACGTGACCCTCAGAGAAGTGCGGGAAGTAGAGTTTAGGATCGTGATCTGCCGGATATTTGGAATCGACGATAGCGTGACATTACATTGTCAAAACGTTAACAATTAACGCCAAAATTATGATATTATATTACTTAGTTCTTTATTGCCTTTCCACTGACTGCAAACACTGTTTAATCACCATTTTGTGTTAAATTCTGTTTTGCGCCAATGTGTTTGGAGCTCTGAAGCCTGGGCTTTTGAAGCTTGTCTACTGTTAAAGTTATAGTGAATGCATGGCGAACTTTAAACCGAAAAGAGCAGGTGCGGCACCGTGCGGTTCCTTGCGACAACACGGCTTTCTTGTTGGAACATGGATGCATACGTGCTGTGAGTGTGGACCGAGTAGTGATGTCATCCGTGTGTCTAGCCATGATGACAGTTTTATAAATATTGATATGATTATTATTATTAGCTGACCGTACTAACGGTCACGCTATTGGTACAGTGTTGCATCCGTCTGTCGTCTTTTGTCGTCTGTAATGTGAAGTATTATGGCTAAATGGTGCGTCCTAGAGCAAACGTTACTGTTGAGAGCCTATAGGAAGTCGTATATAAGAAATCGATTGGTACCAAAATGAATAACCTTGACCTTTGTTTAGAGGTAGTTCAAGGTCATGTCAACCATTGCGGCGTCAATATCTCCAAAATTACTTGAACTAGAGACTTCAAATTTGGTACTCGACTTTTTATGGGGAATGCCAAGCGGGAGCACAAATAATTTTCCCTGTAAGTGGGCGTGGCCTAGGTCATGTGGACCACAATTTTTGGCGCACGATTGAACATATCTTCAAAACTATTTGAGCTAGTGACTTCAAATTTGGCAAGCAGCTTTGTTTTACCATTGCTGTTTGACTGTGGAGTTCTGCAGCCTGTTGTGAGGCAGTACGGTCGGCTATCCTAGCGACAGCTTGGCTTCTTGTTATTGTTGTCACTGTTATTAGACGCTGTGGGTGTGGTCCTGGCGACGCTGGGTGTGTGAAGTGTGGTGCGTGTCGGTACTGCGCTGGTGAGACTCCGCGTGACCTTGCTAATGGCGCCATGATCGGTGTGTATCTGATGCTCCCTCCTGTCACTGACACAGTTCTGCTGATAGCTGAGTAAGAATGTTAGTAAGTCGTGAATTTATGTAGCACATAAAGTCCAATACCTCTAGTGTGCTGTATGTACTAGTACTCTGAAAAGAGCCAAGTTTTAAGCAGACGTCTGAAACTCAGTGCTAAGCGTTGGAGATGGGATAAGTGCACAGCCATCTCGTCCGTTGCGACTCGAAGTTGTCAGACAGTAACACTCAGGATGACACAGTTGCTTTCTAACAGAGTGAAAGAGTGAGTAGTTTCTTAACGGCACATCAGCACAATTAGGCTATACAGTGCCATTCAAGTTGGATGTTCTGAAAGTGATATATAATAGTAAGATTATATGCAATAGGATATAGAAGACGGTAAAAGCGAATACCGGTAATATAAAATGCTAACTAAAATGCTTTCTAACACTAAGCTCCTTTGTCTGAATTTATTCTGTCTTTGGTGACATTGTATTTGACGTGATAGATTACTGGACGTCGTTTGCTTCTCTGATACAAGATAAGCTGCGTGTTTACAATAAATGACTAGCAGAAACAGTATATGTGACCTAGATTGACAGAGAACGTCATTCAGCTGCTGGATGTCTCTTGATGACCAGTACAGTGCCTAGTCTTTTTATGCTTCTTGTGTGGCAAGCACCACTAGGGGTGCGTAGCGCCAAACGCAGACATCAGTCTCCAGAGTGGACGATTCTGAGCCACAGTTATCGCCCCATCCAGGGAGAGATTGTTAGACCTCAGGTCTTGCTGGATAGTCTTCATC
>Ga0209680_1000655_pt1 | contig 10069 bp, 1 predicted proteins | sample WorMetLIZISLAND1_FD_187413 | JGI IMG/M metagenome (GOLD analysis project Ga0209680, IMG submission 187413) | Marine gutless worms symbiont microbial communities from Max Planck institute for Marine Microbiology, Germany - Olavius loisae LIZARD... ... | reverse complement strand
CATATACACCAGTGAAAACCTTACCCCAAAACATAGGTATAGCCACTGAGATCGCGTTGATATCTGTTTCCGTTGCTAAGTTATTACTACTTCCGGTTTGGGGTACAGTTTCTACTTCCGGTTTGTACCTGATGGTGTTCTACGTAGTCTGACGGTGTCGGCGCAAGTGTAAGGGGATCGGGCGTGCCCGAAAACTGTGTCGTAGCCGCTGAGATCACGTTGAAATGTCTTCACATCGCCTAGTTATTACTACTTCCGGTTTGGCGGCCGCCATCTTGGATTGCCGACTTCCGGTTGTATCTGACAGCATTTCTACTTACTTAAAACAGACGTACCGATAACGAAATTACTGCGATTTGACATAATGTGCGGTTTAAATCATGTTGACTGTAAAGATAGTGGCAGTTAAGCGATTTAGTAGTTTTGCAAATAAAAATGTTGTATTATCGTCAATATTTTCACTAAGATGCATTATCGCCAAAATAACGAAAATATGTGCATTCAGTAAAACAAACATATTTAGGAAAAGTCACGAAAAAGACTTGTTCAACTGCGCAAAACAAAAAAGTTATGCGCGTTAAACGGAGATGGGGGTAATTTTTACCCTCCACTCCCCCGGTTAGCCTAGAAGGGTTAATCTCTTCCATTGTATCGTATCGTATGTCGGTATTCTTTACTGCTCGATAATGCTGAGTATTCGTTCGCTATTATTACGCGCACACCTGTACAGTAGGTGACCGCGTCTATATATTGCTGGAAAGGACAGGCAGAAATTTGCCAAGAATCCAAGATGTCACTAGGATAGCCGACCGTACTGCCGCACAGCAGACTATCGAGTAAGTATCGATTGTTGCTAAATGGCATCTCCAGCGGTTTTCGACATTATTGTGCTCGCTGATCTATGCATATTTGGGTTACGAGTCTGATCTTTTAGGGTCACTTGCCGTCATCGATCACGTGATTATTTGCCCCCCCCCAGGCCACAGGCTATTTCCGATTGGTGGACTTTTGGAATCAAGCCTCTATCTCTAACGATTTCTGAGATATTTAACGGAGAATGTGACGCTATAACACGACCTTAATACGACCTCTAACCAGTGGTAGCTTTTGAGTCCACGTTAATCTCTTCCATTGTATCGTATCGTATGTCGCTATTCGTTACTGCTCGATAATGCTGAGTATTCGTTCGCTATTATTACGTACACACCTGTACAGTAGGTGGTCGCTTCTGTATATTGTTGGAAAGAACAGGCAAAAGCTTGACAAGAATCCAAGCTGTCGCTAGAATAGCTGACCGTACTGCCGCACAACAGACTATCGAGTAACAACCGATTGTTGCTAAATGGCATCTCCAGCGGTTTTCGACATTAATGTGCTCGCAGCTCTATGCGTATTTGCGTTACGAGTCTGACGTATGAGGGTCGCGAGATGTCATCGATCACGTGACCATTTGACCCCATTGGCCATTTTTGGTGGTCCTTTGGTATCACGCCTCTATCTCTAACGACTTCCGAGACACATCGCGAAAGTTCCATATCGGTGGCACCTGTTCCAATTATTGAGAGCTATAATGATAAAATATATGCTATGTTTAACGCGTACAGACAGTGCGTTATCTTTAATTTTTGTCATGTATGGTGAACAAGAATTACAAGACGTCATTTCCTGCAGGCCAAGACCTACCGTCGCCGCCAGACACTGTGGTCATAGGCATGTAGTTAAACTAGTTGGAGCAATCGAAACAGCGGGACTCAAAGCATGTCGACACGGGGCTTCGTTGATAATAACTGTCCACAGCGTTCTATGTTAACAGTATAGAATATAATTGATTTGACAGCGTGACTAATCAATCATTTTTGACAGGTGTGACTCATCCTTCCCCTTCTAGGTATGAATCATGACTTCCGGTCATGACTCAGGGGTCATTGAGGTAAGTCAGTCTGTTGATTGGTACTAGACGTTGTTGCGGCGTGGAAGGGTACTTGACCTGTCATGTGTCACTTTGATTGGTACCAGCTGCCGGGTCGGTACGTGGCGTCGTTGACTATATAAGCATTTGACGGCGCGACTATATAAAGAATTATTTTTGACAGGTGAGACTCATCCTTCCACTCCTAGGCAACACTCATCACTTCCGGTCATGACTCAGGGGTCATTGAGGTCAGTCTGTCTATTGATTGGTGCTAGACGTTGGTGCGGCGAGGTGCAGCGTGGAAGGGTACTTGACCTGTCACGTCTGACTTTGATTGGTACCTGTTGTCGAGTCTGTACGAATTTATGTTGGAATTACAGTTACTGTCTCGCCGGCGTTCATGTCTCGCTCGCGACAGCTAAAAACAGTGTTCTACGGGAATGTGCTATGTAGACGGTGCTGGGGTATGCCACTTCAACAGTAAGGTCAGGACAACATTGCCTTTTGTCCATGTATGTCCTTAGCGTATTATGCTTTACTTAAAACTATGTGAATCGTACTTTTATGAGTGACGGTTTATTAGCTACTTGCGCCAGTGTGAATAGGTCACTCGCTGCGAGTACTTGCTGCGAGTACACGCCGCGATTAAATAGCAGGGAATACTAGCGTCAGTGTGAAACAGCCCTAACACCTTACACGATGCCCCTCCGTAACCTCTAGGAGTGCGTAAGTGGTGTGTTCTATGTTCACAAACAACGTCAAACATATGTGGTGCATGCATTTACAACTCGAATATACTTATGTAATATCTCAGTAATCATGCAACACAGAACGTTGATTACAACTGATGACTTTCAGGAAAGGATACATTGTGAGTCTAATGGTCATGCAACTAATGATGTCCTATGAACCGGAATGGTAATTGTTGTGAGTTGACCCCACCTTGTTAAGGCTTTATATCCGAGAAACCATGCGAGATACATACTTTCTGTATCTGTAGTACCGACAACTAGGGGTGAACCGGATCCAGATTCGGACACTTATTGTTAAAGTTATTGCAGAAAATGCAGTCACATGTTTTTTATGGGACACAATGTATTTGCGTTATTGTGGAAGTTTCAACTTGTTTGCCGTTAATAAAGACATGTGCTTGCGATCGATTTTCGGCGTCGTCGTGCCCACTCACGCGTGCGGTCTATAACACTCCACACAATGTGTGGAGTGTTTATAGAGTGTCTAGAGTGCATAGTGTTATAAGTACCGTTTATGCACTCTAGACACAATACAAAAGATAGGAGTCTGGGAGTGAGTCGTGATATAAGAACTGGGTAGTCGTGCTTAATATGGCATAGCTTTGTGAAAGTTGATGATAATTCAATAAAAATTTGTATTCTGGCGAAGAATAGAACGTTTAATAGGTGTGTAAAAATCGATTATAAATTCTCAACCGTTTGTGAAAAAAATAAAAAAATGTCAGGTCCACTCAGGGGGGGATTTTTTGACTCACACTGTATACCGCATTTCATGAAACATTTTAGTTGTCGATATTGTGACGTGATTATTATAATTGTTCATATTACGTAACCGAACATGATAACGGTGTGTAACGTAACTAAACCTTAGCAGTGGGTATGTCTCAATACTCTGTTCTTGAACGTGATGGAATTCCGGTTTTTTGTGTCAGGAGGACACATTAAGCAGCTGATCACTGGTAAGGAAATGAATTATGTTATGTGGAGCCGCTGATTTTTGAGCTGTGGTCACAGCTTATTTTCAAGCGAGATGTGAGTGTAAATTCATTTAAGTGTCTTAGTTGATGTGCTTTAGTGTCTTTGACTGAGATCATCATATTGTGTTTGCAGGTATCATTGGCACGCTTGCGCGTTACTGTGATCAGAGGCTGTGGTTTGAACTTTGATTTTTTTTCATTTCATTCACTGTTGCTTCGTTCTTTCTTTCGTTCTTGCGCCTCTGATTCACTCGGAATATTCGGTGCTAACTGCACTGATAACTGATTTTTGTGTTATTCTTTCTTTTGAATTTGTCTACATACCATAATTAGCTGCTGCTTTTAGTAAATAATTTGGACATTTTGTAATTGAATTTTAATGTAGGTTCCTTTTTAGTGCATCTAGGACGTTAAGTATTTAGTTCATATCCGATTTTTGACATACTAACTGTTTTGTTATTGTGTGTGTCGTGTAACTGTTGTATGTTACATCGTCATATTTGTCATCCTAGATATAATGGATTCAGCTAATCGCACTGCTTGCCAGATATGTGGCAAGTATTTCTATACTGCTGTGTCACTCAGAATGCATACACTGAGAGTGCACGGTAAAGCAGAAGAGAGTAAAGAACATTCGAGAGCAATCGGTAAGAAAGGCAGTGTGTGCACTGTGTGTAATCGCTGCTTTCCAAACGATGGACTGCTGAAAACGCACACAGTTACAGTACATTGTGGCACAGCTGCTGCACCAGATATTGAGACAGGTAAACAGCATGTGGAGTCAGTGAGTAAGAAAGGTTCTGTGTGCATTGTGTGTAATCTGTGCTTTCCGACTACTAATAGTCTGAAAGTTCACACACTTAAAGCACATACAGCTACTGTTAACACAGGTTGTGAGATGCAGACCTCGACAAAACAACAGTGTACAGACTGCGGACGATATTTTGTAAACTTGCGTAATCATGTAAAGTGTACAGGTAAAGCAAGTTCGTCAAAAGGAGGAAGCCACACTACTGTCAGTGCGTCTGGATCTACAGACGACTCTCAGTCAGCTAGATGCACAAGATCAGCAACTTCATCAACTCTGACAGACATGCATGTACGTAGTCCACAGAGATCACACACAGGGACAACACGGAAAGACCATATGAGAGAGAAACTTGAGAAAGAGTTGGAGAAGCTAAAGACTGTGTGTGATCGTCAGACCACGACAGATGAAGCAGATCCGTTGCTGGAGAAGCTAACGAGGTACCATGAGCGTTTGAGTGTAGAGGCTGAGAATATCCTGACGGAGAAGCTATCAGCAGAAGTACTCGATGTAGTATCTGACCCTTCACAAATAGACGATGTGAGTCGTGATTTCAGGTGGACCAAGGATGATGAGACGAGACTGAACGGACTGAATGAACAGGCTACGAATTTGAGAACACCGAGCAAGTGGAGATGGGCAGCAAAGGAAGGCAGCGAGCAGTATGAGTATAATCACAAGCGCATGCAGTTCCTGGTGGAGCACCAGCTGGAGACGGTGATCAAGGAGTGCAACAAGTGCAAGTGTACAGGTATTTTGGTAGGCATGGATCAGATTGAGTCTCAGTACTGTATTGATTGTGTTGCTGAGAGTGGTTGTAGGTCAGAGAAGTTAAAGACGGAGAGAGCAGCTGCCTGGGACACAGTACGACCACAGTCACTGGAGTACCACGGTCTACCACAGCTATATGCAGGCGACAAGGCCGTACTTGCACTGGCACACCCAGTCGTGACTGTGAGAAAGAACTACATGGTAAACAAGAAGCTGCGACAGGAGTCGATAACACTGATGAACGAAACGAACCAGACATGGACGCGGATTTTGCCAAGGACCGACCTGAAGGATCGATTTGTCGTCATCGAACGGACCACAAAGGATCACTCACGTAAACATATTGTAGCCAACCCAGAGCGAGTACGTGTGTGGTTGCAGTTTCTGTTTCAGAATCACCCGGAGTTCATGCAGCTGGAGAAGGACGGCAAGTTGAAGCTGAGCGACGAGGCACTGGCGGCGCTGCAAGCACAGTCGGAACTCGCAGAAGTGGTGGACGATCTGGAGTATGAAAGCGACGATTCAAGTTCCGACGACGAGGAGACAAGCAAGGCACAGGAGGCAGTAGTTCAGCCAGCGATGGAGTCGGGAATGAAGTCGTCGGATGTCTTTACCTTCGACAGGTACCCACAGCTGTTCCTGAAAGGCAAGGACTTCCTCAAGATCAAGCAGTCAGGCCAGATCGAAGTGATCGAGGACCACCAGCAGCGAGTTCCGATCTACAACGTGTCGGCGACGTCAGCGTTTCCATACCTGTATCCACGTGGTGAGCAAAGTCCTTTGCATGTTTCTGATTTCAAGTTAGCACAGTACTTGCTTAAGAAACAGTCGCTGTTTGCATGCAAGCTGAATGAAGGCAAGTATTACTGGCAGTACGCAGAGGACGATATCCATCTCATGCATCAGTACGCAAGGCTTGTAGAAAGGATGGTGAGCGCCAAGACAGCATGGTTCCTGCAGCAGTCGCCAGATGTAGCACACCTCCCAATCAGTCAGGTACTGGAGGCGTTTAAGACAGGGTTTGCGTCACCAGATCAGTCACTGTTGGAATCCAAGCTGCCAGGGTTGTCAAGTGTGATGGTTCAGTTGCCAAACTCCAGAGAGAAGTGGTTCTCTGAGCGGTTAGGGATAGAAGCCTATTCCAGGGACCTCGGAGATCCGAACGTGTTCATGACGCTGAACAACAGCCCGCGAGATACGTACGATACACGGTTGCTACTTCACAAGTTTGAGCATGGATCCGAGGCAGAGTTCGATCCGAACCACTATGAGAAAAACACTGAGAAGTTTACAGAGCTCATGAGCAAGCACGCTACGCATATGTCTGTCTATCTCTGTCGTAAAACTAAGATGTTCTTGCAGGCATTCTTGTGTGACGTCTGCGGAGTGGCTGAAAAGGAACCGACCGGCGACTGGACAGTTAGAGACCGACTGGAAGAAGGCTACTATTGGACGAGAGTCGAATATACTAATACGAGAGGGACCCAGCACTGGCATTGTCTCGTGAAGCTCCCACACGTGTTGGACACAGGACTGATTGGCAGGATGATCCAGAATGGAAGAGTGGTGAGACAGGAACTGAAGTGCGGAAATGTCAAGCCAGACAAAGTGGAGGACGCTTGGGAGATTGTCGAGGTCGGTTTGCTTGCAAATCGGTATGCAACCCTCTTTGCGGACAGTTTGTCGATGGCATCGTTCTATGAAGAAGAGATGGACACAGACAGGCACGAAGCTGGAAAGGTGATCGACATTGAGAAGCTCAGGGACGAGTACGTGAAAGAGTACAAGGACGGCAACGTGACCATGGCGACGAATCCACTGATGCGGAGATTCTGTGATCCAGAGTGCGAGCCGAACAGACAGGTGGAGATGGCGAGGGTTGCTGCCGTATCTTGCATGCATAATTGCATCTCGACAATCTGTGGAGGGAATGAGAAGACAGGTAAGGGCTGCAGGTTTGATTTTCCAAAGAAGACGATGAACCATACAGTACCAGGCGTGATGCAGGTCAACAGCAGGCAGATGGAAGCAAGGATGCTGCTCCGCAGAACTTGCACAAGAGTGCCGAATCTTAATGCATATCTTCTTACGTATTGGCGTGCTAATCATGATGTGACTGTACTGATAGATGCAGCTCACAAGATGCGGTACGCGACAAAGTATGCAGCGAAGACAGGGCGCTATTGCGAGTTGCTCAATGAGATTATAGAGTACTTGAGTAACCGTTGCGTTAGTGTGATGCCGCCTAATATGCAGATTGTTCTGTCTCAGTTGTTGTTAGCAGATGTGAGTCACCGGGCATTCATGACGAAGCAAGAACTCGCGTACCATGTGATGCAGTTGCCTGATGTGCGACGGTCGTTTGCCGATGTGCATGTCGTGGGATTCTACCACCGGTCCTCTCTGAACGTGAGCTCGAGAGACGGCAGTACCATCGTGTACTCAGACAGGACGGACTACTCAGCGTACGCGGAACGGTGCCGAGACTCCACTGTGGTAGTCAATCGCAAGAATGCCAAGGCAGAGAAGGTGTTGACCAAAGGAATGATTGCCTGCATGAGTTTCAGGGAGTTTGCAGAGACGGTGAGCCACGAATGGATCGAAGATAAAGCAAACGTACCGCAGCAGATGGGCGAGGCATCGACGAGAAAGTTCATGAGCCGAGATGTAAACTCAGGCCACTGGTCACTGAAGCGGAGAGAGAAGCGCAGACACATCAGGTTCAGCACAGTGCTGTACACGGACCGACCAAGCATGTATGAGCCGGTAGAGCAGGGCGATTCAACGACACAGACATCATTCTTTAGCCTGCCAGTGGACAAGAGGAAGCAGCTGTACCGCGCTTACATGGAGCTGGTTTGCTACGTGCCATGGAAGGAGACCCCAGAGCAGTCATTTCTGGATGAGATGCAGCGGTCAGTGTTGAAGGATGCGGGGGAGGACCCAGAGAAGGATCACAGATACAGTTTGAGGAGGCTCGAGATGTTCTGGCAGGTGTACATGGAGAGATGGAACCGAGGAGAAGTAGCGCCAGCAGGTTCACAGTGGAGCAGAGACAACCAGTATTCGTACTCCATGTTTCTGACGACCGGACACAATGTCGACATGCACATCCGGCGACTGGAACACGACGGCACACTGAGCGCAAGGTACCGAGCAGACGAAGAAGTGAAGGACACAGGCATCGAACTGCACGTCGACATCCACGATGAAGTTGATCTCTCTGATTATCCGTCGGTGTTGAACTTTTTGCCACCAGATACCTTCCGGGAAGTCATCGAACAGGACCCACCGCAGCCTTCAGAAGTGTGTGTGGCGTTTCCCATGCAGGTGCAGTATCAGAAGATGGAGGAGCTGGTCAAGGAGGACAAGAGCAAGTTGTTTCTGGCGCAGCCACCTCTGTGTGATGTGTCGTATGTGTCTCTTACAGATGTGCAGAGATGGGCGGTGGATCTTGGTCAGGACATGCAGCAACAGATTCTTTATCTGTGTGGCAAAGCAGGTACCGGCAAGACTCAAGTTGCACTGAAAATCTGTGAGTTTTTTGCAGGTCGTGTGCAGGCTGCTGCTGTGACCGGTAAAGCCGCGTCTCTGTTGGGTGCACCTACAGTGCACGGAATGTTCTCTTGGGGCACGTATGACAGGTCGCGGAGTGGTGACGCGCCGACAATGAGCCAGCAGAAGCGATCGCAGTTGACCAGTTTCTATGAGAATATTGATGTGTTCGTTGTAGATGAAGTGAATGCAATGTCTGCCTCTATGTTATCACAGATGCACGAGACGATGACACAGCTGTTCAATCCCAAGCTGAAGAAGGTCGGAGGCAACTTGCTACCGTTCGGCGGAAAGAAAATGGTGTTTTTAGGTGATCCAGTTCAGCTGAAGCCGGTGATGGGTGAGCCGATCTATGCAGGTGGCAAAGCTGGTTCCGAGAAGGCGGCAAGGGCGCAATGTGCTACAGGCCAGAGGCAGAAATTGTATCATTCAACAGCGAAAGGCCAGGAGTTGTATCGAAGGTATCTGTTGCCAAACTGTGTGATGTTGTGCAGGAGTCAGAGGAGTAGCGGTCTTCTGCAGCAGATCTGCGACCGGCTCAGGACTGGCAAGCAGACGGAGGCGGATCGACAACTGTTGATGAGTCAGCGTGTGACTTTTCCAGACTTTGTTTCAGATTTCACACTGCATTACGAGAATGAGAGTTGTACAGGCACAAACTGGCAGCAGCTGTGGTCGGAGTGCAAGACAAGCGATCCTTGTAAACGGTTGTATCTTTGCAGGGCTTCGTATCACACGACTGCAGATAACAGTCAAGTCGTTGACGGTCTGGCGGCACTTCCTTCACAAATGTACAAGTATGCACCGGATGTTTTGTGTATTGCAGGTGGCTGTGACGTCAGACTCGTCAGAAATTTGAATGTTTCTGCAGGATTGGTGAACAGTGCGACTGGCACAGTTGTGTGTGTGCTGTACAACAATGCTGATTGCTCGGATTTGTTTGCAGGAAAGCATCCGCCTCCTTACTGTATAGTTGTCAGCTTTGCAGGTTTTCAGGGCTTCAAGGCGAAGGATGGTCGCAGGATGCTGCCGTTTCCGAATCAACCTCAGTGGGTGCCAGTGTATCGCGAACGTTTTGTAGTTGCACGTGGAGATTTGCCGAGTTGGATTGTGCAGAAGCAGGAACCGAAGGATTGCTGGAGAGAACAATTCCCGTTGGACCTGTGTCGGGCGATGACGTGTCACAGAGCGCAGGGACAGACGCTGAGGAACTGCTCGGTTGCCGTTGATCTCGGCCTTCAGAATCCAGATCGCCAGCTTCCGGCAGACATGAAGTCCATCATGTACGTCGCAC
>Ga0209680_1000653_pt1 | contig 10080 bp, 11 predicted proteins | sample WorMetLIZISLAND1_FD_187413 | JGI IMG/M metagenome (GOLD analysis project Ga0209680, IMG submission 187413) | Marine gutless worms symbiont microbial communities from Max Planck institute for Marine Microbiology, Germany - Olavius loisae LIZARD... ... | reverse complement strand
GGAATCGCATCAACGGGATCGAGAACTTCTGGAACCAGGCGAAGCGGCATCTGCGGCGCTTTAACGGCATCCCGAAACAGAGCTTTCACCTGTTCCTAAAGGAGTGCGAATGGCGGTTCAATGGAGGTGATCACCGGGAACTGCTTAACCAATTAAAGACATGGGTGAATTCGAGACAAAAACGTCCTTAGCTAGGACAGCCCCTTTTATTTTTCTTTGGTTTGGTCTTTTTTTTCTTGGGCGCCTCGCCCCAATCGTCGTCATCCGCGTCGAACTGGTCGCCGCCGAAGGTGCCGCCGTAGTCGTCGCCCGCGCCGCCATCGTCATCTTCGTCATGCCAATCCGAGCGGCCACCATAACCGCCGGAATGGCTTTCCTCTTCGTCGATATGGATGGGCGCATCGGCGCTCTTGTAAATCACGTAGTCGCGATGAGTCCCCTCGGTCGGGTCGTAGACCTCGCGTATGACCTTGACGGCATCGATGCCGGGTTGGCTGTCGAGCATCTTGCCTTCTTCGACCGCGATTTCCTTTTGGGACGCGTCGAATTGAGCATGGATACTCCAGCGGCCATGCTGCAAGACGTGCACTTCAAGGTGTGTTTGGATCGGCATCTTGAGTTAGCCAGCCAGTTCCCACGTCAAGACAACCGATGAATCCGCCACCCTTCCGGGGTTAGACCCTCGTGCCGTGAAAATCCATAACAAACGACCGCAACTGTTCATATACCCAGTTCAAGCAACAGTTGCCGCAAATATGATATCAAATGGTTAATACCGGTTCAATTAAGCCAATCACCTAGATTATCCAGGCAATTTCCTATCAATTGTTCGCGAGAATCGAAAAAGGCGCCCGAAATTGGGGCGCCTTTGATGGCGATTTACGAGATAAAGGCCGTCAGCGTTTCAAGCCGAAATACTTGAAGCGCTTGTTGAACTTGGCCAACTGGCCGCCGCTGTCGACGAGACGGTGCACGCCGGTCCAAGCCGGGTGCGTTTTCGGGTCGATATCGAGCTTCAGGACATCGCCCTCTTTTCCCCAGGTCGAACGCGTCGTAAAGGTCGAACCGTCGGTCATTTGGACGGTGATATCGTGATAATCGGGATGAGTATCTTTTTTCATGGTCGCGCTCCGAAATTCAAGGCGCTCTATATAGGGTAACGCCGGTCCGCGATCAAGCGCGCAATAGCGGATTTCGTCAGACCTCTTCCGCTTCGACTTTCGGGACCGTCAGCCCAGATCTGGCGCGCCAGGCAAGCACGACGAAGACGGCCATGACGATGGCGCCTGCGAAATAAGGCCAGTCCTTGCCGAGAAGCGAGAACAAGGCACCGGCAAAAGCCGGTCCGGCGACGCGGGCCAGCGTCGTGGCGGAACGCGCGATCCCGATCACGCCGCCTTGCTCCTGTTCGCCGACCTGCAGGGATATGAGGCTGTTGAGCGACGGTGTCAGGACGGAAAACCCGAACCCGGCAATGACCATGGCGACCAGCAACAGCGGAAGTTCGGTGGAAAAGGGAATGAGCAGGACACCAATGGTCAGCGCGATGCCGCCGTGGACGATCAGTGTCGGTTCACCGAATCGTTTCGCGAGGCGTCCGATCAATCCGCCCTGGACCAGGGCCCCCATGATGCCGACGAAGGCGAACAGATAGCCGTTTTGCTCCGGCCCCCAACCGTACTGGCGGCGCGACCACATGGCGAAGGTCGCCTCGAGCCCGGCAAAGGCGAAGGTGGCGATGAACGACAGCCCGACCAACAAGGCGACCCTCGGATCCGCGACCGCTTTTCGAAACCGTTGGCGCCTCGTTTCCGGCGTCAGCGCGGCCATGCGTTCGCGGATTTCCGTGGAGAGGGATTCCTTCAGGAATATAAGGGTGAGAACAAACGCGATGGCCGAAAGGCCGGCAGCGGCGAAGGCCGGACTCCGGAAGTCCGCGTTGACCGGATCGGAGCCGGCCAAAATACCACCGACCGCGGGTCCGATGATGAAACCGAGGCCGAACGCGGCGCCGACGACCCCCATTCCCTTGGCCCGGTTCTCGCGGGTCGTGATGTCGGCGGCATAGGCGAAGGCGGCCGATATGTTCCCCGCCATGAACCCGCCGGCGGCCCTCGCGGCGAACAATACCCAGAGGCTCTCCGCCGTACCCAGCCAAACATAGGATAGCGCTGTACCGGCAAGACTGATCAGGAGAACCGGACGGCGCCCGGTACGGTCACTTGTTCGGCCCCAGAAAGGCGCGGCGATGAATTGGGTCAACGAATAGACGGCCATTAACAACCCGACCTCGGCCGGGCTTGCCGAATAGTACTCCGCATAGAAGGGAAGCAGCGGGATGATGATGCCGAAACCGATCAGGTCGATGACGACGATGAGAAAAAGGATGAACATGGGCCGCCGGGTGTTGGAGGAGGTGCAACCTTTAGCGTTGCGTGAGCTTCATTTCAATGCGCCGATTGCGCCGTTTGCCGAATTCATCGTCCCTCAGGTCAAGCGGATGGAACTCGCCGAAACCGGCAGCGACCAGTCGGTTGGCCGGCAACCCCGCCTCGACGAGGTGTTTGAGGACGGATATGGCCCTGGCCGTCGACAATTCCCAGTTCGACGGGAACCGCGCCGTGCTGATCGGATCATTGTCAGTATGGCCGTCGATCCGGAGAACCCAGTCGATCTCTCCCGGGATTTCGACGGCGATCTCCAAGAGTGTCAGGGCCAGCTGGTTAAGTTGCGACTTGCCCTGGTCCTCAAAATCGGCTGAGCCCTTTTCGAAAAGCACTTCGGATTGGAAGACGAAACGGTCGCCGACGATCCGCACGCCCTGGCGCCCGCCCATGAGGTCACGCAAACGCCCGAAGAATTCCGAACGGTAGCGGGACAATTCCTGGACCTTGCTGGCGAGCGCCGCATTGAGGCGCTTGCCGAGCGACACGATCTGAACCTTCTGGTCTTTAGACAGTTTCTCCGATGCCTCCAGGGCGGCCTGGATTTGCGACATCTGTTCGCGGAGGGCCGCCGTTTGTTGATTGAGAAGCGCGATTTCGGCCCGGGCGCTCTTCGAAAGCTCCTTTTCCTCGAGCAGAGCCTTCTTCGAACCGGTCAGCTCTTGATCCTTCGTCTCCAGTTTTCCGGCGAGTTCCGAAATCTGTCCTTCCAGTTCGGATTTCAGGGCCTCAAGGGCGGCGATATCCCGGTTGAGGCCGGACAGCTGGGCGAGCTGTTCGCGCAATTTCTCCTCGGCCGCAGCGAGACTGGTCCGCATGGTCTCAGCATCCGACGACATCTTGGCGATCATTTCCTCGGCGCCAGTCAGCTCGCCTTTCAAGGAGGTCGTCTCCGACTCAAGGTCGGTTATGCGGCTGTCGGCGGCCGCCAGGCTGGACATGAGCGACGTGATTTCTTCCTTGTTGGCGAGGTTTTGCCGGCGCAATTGCGAGACCGTGGTCTTCAAATCGTCACGCAGCGCGACGGAAACCTGAAGCTCTTGAGACAACTGGGCCAGGTTTTGCCGAATGTCCTGGTTGGCCTTTCGCTCCAACGACAACATATCGGCCAGTTCACTGACTTGGCCGCGTAGGTTTTCCAAGGCCTGGTCGCGCCCGGAGAGCGCTTGGCCAAGAAAAAACTGGGCCAAGACAAAGATGAGTAACAAGAACATCATGACCATCAGCAAGGTCGCCAAGGCATCGACGAAGCCAGGCCATATGTTGGTGCTTCGTTCAGCGCGTTTGGCGTACCCGACCATGGCGGTGCCGGCCTTAAGGAACTTTAGGGGAGTCGGATGCCGCGGCGATCAGGCGGGCCAAGAGTTTGATCTCGCTGCGGAGTTGCTGCACGGTTTCTTCCCGGCCGGTCTTAATCTCGTCGGTCAAACGGGTGACGTAGATGTCCAGGTTTCGGATGTGCATGCGCGTGGCTTCGTCCAATCCGCCGCCGACGCCGCCGGCACCGCCGGCCAGTTGGCCAAGGATCGGTTTCAGTTCGATCTGGGTTTCGGCGAGCGTCTTCATCAGGGCCTGCTGCGTTCGCATGTGATCGGTCAACGTTTCCAGCTTGTCGCCCACGTTGCGCAGGTTGTTGTCGACCGCGATCCGGCTCTCTTCGCCACGGGCCAAGGTGCGCTGCAGGTTCTCCAGGCTCTCCGCGGTCTGCTCCAGGAGCGCCTGCACGTAGACGGGAACCGGTTGATCGCCGTCACCGGAAAGCACCCCGGATGACAGACGCGTCACCATCGAAAGCCACTCTTCGAGGTCATTGTAGAACCGGTTCTGGGCCTGATTGGCTTGCAAGTCGAGAAAACCGAGGACGAGAGAGCCGGCGAGACCGAAAAGCGATGACGAGAACGCCGTTCCCATTCCGGCCATCGGTGCCTGCAGGCCGCGTTTCAGTTCGCCGAAGATGGAAGCGGCGTCGCCGCCGTTGACCGCCAGACCGGCGATGACGTCGCTGATCGAACCAACGGTTTCAAGCAGTCCCCAAAAGGTTCCAAGCAGGCCGAGGAAGATCAGAAGCCCGATCGTATAGCGCGACGTGTCCCGGGATTCGTCCAGCCGCGAGGCGATCCCGTCGAGAAGGGTGCTCATCGCGACCGTCGACAGGGTAAAGGTGTCTCGATTGCCGACCATCGTCGCCATCGGCGTCAACAACCGAGGCGGTTGTGCCTGGGACAGGCCGCTCCGCGCACCGTTCGTCTCGAGGTTGTTGCGGAAATCCTCGATCCAGGCGACTTCCGGATAGAGCCGGACGACTTGCCGGAAGTTGTACAGAATCCCGAGGATCAAGACGCCGACGATCAACCCATTGAGCGGAACGTTGGCCATAAACGCTTCGCGAAACGGCAGGAACAACAGGAAACCCACACCGGCGACTGCGGCAAGGAACAACACCATTCGGATCAGGTATCGGTGCGGTCGGGTCATACCGCGGTGAACTCCGGGCGGCTTGGGTTACAGAATGTTCGGTCCGAATGCGATCGGGAACTCATCGCTGGGCAATGTCGACGTCCACCCGGTTGAGCGGTTTTTCGTCGGTCTTCGTGCCCAAGGCCCGGACGTCTATGCGCGTACTCCGAACGCCGTTTTCGATCAGGAATGAGCGTACGGAAAGGGCCCGCGAAAGAGACATGCGGCGTGCCTTGCTGGTCGTCAGGCCTTCCGACCCCGCATAGGCAAGGAGTTGCAGGCGCAGGTCCGACTTGTCCTTCAAGCCGTCGGCGATGGCCTTCAGGGATTCCTTGGCCGATTCCGGGAGTTTGGTTTCATTGGTACCGAACTCGATCCGCGTTGCCCGGCCTGGTTTGATATCGGCGGTCGCCGCCGGAAGTGCCGCTTGTTCCGTCGGTTGCGGGCTTGCCGGGGCCTCGACGGTTTTCGGTTCAGGGGCGGGCGCGGGCTCAGGCGCGGGGGCCGGCGGTTCCGGTGCCTTCGGCATCTCGGCCGGTGGCGGTGGAGCGGGCGGCGGAGCTTCCTCGACGGCAGCAACCGGCGCCGGTTCCGGCGCCGGCGGTGCCGGTGGTGGGGCGGCCGCGACTTCGGCCTTCGCGGGAGGCGCCGTTACGACAGGTATCGGTTTGGGTTTGGCCTGGACGACGCGTTTCCTCGGTTTCGCCGGCATCGTCGACGAACCGCCTTTCGGCGCGACGTGCAGCACCGAAACGGGGTTCCGGCGAGGCGGAACCAGGAGTTTTCCGCTCACCCGTTGGTTCGGTGCCAGGGGAAAGGCGGAAACGCCTCCATCTTCGATAACGCTGAGATCGACGCTGACAGGACCGCCGGATGTTTGGGAATGTGCACTCACCGGTTGATAAGCCAAAAGACCGGCTGCAGCGAGGGCCGCCGAAACACGCGAGGCCCAACCGATCCAGCCTGCGCCCAAGGGGTGGGCAGATCCGTTCGGGTGGTCGGGCATGATTGATCGTTCCCCTCGTAGAAACTTCGAAATCAAGTTACTTGGCCCCGACCGAGCCGGGGCAAAAAAGTTCGGAATCACCATAACCAAGGGGGGCGGCGGGTACAACCGCTTTGCCTCGATAACCCGCAGGACAACACCCTTGGCGGTCGCCTTGTCGATGGGCGGGAAACGATGCGATCACGGGTCGGAGATCAGTTTCCTCAGGACATCGAACATGTGGCTGTTCCCGGCGACGATCTCTCCTGTATCGAGCATCCGGTCTTTACCCTGAAAATCGCTGACGAACCCACCGGCTTCGCGGATCATTACGATCCCGGCCGCCATATCCCAGGGATTGAGGCCGTGTTCCCAGAACCCGTCGTAGCGCCCGGCGGCGAGATAGGCCAAATCGAGCGCCGCCGAACCACACCGTCTGACACCGGCGGATACGGCCATCACGGACTTCAATTGCCCGATGAATTCCTCGTGTCCTTCACGGCCCAGGAAGGGAATGCCCGTCGCGAACAAGGCCTCGTGGGTGTCCTGGCGACCCGAAACCCGAATTCTCTTGCTGTTGAGAAAGGCGCCGCTGCCTCTCTCCGCCCAAAACATCTGGTCGGTAAGCGGCTCGTAGATGATGCCGGCGAACAGTTCCCGGTCCCGTTCCAACGCGATGGAAATGCAGAAATGCGGGAGGCCGTGAAGAAAGTTCAGCGTTCCGTCGAGAGGATCGACGATCCACCGGTTCGAATCGTCTGGCCCGTCGACCGCGCCTTCCTCCTCCATGAGAAAGCCGTAACGCGGCCGCGCCTTCCGCAATTCGTCGAAGACGGTCTTCTCGGCGCGCCGGTCGGCCTCGCTGACGAAGTCGGCGGGCCCTTTCTTCGAAATCTGCAGGGTTTCGACTTCTCCGAAAGCGCGGCGCAAGCCGCGGCCGGCTTTCGTCGCGGCGTTCACCATCACGTTGACAATGGCGGATCGTTGGGCCATTGGCGCCGGCCGGCTCAGTCTTTCGCCCGTTCGACGTACGTACCTTCTGCGGTATTCACGACGACGCGGGTACCGGCCTCGATATGCGGCGGAACGAGGATTTTGACGCCGTTCTCGAGAACCGCGGGTTTGTAGGACGACGAAGCGGTTTGACCTTTGACTACGGCATCGGCTTCGGTCACTTCGAGGACGACCGTGTCGGGCAATTGCACGGCGATCGGGTCCCCTTCGTGGCTTTCGATGATCACCGTCATGCCATCCTGGAGGTAGGCGACCTGGTCCTCGCCGATCTGGTCTTCGTTCAGCGAAATCTGTTCGTAGGTTTCGTTGTCCATGAAGGTGCAGATGCCGCCGTCGGTATAGAGATACTGGAACTCCTTTTGGTCGAGCCGGGCCCGTTCGACTTTTTCCGAAGATCTGAAGCGCTCGTTTAGTTTGGTGCCGTCGCGGACATCCTTCAATTCGACCTGAAGGTAAGCGCCGCCCTTGCCGGGCTGGGTGTGTTGGGTCTTCACCGCCCGCCACAGTCTGTTTTGGTGTTCGATCACCATTCCAGGCCGGATCGCGTTTCCGTCAATTTTCATGGTTCACTCGATGGGTTGGATAACTCGAACGATTTTGCGCGCGGAAAGTAGCAGTTTGCATCGGGCGAAGCAACGGATTGGCGGGGGGCGTTTTCGAGCGCTTTTTCGAACTCGGCGACGGCTGCTGCGGGGCCGTTTTCGTGATCCCACACGGCCGATACGACGGCCACGAAATCGGCACCGGCCCGGGCCAGCGAAACGCAATTGCCGGCCGTAATGCCGCCGATGGCAACGGAGGGCAACAGGAACAACTCGCTCCACCATTCGAGGATTTCGGTCGTCGCCCGGGCTTTCGCGTCTTTGGTCGATGTCGGGAAGAACGCGCCGAATGCCACGTAATCGGCCCCCCGTTCTCCCGCCTCCATGGCGAGATGGCGCGAGTCGTGGCAGGTGACACCGACGATGCGGTCATTCCCCAGGGCCTCTCGGGCGTCGGCATAGGAGGCGTCCGACTGACCGACGTGCACACCGTCGCAGCCCATTTCCGCGGCCAGGTCCGGTCGGTCGTTGAGGATGAACGGCACGCCGCGCGCGACGGCTTCCGGCATGAGCGTCTCGATCGCGGTTCGGATCTGATCGTCGGTCGCCTCTTTCAGGCGCAGTTGTAGGGCGCCGATATCGCCGCCATCGAGGGCTTCGGCCAGTTTACCGCGGTAGCCGTCCGGATCGATCCGAGGCGGTGTGATCAAGTACAATCGGCAGCGTTCTCGAACCATCAATCCTTTACCTCCGTTTCGATATCCAGCGCTGGGCATCGGCGGCTGGATCGGCGGAGCGCGACAAATCGTATGCGTCCGTGGTCCTCTCGGTGACCTCCGTACCCGATTGCGATGCCATATCGGCGATCCTTTCGAGGATTTCCGGTTCGACCGCGAGGCTGACCGCCTCGATGCCGTGGCGCACGGCACCGAGCGCCGTCCCGGGTTCATCTCCGCAGTCGAGGACAGCGGATATGTCGGCCTCCGGGAACCTAACGCGAGCGTCCGCAACGATTGCTTTAAACACATCGGCACCGAGGATCGACGCGCCGTGCGGCGGACTGAGCAGGCAAACAGGAACCCCCGTCTCCGCCGCCGCTTCGGCAACGGCCAGGGCATGGTCCCGGTCGAATACGATGAATGCGATCCGCTCTTGCGTCATTTCCGCCATCCGCCGCCTGAGAGTCGGTGGACGACAAGGCGGAATAAGGGGCTTGGTCCCGCACAAAAGAAAACGGCCGGACGGCAAGCCGTCCGGCCGTCCTCGAAGGATTTCCGGATCAACCGGCGTTCATCATAGCGATCGCGGTGTCCGACATGCGGTTGGCAAAGCCCCATTCGTTATCGTACCACGAAAGCACGCGGACGAAGTTGCCCTCCATGACCTGAGTCTGGGTGGCGTCAAACGACGAACTGGCCGCGTTGTGGTTGAAGTCGATCGAAACCAGCGGCAATTCATTGTAGGCGAGCACGCCGTTCAGGCGGCCGCCGGCGGCTTCCTTGAGTGCGCCGTTGACCTCGTCGGCCGTGGTGTCGCGGCTCGACGTAAAGGTCAGGTCGATGAGCGAGACGTTCGGCGTCGGGACGCGGACCGCCGTGCCGTCGAGCTTGCCCGACAATTCCGGCAGGACCAGACCAACAGCCTTGGCGGCGCCCGTCGAAGTCGGGATCATCGAAAGAGCCGCGGCACGGGCGCGCCGGGCATCGGAGTGAAGGGTATCGAGCGGCCGTTGGTCGCCGGTGTAGGAATGGATCGTGGTCATGAAGCCTTTTTCGATCCCAACCACCTTGTGCAGAACGTCGGCCACAGGCGCCAGGCAATTGGTGGTGCAGGACGCGTTCGACACGACCGTATCGTCTGCCGTCAGGCTGTCACTGTTGACGCCATAGACGATGGTCTTGTCGACCTCTTTGCCCGGGGCGGAAATCAGCACCTTCTTGGCGCCGGCATCGATGTGCTTGCCGGCGTCGGCGCGCGAAACGAAGAAGCCGGTGCATTCCATCGCCACGTCGACGTTCAATTCGCCCCACGGCAGGTTGGCCGGATCCCGCTCGGCGGTGACTTTAATGGGGTTTCCGTTGACCGTCATGGTGTCGCCGTCAACGCTTACGTCAGCGTTGAGGTTGCCATGGACCGAATCGTGCTGCAGCAAGTGGGCGTTCATCTCCGGTGAACCGAGATCATTGATGCCGACTACGAGAACGTCGTCGCGCCCGCTTTCGATAATGCCGCGAAGAACCAGCCGACCAATCCGTCCAAATCCATTAATAGCAACACGTATCGCCATTCCTACCTCCATATTTCCGCTGTCAAAAAAGAAACGCCGCCTTACCGTCGACGTCCCTCACAATCTCGGCGCGTTCCATACACGCTTAGGACTGGAGGCGCAAACATCGTGCGATCTGCGTTTCACGTCAACCCAATAATATATATTGGGGCTGTCCTAGCTAAGGACGTTTTTGTCTCGAATTCACCCATGTCTTTAATTGGTTAAGCAGTTCCCGGTGATCACCTCCATTGAACCGCCATTCGCACTCCTTTAGGAACAGGTGAAAGCTCTGTTTCGGGATGCCGTTAAAGCGCCGCAGATGCCGCTTCGCCTGGTTCCAGAAGTTCTCGATCCCGTTGATGCGATTCC
>Ga0209680_1000652_pt1 | contig 10094 bp, 9 predicted proteins | sample WorMetLIZISLAND1_FD_187413 | JGI IMG/M metagenome (GOLD analysis project Ga0209680, IMG submission 187413) | Marine gutless worms symbiont microbial communities from Max Planck institute for Marine Microbiology, Germany - Olavius loisae LIZARD... ... | reverse complement strand
CCGCGCACTATCCGAAGCCGCAAATCCGATGAAATTGCTTTTCCCATGGAGCACCTCCTGCTCATAGGGAATCACGGTTCGAGCCAAAAGGGAATCCCCGATTCAAAATTCTCACCCGACGCTCTATCCCGGCTATTCAAGGAATCGTGGCCAAACGATGATGTTCTGGCGGCGCGGGTCGTGTTTATCGGCATCGCCGCGCAATCGGCTCCGGCAACGCAGACGATGTCCGTCGGCGGGCTCAGGCTATCGCGTTGATATCCGTCACTTCTCTGTGAGTGGGCTGGGATATTCGCGCCCTTGGCTTGAAACCGGACGCCAGACATTCGATGATGCGCGCCATCAGTTTAACCCACTGCCGGAGACCGAATTCATGCCAACGTTGCTCCGATCACTTGTTGTCGTTCCGCTTCTCGCCCTTTCGTTAATGGCCACGCCCGCACCGACTTCCGCCGCGGACGGGCTCAACGATGACCAACGCCGCGAGATCGAGAAGATGATCGAACGCTACATCATGGACCACCCGGAGGTGGTGATGGAGTCGATCAAACGCTTGCAAGACCGGATGGCACGGGAGGAAGAGGAACGGGCCAAGGCAAATCTGGTTGCGTCGCGCGACAAGTTGATCAGCGACCCGGCGTCACCTGTCGGCGGAAATCCCGACGGCGACGTGACCATTGTTGAATTCTTCGACTATCGCTGCGGTTTCTGCAAGCGCGTGTTTCCGGCCCTCATGGAGGTCATGAAATCGGACCCGAAAGTCCGCTACGTGTTCAAGGAGTTCCCGATCCTGGGACCTGAGTCGGTGATGGCAACGAAGGCCTCGTTGGCCGTTTGGCGCCTCGAGCCGGAGAAATACATGGATGTGCACGCGGCTCTTCTGGCGGCCAAAGGCGGCATGACCATGAACAAGATCATGAAGTCCGTCGCCGACGCCGGCGTCGATCCGCACAGCGTCGCCAAGGAGATGGGGTCGCCGGAAATCGAAGCGATGATCCGCGACACCTACGAACTCGCCGACAGCCTCCGCATCACTGGTACGCCGGCTTTTGTCATCGGTGACGAACTGGTCCCGGGGGCTGTCGATATCGCGACAATTCGCCGTCTGATCGCCAAATCCAGGGGCAGTTGACTCCCGCAGCGCCGGATCGCCGTGGAGAGGTGATAAGAGAACGGCGCCGTCAGCGAACCGGCAAAAGCATGAATTCGTAGGCTCCCAGACGCTCGACCAGGAGCAGCAATCGGTCACGTTTGGCCGCCTTGGCGTCCTGGTAGGCGGTGATCACCTGGTTCGGCAGCCAGACGTCCTTCTGGTTGACCTGGACGATGACATCACCCCGTTTCATGACCGTCCGTTGGGCGTGCTCGGGATCGATCAAGGTGACCAGCACGCCCACAGCGCCCCAGCGCAGATTGAAACGCTTACGGATTTTCGGCGTTATGGCGGCCAGGGTAAGGCCTGCATTGGGCAGGTTCGCGACAGCCCCACTTGTCACTTTCCATGTCGGTGGTTTGCGCCCGAGGGTCATCTTGACCTCGACCTTCTCGCCGCCGCGCAAGACTTCGACCTCGACCGTCTGGCCCACCGCCGTCTTGGTCGCTGCCTTGATCAGACTATCGAACGAATCGATCTTCTTCTCGGCGAACTCGATGATCAGATCACCTCGCTTTAGGCCGGCCTTCGCTGCCGCTTCGCCGATGGCCACGTCGCGGATCAATACGCCCGTTGGTTTTTCCATACCAAGCGCTTTGGCGATCCGATCGCCAACGCCCTGCAACTGCATGCCGGAGAAACCGGGTTCGGCACGGGCATTCGTGATGTCGCCAGCGACCAAGGCAAGAACGAACATCAGCCAAAAGGCCGACCTCCCAAACAACCCGATAATGGTGCGTCCACGGCGCATGTTTCCAATCCTCGGCACCCGAAATTACCTGTTGGGATGTTAGTCACATCATGGCCGGCAAACAACCGGTGCCTAATGTCTCCCGTCAACATTTCGGGATGTCGACTTTTTCGATCTTGACCAGGCGTTGCAAGACGGTGAATTCATCGAAATCGAGGACCGCCTCGGCGAGGATCCCGTTTTCAATCAACTTCGCCTCGAATTCATAGGATGGCTCGGCAGCGGGGCTGTCCAAGGCAAATGCCGCAAAACGGACGTTCCACGCCTTCCCCGACAACAGCTCGTGGTCACCGCTTTTTCCGGTGGTGTCGGCGACCTCTTCCTTACCGACGTAGATGACCATCAATTCGGCCCCGTCATCGTCGGTGCCGTCGAATGAATGGGCCTGCAGGCGTTTCTCGCCGGCTTTGGCCTTGGCGATGACCCAGGTCACCAGGTTGGAGGGAAAGAACGTGTCCGGCGGCAGGAATTGTTTTTGCGCATTGGGCAGCCGGTAGGTCACTTCGCCGGCGTCGCCTTCCTTGCCGCGCCGTGCCGACCCGCGTGATTCCAATCGCTCGGCATCCGACCGAGACCTCGACGCGAAGCTGTAGTTCTTGCCGTCAAAGGACTCCCAGCCCGTGAAATGTAAACCCTGTTCGAAGACCCTGCCGAGGTCCGTTTCAACGGCCATTCGAACGGTTTCCTCCGAGATCCATCCATCGCAGGACCGCTCTCGCAACACACGCACGGCGCCCCGGACGTCGGCGAATCCGCTGTTGCGGCTGTTTTTGATCTCCAATGCATAAAACGCCTTATGCGCGGCCAGTTCCAAGGCACCGGCAGAAGCGGCACCGCTCGACAGAACGACGACTATGACAGCGAGAAGTCCCCACGTTTTCTTCATTGACGCACCATCCCTTTCCCCGGCTTGAACCGGCGTTGGTTGTCCCGGCTTGAGTCGGCATTTGTCACCCCAGCCTGAACCCGGGTTTTGAATACGATAGGCCGACATCGGCCTGGGACAAAACCAATTCTTGCCCTATCGCGTCGCGCACGATATCCATCGGGCGCGGGTGGACCCGTGATTTGCGGGCCCCTTCTTCTTTTCGGCATAGACCGTTTCTGCATCCACATGCGAGTACTCAGTGTATTTGGAACCCGTCCCGAGGCCATAAAAATGGCCCCGGTGATCAATGCCTTGCGCAAAGATGATGGTTTCGAGTCCCTCGTCTGTGTCACCGCCCAGCACCGCCAGATGCTCGACCAGGTGCTCGCCATTTTCGGCATCGAACCGGACTTCGATCTCGACATCATGCGGGCCGACCAGGACCTCGCCCACATCACTCAATCCGTCCTCATCGGCATGCTCGATGCGCTCGACCAGGCGAAACCGGACCGAATCCTGGTGCACGGGGATACGACGACGACCTTCGCCGCGGCGCTCGCCGCCTACTACCGCAAGATCCCGGTCGGCCACGTGGAGGCGGGCCTGCGCACGGGAGACATCTACGCTCCCTACCCCGAGGAGATGAACCGCAAGCTGACCGACGCCATTTGCGACCTCTACTTCGCGCCGACCCAATCGGCGGCCGATAACCTGCGCCACGAGGGTGTCGGCGAGACTGGCATCTTCGTCACCGGAAATACCGTGGTCGACGCCCTGTTGCAGACGGTCGACACCGTGCGCCAACCCGGAGACCTGCGTGATCAATTGCAGCGGAAGTTCGATTTCCTCGACGACGGCAAACGCCTGGTCCTGGTCACCGGCCATCGCCGCGAGAACTTCGGAGGCGGGTTCGAACGGATCTGTCGATCGTTGGCCCGCATCGCCGAACGCGATGATGTGGAAGTTGTCTATCCTGTCCACCTCAACCCAAACGTCCAAGGACCGGTCAATCGGATCCTCGGCGACCGGGATGGCGTGCATTTGGTCGAACCGGCCGAATACCTGTCCTTCGTCTACCTGATGGACCGCAGCTTCATGGTGATTACCGACTCCGGCGGCATTCAGGAGGAGGCGCCGTCGCTGGGCAAACCGGTTCTGGTCATGCGTGACGTCACCGAGCGACCGGAAGCGGTGGAAGCCGGCACAGTGGTTCTCGTCGGCACCGATGAGGACCGGATCACGTCGGAGGCCGAAGGATTGCTTGACGATGCCGATCATTACGCGACCATGAGCCGTGCCCACAACCCATACGGGGACGGCAAGGCCAGCGCCCGAATTCTGGAGGCTCTTCGCCATGGACCGGCAGTCTGACGAACAGTTCAACAGCGTCTGTGTGATCGGCCTCGGCTACGTCGGATTGCCAACCGCCGCCGTCCTGGCCAGCCGTGGGCTCAACGTGCTCGGGGTCGACATCGACGAGCGGGCCGTGGCACTCATCAACGAAGGCAAGATCCTTATCATCGAGCCGGACCTCGACATCCTGGTCAACGGCGCCGTCGCCACCGGTAAACTGCGCGCCAGCACGGCACCCGAGCCGGCCGATGCCTTCATCATCGCCGTGCCGACACCGTTTACCGACGGCCGCGTGCCCGACCTCAGTTTCATCGAGGCGGCAGTCGACAGCCTGGCACAGGTGCTGAAGGCCGGTGATTTGATCATCATTGAATCGACGTCGCCGGTTGGCACCACCGAGATGGTCTCGGAAAAACTGGCGGCGGCGCGGAGCGACCTCGCCTTCCCGCACGCCTCCGGAGACGATGCCGACATCCAGATCGCCCACAGTCCGGAACGGGTGCTGCCGGGCAAGGTATTGATGGAGTTGGTGCGCAACGACCGGGTCATCGGCGGCATCAGTCAACGATGCGCCGAGCGGGCCGTTCAGCTCTACAAGGTCGCCGTCGATGGCCAGTGCCTGACGACGACGGCGCGCACCGCCGAACTGGTCAAACTTACTGAAAACGCCTATCGCGACGTCAACATCGCCTTTGCCAACGAGATTTCCCTGGTCTGCGACGAACTGGGCATCGACGTCTGGGAAACCCTCGAGCTCGCCAACCACCATCCGCGCGTCAACATCCTCAACCCCGGTCCCGGCGTCGGCGGCCACTGCATTGCCGTCGATCCCTGGTTCATCGTCCATTCGGCACCGGCGGCAACGCCGCTCATTCGCTCGGCGCGCCAGGTCAACGACGGAAAACCCGCCGCCATCGCCAGCAAGATCATGGCGGCGGCGGGTACCTTTAGCCAACCGGTCATCGCCTTCCTGGGACTTGCCTATAAGGCCAACATCGACGATTTGCGCGAAAGCCCGGCCATCGAAATCGTCGACCGGCTGGCCGACGAGGTCACGGGCGGTTTCCTCATCGTCGAACCGCACATCTCCGCCCTGCCGGAAGCGTTCGCCGGTAAACATCACGTGAAGTTGGTTGATTTGGACACCGCCATCGAATCGGCCGATATTATCGTCCTCTTGACCGACCACGAGGCTTTCAAAAACGTCGATGAAACCCTACTTGAAGGGAAACCGGTTTTCGATACTCGCGGCCTTTGGCGTTGATGGCACCGGCGTAGCGCGGTAAGGAAAGGCTGCGGAGAGGTAACCTTAGCGAGACAACGGAACGCTAGCACATGATCGCCGAACTCGGACACTTCGCCCTGATCTTGGCCCTGCCGGTGACCATCGCCCAGTCGGTCTTGTCTCTGGCTGGCGCCGAACGGCGCAACGCCAACTGGATGGCGGCTTCCGGCCCGGCGGCCCTGACCCAGTTCCTGCTGGTTTCGATCTCGTTCGGCGCCCTCACCCATGCCTTCATCACGTCTGATTTCTCGGTTCTCAACGTCGCCCAGAACTCGCATACCGACAAGCCGCTGATCTACAAGATCTCCGGCACCTGGGGCAACCACGAAGGCTCGATGCTGCTGTGGGTGCTGATCCTCTCGCTGTTCGGCTCGGCCGTGGCGGCGCTCGGCCGCAACCTGCCGCCGAGCCTGAAGGCCCGGGTGCTTGGCGTGCAGGGCCTAATCACCATCGGCTTCATCCTGTTCATCCTGTTCACCTCGAACCCGTTCGAGCGCCTCGAACCGCCGGCGCTGAACGGCGAGGGGTTGAACCCGCTGCTGCAGGATCCCGGCCTCGCCTTCCATCCGCCTTTCCTCTACCTGGGCTACGTCGGCTTCTCCATGGCTTTCTCGTTCGCCATTGCCGCGCTCATCGAAGGCCGGGTCGACGCCGCCTGGGCCCGCTGGGTGCGGCCGTGGACGCTAGCCGCTTGGGTGTTCTTGACCATCGGCATCGGTCTCGGCTCCTGGTGGGCCTATTACGAGCTCGGCTGGGGCGGCTGGTGGTTCTGGGATCCGGTCGAGAACGCATCTCTGATGCCGTGGATCGTCGGCACCGCGCTCCTCCATTCGGCCATCGTCGTCGAGAAAAGGAACGCGCTGAAGACTTGGACCATCTTTCTCGCCATCGTCACCTTCTCATTCAGCCTATTGGGCACGTTCCTAGTCCGCTCCGGCGTGTTGACCTCGGTCCACGCTTTCGCCACCGACCCGGAACGCGGCGTCTTCATCCTGGTACTCCTGATCATCGTCATCGGCGGTTCCTTCGCGCTTTTCGCCTGGAAGGGGCCGCAGATCGGTGGCGGCGGACTGTTCCGGCCGATCTCACGAGAGGGGGCACTGCTGCTCAACAACCTGATGATGTCGGTAGCCGCCGCGGTGGTTCTCTTGGGTACCCTCTATCCTCTGTTCCTGGATGCCATCGGCGGCGGCAAGGTTTCGGTGGGTGCTCCCTTCTTCAACACCGTCATCATTCCCCTAATGATCCCGATGATCGCGGCCATGGCCGTCGGTCCGCTGCTGACCTGGAAGCGCGGTGACCTGGCTGCCGCCATGAAACGCTTATGGGTGGCCGGTGCCGGGACGCTCGCCATCGCTTTCTCTACCTGGGCCCTGGTCACCGACGGACCGATCATGGGTATCGTCGGCATGACCCTGGCAGCCTGGCTCGGTATTGGTACGCTGGTCGAACTGTCCGGACGAATACGGCTGTTCCAGGAAAGCCTCGGCTCTTCCCTGCGCCGCCTCGGGCGCATGCCCAGGGCCACCTGGGGCATGACGCTGGGGCATCTGGGCCTCGCCATCGTCATCGTCGGCATGACCGGTGACGGCAGCTGGAAAGTGGAGAGCATCCAGACGATGAAGCCGGGCGAGACCATCCAGGTATCCGGCTACGACTTCACCTTCGAGGGCGCTCAGAAAACCAACGGGCCCAACTACACGGCCGTCCACGGCACTTTCATCGTCAAGAAGGACGGCAAGCCCGTGGTGGTGCTGAAACCGGAGAAACGCAACTACACGGTCCGCAGTATGCCGACCACGGAAGCGGCCATCCATTCGATGGTGTCTGGCGACCTCTATGCGGTCATCGGCGATCCGGATGTTGAACCCGGTTCCTTCGTGACACGGCTCTACTTCAATCCTCTGGTGCCGTGGATGTGGGCCGGTTGCCTGGTGATGGTATTCGGCGGCCTCTTGAGCATCACCGATCGGCGCTATCGGGTCGGTGTTCCGAAACGCGCTTCGGCGAAGAGCGGCGCCCCGGCAAGCGCCTGAGAACGGTCGAGGAGACAAACCGTTGACCGTGTTCTGGGCCGTCGCCATAGCCTTCACACTGGCCGCCATCGCCGCCCTGGGCCTGCCGCTCGCCGGCAAGGGAAAACGGGGGACGGCCGAACGCTCCGCATTTGACCTCGCCGTCTTCAAGGATCAGCTCCGGGAGGTGGAAACCGACCGCGAACGCGGCGTCTTGAGTGAGACCGAGGCCGAAGCGGCGCGGCTCGAGATCGAGCGGCGCATGCTGGCTGTCGCCCCTGCCGGCGGCGCCAACAAAAAAGGTGCGAAATCGCCGACCGTCGACCGGCTGACGACGGCCGCCGTCGCCGTTGCCGTACCCGTCGCCGCCTTCGTCATCTACTTCCAACTCGGCAGCCCGGGCTACGATGACCAGCCCTTCGCCGCCCGCCCGCAAACGCCGCAGCACGCCGATGCACCTGCTGACATCAAGAACATGGTCGAGAGCCTGGCCAAACGGATGGAGCAGAACCCTAACAATGCCGAAGGCTGGGCGCTCTTGGCCCGTTCCTACGCCGTTATGGAGCGCTACGCGGATGCCATCGCCGCCTACCGCCGGGCTCTGAGACTGGTCGACAACGACGAACAACTGGCCATCGACCTCGCCGAAACTATGGTCCAGCAAGCCGAGGGCTGGGTCACCCAGCAAGCCCAGGCCATTTTCAGGGAGATGCTCGGCTACAACCCGGCGATCCCGCGGGCCGCCTATTACCTGGCCCTCGCCGAGGCGCAGGCCGGCAATTACAAGGGCGCCATTCAGTGCTGGACGGACTTGCTCGCATGGTCGCCGCCGGAGGCACCCTGGCGCGGCGTGGTCGAAACCCAAATCACGCGGGCCCGCGAAGACCTGGGAGACGACTCCATCATCTTCGAGCCCTCCGAACGCGCGAAGACCCTGGCCAGAGCGGTGGCCGCCGCCCGCGCTACCGCCCCGGCACCACAACCCGCGCCCCAGCCATCGCAGCCATCCGACGCGCCGGTCAGCGCCGGGCCGGCCATGTCGGGTGAACAATTGCAGCAGGCGGCCGAGGGCATGTCGGCCTCGGAACGTTCCGAGATGATACGCTCCATGGTCCAGCGTCTCGCGGACCGCCTGAAGGAGAACCCGGACGACCTAGAGGGCTGGAAACGTCTCGCCCGGGCCTACGACGTATTGGGCGACAAGATGAAAGCCGATCTGGCCCGCGCCCGCATCCGCGAGCTGAGCGGACAGTAACCCTTCAGGTGCCATCGACCGGGTACCACTCCCCCTTATCGAGGAATCGGTTGATCTGCTCCACATAGGGGCCGATGTCGAAACCGTTGGCGACGAGCCAAGCATCATCGTAGCAGGTATCCCGGTAGCGTTCGCCGGGATCGCAGAGTAGCGTCACCAAAGACCCGTTTTCGCCGGTGCCGACCATCGCCGCCATGATCTGCAGGGCACCGTAAAGGTTGGTGCCGGTCGACGGGCAGGGAAGGTGATCGACCCGCTCGCCTAGGACCCGCATGGCGGCGAAGGTGGCGGCGTCCGGCACCTTGATCATGCGGTCGATGATCTCCGGTATGAAAGACGGCTCGCAGCGCGGCCGGCCAATGCCCTCGACACGGGACGAGGCGTCGATGGTGAGGCTTCGATCACCGCTTTCGTAGCAGTCGAAAAACACGGAGTTGTCGGGGTCGACGACGCAGATGCGAGTCTCGTGGCGGCAGTAGCGCACATAGCGCCCGATGGTCGCCGACGTGCCGCCGGTGCCGGCGCTGACCACGATCCAGGCCGGGATCGGTTCGGGCTCGCGCTTCATCTGCTCGAAGATGGCCTCGGCGATGTTGTTGTTGCCGCGCCAGTCCGTGGCCCTCTCGGCATAGGTGAACTGATCCATGTAGTGGCCGCCGGTTTCGGCCGCCAATCGTTTTGACGCATCGTAGATCTCGGCCGGCGTATCGACGAAATGACACTGCCCGCCGTAAAAGGAGATGGCGTCGACCTTCTCCTGTGAGGTCGAGCGCGGCATGACGGCGATGAAGGGCAGACCGAGAAGTCTGGCGAAATAGGCTTCCGACACGGCCGTCGAACCGGATGACGCCTCGACCACGGTCGTTCCTTCCGTCACCCATCCGTTGCAGATGGTGTAGAGGAACAGGGAACGGGCCAAACGGTGTTTGAGGCTGCGGGTCGGATGGGTCGACTCGTCCTTGAAATAGAGATCGACGCCGGCAAGTGCCGGAAGGTCAAGCTTGAAGAGGTGGGTGTCGGCCGAGCGGTTGAAGTCGGCCTCGATGATGCGCACCGCCTCGGCGCACCAGTCCCGGCAATCGTCCATTCTTCTCCCTCCCCTCACCGAGCACTCCCGTTGTCCTAACCCATCGCCGGCTTGTGGGCAACGCGCGGATCCACTGGCAGGGCCTTGGTAAGCGGCCTATATGTTGCCCGAAAGGACTGGATCGAAACGAGGCCATCATGAGCGAGAGTTATCACGTCGTTTGCCCCAACTGCACCGCCGTCAATCGCTTGCCGCGGGAAAAGAAGGCGAGCGCCGGCAAAAGTGATCCGGACATGGAAAGCCTGATGATCGATTCCACGGTTGTCCGCGCCCATGCCTGTGCAGCGGGCGCCAAAGGGGGGTGAGCCCCAGGCCTTGGGGCGCTCG
>Ga0209680_1000651_pt1 | contig 10114 bp, 8 predicted proteins | sample WorMetLIZISLAND1_FD_187413 | JGI IMG/M metagenome (GOLD analysis project Ga0209680, IMG submission 187413) | Marine gutless worms symbiont microbial communities from Max Planck institute for Marine Microbiology, Germany - Olavius loisae LIZARD... ... | reverse complement strand
GCATGGCTAGTCTTATACTTATAAGGAATGTTGTTGGCGAACTTCGACCGAAAAGAACACTTGCAGCATCGCGCGGTTTCCTTGCGGCAGCACGGCTTTCTCGTAAAATATTGTTCTTGAATTACATTTGCATTGTTGTAACAGACTACGCTGTTATGGTCATTGACGTCCAGTCGTCCAGTGAATCATTCCATCAGCTGTTCACTAACTGTTCGTCTGCTACTGATGTCAAACTGCAGGCACAGGACGAAGGTGTTCACAATTTTCTAACAACTAAACTTCACAATTGTTCAGGTCTGTAACATTGCAGTTGTTATGTCTTTAGTATGAATTGTCAACTGCTAACTGATTAGTTTACAGTGCATTAGGTGGACCAGCTTTGACACATATGGATTTAATAGCAATATGAAGATAACCAATGTTTGCTAACCAGATGACTGTTTACTATACTCATGAATACTTTAAATTGAATCACTGCCCCTTACTACTGCTTACATTGTAATAATTCGTATGCAATGTACATATCTATTCTTTGACTGTAGTGACGACGTTTTATTGATAGGTCGAGTACTGTAATTATCGCAGACAATGTTATGGATAATGTGGGGAGTACATATTACGGCGTGTATATGTTTCTCTTCCAGTTTCTTTTTTGTGGAGGATACATCAGAAAGTTCCACTTGCATTTATATACAAAGTGGCAGATGTTCTAGCTAGAAATAATTAACTTTTGGGCATTCCCCAATCCCCACCCCAGGAAGAGGTCCATTTGATCACAAATTTGACCAGGAGTAACAATAACATAGAGCAGCCTAATTTAGCACAGTGCACATCATGGCCAGAGGAATGTTTTAGGGGGTAAAACCTGCGATTTAGCTCAACCACCGAGGCTACAGAGACTGAAATACCTGTGATCTCCATGCTTGAACTATACGACCTGTAGCTACCAAATGTAGTATCACCATCCATTAGGGCTAGACAATAAATGTAAGCAATTAATGTAAGCCTCCCAATTATGATAAGGCAACGCCCTGTTCCATGCTTAGATGGTTCTACTTAGAATGCTATATTTGGAGTAATCTCATGCAGTGTGCAGGATCTAAGGGACATGTCAGGTACCTTGTATTCTTCTTCTTCTTTTGTGGCATGCACCATTTTTAGCCGACCGTACTAACGGTCGCACTATTGGTGCAGTGTCGCGTCCGTCATCGTAGTCTGTGACGCTATGTATTGGGGCCCTGTATGCAGCCTCTTTGCACACACGTGATGCTGGTAAACAAATAAATATTCATTAGATCCGTGATTCGTGTGTTAAGTGTTAAAAGTGTACACTGTACAGTTGTTAACGCAGCATATTAATTGAAATTGTAAATTTTATTTGCTGGCCTGAAGGCAAAATCGGAAGAAATGAAATAAACAAACTATTAGCCGTCACATATTCGAATTAGAAATTCGCTGGGTGTTTGAAGGCACAGATAGGTAAGGAGCCGGTCTGACTAACTTTCGAAAGGGACCCAGTGTTGTATGCTTAAGCGACTGCGGCCAAAACAACGCGATGTTAACGCGAATAGTGGTGCGATATGGCAGTCACTAGGAACATGTCGATGTGACTGCATGGAGTTTCATGGGCACGCAATATGCTTTGTAGCAACAATCGCTAATTACTAAGAGTCTGCTATGTGGCAGTATGGTCGGCTATCCTAGCGACAGCCTGGCTTCTTGTAAGTATGTAACACCAAACATATGCATCAATCTCCATAGTGGAAATTCTGAGCTACTTCAATTGTTTCACTCAGGGAGAGATTATTGGATTTCAAGTCTTGCTGGATAATCTTCATCCACGTGGCATGAGGACATCCTGGTGGTCTCCTCCAGTTCTCCAAAGGGGGAAGCTGTTAAGGTCTTCTTGGCTTCTGTTTTTGTCTGGCATTCGCGCTATGTGGCCGAACAGAGAGAAATGCCGTGCTTGAACCATAGTTGAAAGGTGCGGTTGCTTTGTTTGTCTCACGTCATCATTCCACACATGGTGATACCATTTGATTCCTAACAGCTTTCGCAAACACCATTTATCGAGAGTATCAATCTTTAGTACATCTCTCTTGGTAAGTGCCCACAAGAGCAGAGCCATACAGGAAGATGGGCAGAGTGCAGGTATTATATAGGTTCAAATGCCTTTCTAGTTTGTACTGTAGGTTCATGTGTTGCAGATGTTGAAGTTAGCATGCAGAGGATTCCTGTAGTTGAACTTCACTGGAAAAACCAGGTCGTAATGGCATGCACAATTACTGTTGCCGTGGAGATCTTGATGATCTTGATGATGGTTACGTTCTGGCGTCAGATACGTTGGACTCTTCTGAAGCTGAACTGTTTTTCTGTAAGATTCATTACCCATTATCAGGAATCCTGGAATTATGCAATGATTTTGGTATCATTTGCCTGGAATGGCAGATGTATAAATGATTTTACAAGCCATGCATAACTTATCCTTTTTCTTCATATTTTTTAATGATTTTCCATTTGTTTTTATGGCTGTACATGTAGATGCAGAGGGATTGTTCTCCAAATTTTGACAAACTGTTCCGCATTTCTTTCGTGTAGATGTTTGTTAAAAAAGACGAAGTCATTTCCAAATTATGAGGGTTTATGGGGCAATGTTGATGAGTTGCTGTCACCACAATCAGCTATGCCATGCTATGAGCATATTGGAATGCCAATATGAATGTTTCATTGTAAGACACATTAGCTGCATTTCAGATACCGGTAGTTGTAAAACATTGTTTGATGTTTTGCTGGCTGTAGATGCTGTAGAATGATAATTACATACTTCACAGTTCCCGGCAAAATTCTTTAATAACAATTACTTTTTACTGCGTATCTTAAAAACTAAATTGTTTGTTTGTTTGTGTCAAGAAATTGGCAATATTAAAACTTGTTAGCTGGCAAAATTTGCTGAGGGTCAAATGTCAGTATAAAAACTCTTATTTGCTTTTGCTGCATATATTGCATAACCAGCAGAAACCAGGCGTAATTTGCATAATGTGTATGCATAGTTTATTATTTACTGCATAATTCCGGGATCCTTCTGATGCTGATTGCTCACTGTCACACTGAGCAATTAGAGCTATCTGTATGTCTGTGTGTTAGTATGTCATCATCATCATCATCATCATTAATATTGTGATAAATGAATTGTTACTATATTTGTATTTGCGGCTGGCATGGTTCACAGCTTCATGGAGTGCACTGTTCTAGTGTAATTGCTACTTGAAAACAAGAAAGCCTAGCTCATGTAAATATAAGCGCACAACAGCAGTGTGTGTATTGAAGGCCCCTATTACAACAAATCAATGATATGCGATTTCCTATTGATGGTTACTAGTAACTGCGACCGTATTACATACCAATTGAGATTACAAAAAATAACTAAGAACAAAAGTCTGTTCTTCATGTCCCACAGAAGTCACTCACCGTAACGTCTTCTTCTTATCTGGCATGCACCACTAGGAGTGCGTAGTGCCAAATCAGTCTCCAGAGTAGAAAATTCTAAGCCATGTCAAATGCTTCATTCAGGGAGAGGTTACTGGATTTCAGGTCTTGCTGGATAGTCTTCAGCCACGTGGTACAAGGACGTCCTGGTGGTCTCATCCAGTTCTCCAAAGGGGAAGCTGTTAAGATCTTGGCATCTGTTTTATATGGCATTCGCATACTGTGGCCAAACAAGGAGAATGCAATGTTTGGACAATAACTTGTGCATCAGTATAATTTCTCTGTTGCATTTTAGCACTGTCAGGTTACGGTAAATTTTTACCTTGGTTCTGAAGTTGGAAATATGTTGTGTTAAATTTTACAGTGCTGTGGACGACGTCGTATGGCAACACGGCTGCAAAGTAGCACTGCTCCGGCAGTCAGTGTGGAGTCCGACAGCGAGAACAGTGATGTGAACGGCCGAGACAGTACGGCGTCTGTTCATCTGTACATGCCAGTAGAGCAAGATAGCATCGACTCAGCTGGCGATGGTGAACCGCCGCATAACAGTAATTCACCCCGCGTCGATGGTGCTTCGTATGTTCAAATGCAGTACATACCAGAGCAAACACACAGTCACCGGTGGCATGTATTTACAGACAGCTCTGAGAACAGTGGCACGGACGAACCTTTAGTTGACTTTGACCATGTTTTTGTTCCTGCACAGTCATCTGTGTTTGAAGACTCCGCTGATAGGCCAAGCAGTCATCTAGCGTCCACTTCGAGTGATCATTATCTGTGCCTTGAGAGGGTCGAACCAGGTGCCAGCTGTAGTCAGACTATGCCAACTCTCGGCAAATAGCTTCCCGGTGCTAATGTGCAGAGTCCACGGTATGGTTTACCAAAGTTGATTTATCTGGTCAACATTCTGTATTGTAATTTGTATCACTTTACTGGTTCAGTTACATACATAGGTTGATTAGAATCAGTTTTTTTGTAAAAACAATTGACCGTTCAATTCATCAGTTAACCTGCAGTTTTTTCTTGCTTATTAATTGTAGTTAAAGATAAAAATAATACGCTGGAATCATTGTCGTCTTCATAGGATGTAATGCAGTTACGTGAATTCGCTGTGCCGTTATTGAGTATCAGTGCTAAAACATCACAAAAAACAATCGTGTATCAACAGATTTTATGCCCTAGGGTTTTCTTAAATTTTTTCCCAACGGTAAAAAATTCATAATGATTTTGGGCTTTGGGAGAAGTGTGTGAAATGCCTGAAGCATGTGATAGTCAAGTGGATTCTGGGTCGAGGTGCTGCAAAATCGGTGCCCAGTACTGCCCACTCATTGATCATAGCATAGTGCTATAGATATAAAGTGAAATGCAAAAATGTACTGGTGTTTGCACATAACATGGCATAACTTTATTATATTTTCGAGATAACTGAATGAAATTTTGTCATCTGGCAAAGATATGAAAATATGATGGGTGTACGTACTTTTTTGCTTATACATGCAAATATTTTCTGAGTATCTCAAGGAATAGTTATTCTGACTGACTGTGTACTAAGAAATATAGAATGTGCAGGATCAGGCCTAACAACACAGCTTCTCAAAATACAGCCTTCAGCAATAGATCTTCACTGCAACCATTCCTATTGTTATTTGCTAAGATAGTATTCATTTATGTTACTGTTTATCTGCTATATGTGAATGCTTATTCTGTTTGAATTTTGTGTAATCTGGTAGACGTAGTTAGTTGTATTTGTAATATGGTGATTGTATAACTGGGAATGTATTTATGATCTTTTAACTAGTTTTAAGGCTGAAGCTACAACAGCTGCTTCGTGACTGTAATTGTTATATTTTTGTATGGAATGTTTTACATTGTTATTTTCTGCATATTGTCTATGTTAAACGTCTAGTTTGTTAATGACTAGTTGGCCGTCAGTAGGCCTTCTGATGTGCTCAGTCATGTTTGATTAGTTAAGCTGACTTGTATCGTGAAATGGCCATAAAAACGTGATTCTTGGAATAATAATACTTATTATTTGTACTGCAAGTGACGCTACTGTTTCTTGTATGGGAAGAATTATTAGTTGGGTGGCTGCTTGATTGTCCGAATGTTCAGTTCAGTAATCAGTAATCCGTTCAGTAATCCGAAGATCACTTACCAGGACTCGTGATTGACGAAGACTTGCATTACTTACATATAGTTACTAAGTAGCGTGAACAAACTATTAAAATCATATATAGGGTTAAGATCCGTAACCCTAACCCTGACTGTCAAACCTTTGGATTATTGATACAGATTCCATTAGTTAACGTTAAGCATTTTGTACAATATGTTATATTTGTACAGTATCTTTTACGTGGCATGTGGATGTACAGAAAATGTTTTTACTGTGTACAATGTGTCAGTGTGTCTTTACATGACTGCTGTATAACTTCAAGAGTCAATATGGCATTTTGTCAATAAAACGTTGCAGGTTCTGACTGACTGCCACTACTTTGTCAGCATGCACAGCAAACACTAGATGAGATTCTGGATTTGGTGTGTGTAATAATTACTTTGTATGTTCAAATTTGGTGTGCCGTACTTAAACTTACTGGAATTATCGATATCAACAATTGTGAATAAATTTTAATTCCGCTTGCCGTATGGCAATTGGTAATAAGTTCTTACTCTTAGACTATCTCTCAACATATCCAAGCATGCAGTTTCAGTATATCACAATACAAAGTTGCATACTTTATTGGGCATCTGAGCTTGTGGTGTTCCTCAAGGCTTTGTTCTATTTCCTCTACTTTTTGTCATGTATAACACCCCACTCAGCACTCTCATCTCCTCGCTTTCTGTAAACCACCACCTTTACGCAGATGATACTCAACTTTTTTCTCGTTTCATCCTCATAAGTCGTAACTTTGACTCGGGTATCGCATCACCACCTCCAGACTGCTCTGCAACAAATTTCCTCTTGGATGTCTGCTAATCTTTTACTCTTAACTCTTCCAAAACTGAATTTCTCATTATTGATCACAATCAGAAACTTTCTAAAATAGACAACTCTTCACTCAATACCACTCGTGCTGCACGCACCCTTGGTTTTAGCTTTGATGAACATCTTACCTTTTCTGATCAAATCTCATCACTTTCTATGTCCTGCTATTCTCATATCCGAGAGCTTAGCTGTATCCGTCATTTCCTCGATTTTAAAATAGCCAGTACTATCGTTGCCTCTATTGTCCACTCTAACCTTGACTACTGTAACTCTCTACTACTACAATCTTGCTAAGTCTCAAATAAATCGCCTCCAGCAGATTCAGAACTGTCTCGCATGCACTGTGGTTAAAGCTCCTAAATCTTCTAATATCACAGCTATTCTCAGATTGCTGCACTGGCTCAAGATTAATGAACGCATTGAATAAACTCTCACTCACCTACAAAGTTCTCACCACCAGCCAATCTGACTACCTACACAATCTTATCTCTGTTCAGTGTACATGTAGAACCTGGCTGTCGCCCTATAGCTCGACCATCTGTATCTTCCTCAGTACAAATTACCAACTGCTCTTTTTAGAATTTGGATATGCATCACCTTACCTGTGGAATTAGCTCCCTTCTTCATTCCGTCAACCGTTAACCTCATTCTGTTCACTCTACTCCAGAGTTACCTCATCCAGGTGATTTTGATTCTAAATCATTTTTAATGATTTTATTTTGATCACGATTTTAAATCAATTTAACGGTCATGATTTTGATTTTGATTTTAAATTATCTGAAATATGATTTTACCCATCACTGCATATCACCTCATCACAGTCACCACCTTCACTGTTACCATCTATCACTCCCTCAGCCTTTCACTCCAGACTTAAAACTTATCTCTTTCACAGATACTTTCCTCCGTAGTCTTTTTATCTCTTACGGACTGCCTGTATGGATTCTGAACCCGTACTGAACTATGTGGGCACTGGCATTTGTTTTAGTTTCGTGTGCTAGATTACGCTGATTACACTCATCTTTTTAGTCCACTTTAAACTCTTCTATCGTATCGTGTCATATCGAAGTTATATAGTCTTTGTTGGTTAAGGCACTTGAGTTATTTATTGTTAGCCGACCGTATTGACGGTCGCCCTTATGCTGCTGCAGTGTTGCGTTCGTCCTCTGTCGTCTTAACGTTATGTATTGTGGCTAAACGGTGAGTCCCAGAGCAAAAGTTACTATTGAGAGCCTGTTGGAAGTCGTATATTATCCGTTTAGGGTTTAATTATCCGTCAACATGGCAGATCATTCTTTTCATGTTCTTTTTGTGTAGTTTTCAAAATTTTTTTAACGCTATTTTACAAAAGTTTTGTACATTAATACGAGTACATCCAAAATATTAGCGGCTGGACTTGAACGTACTACCATTAGGTTATACTTGCGCGACTATGCTATCCAGCCCTCCCGGCCTCATTAGTCATTATGAATTTATGATTTTATTTGACTTCTATGCCCTTCAGTGAAATCATTTAACCGGAAACGACGCCATATTGGTATCAGGATATTTATCCGGATAATTTATTATCCGATAAGCGGGTATCCGGATAGTAAATTATCCGTTTTGAGCATCCCTATTATGTTATACTTGGCATTTGTGGTTATTTGCTATTCTATGTAAACAAAACCTTTGCAGATGAAATTGAATGTTAACGAAATATGAAGTCTATAGACAGTGTGTTGTGGATGTTTTTACTGCGCACTTTTGCTGTTGATGTATTCGCGTCGGTTGGCGATCGCTCGTTAAGTTTTCGGAAATGTTTACTTAATTGTGGAGTCGACTGTGCACATGAAGGCCGTAGCACAGGTTGATGTTTATAAAGATATCATTAACCTAGGGAACAATCCACATCCGGTATGCATAGATATAGAGCATATAGAGCTTAAAACGATACCAGCGAGTCGTGCGTTGTGACCAAGTGCACAGAGTGACTTATCGGCAGTTTTTGGATCCGAGGTTCGAGTCTCATACGCAACCAAATTTTTACCATAAAGTGTATTATCAGTCTGGGCCGGACTGAAACCGGATTTTATTATCAGTCCATTTTCACCTCACGCTCTGATTGGTTGGGTATGTGGTATAGGCTGTACTCTGTCGTCTTAACGTTATGTATTGTGGCTAAACGGTGCGTCCCAGAGCAAAAGTTACTATTGAGAGCCTGTTGGAAGTCGTATATTATCCGTTTAATTTACCCACTTCCAATTTACCCACTTTATTTACCCAGTTCCAAGCGAAAAAGGCATTTCATTTAAAACTTCGTTTGTATGTCCGTTAGGGTTAGGCGCACAGTCGTGGGTCCATATAGGGTTAGCAGGTAAGCTTCTGGTTTATTGTCGGGGGTACCGCGGCGGCAGTCCCACCGCCATTCAGGCCTAGCGAACCTGCCATCTGTGGAAGCTGTCCCCTAGTCACCCCATATTATCGTAGAGTAGGGGACTTGCTGTGCTTTATGTATGTATATATCGTTATTCGTCTCTATTATTGTCTATGCATGTCTGTTTTGTGTTGTTTCCGTTGTTTTATTTGTCTTTTGTAGATTTTCCTTCAGTACATCGATACTGTTGGTTGGGTCTTTTGACCTGTAAAAACCGTCTCCCATATAACCTATACTGTGTTGGAGTGGACGTAAAACACTGCACAATCCAATCTGGTTTATTGTCAGTTAACCAACAATTATCAGGAACCGGGACTAGAAGCATAGTTGAATTTTGAGTTTTTCAAGTTTTACCTTTGCATCTTTTAAATAACGAATGTGGGCATAAAAGCAGTTCGCTTTTGCCCATAACATCCACTGTGTTATGTTATGTTATGTTATTCAGCTGTCTCTCTGCCGTCGTCGGCGGAAAGATGTCTAAGATTGACAGTGTCAGTCCGGTCTGGTTTTTTGATGTCATTTATTGTTGTTTTTGTAACATTTGTAGCAGAACACAATTTCTCTGAAGAAAAGACCTTCTCTTCCAGACAGCCACTGTACCTGCAGCTGTTGGGCTGGGATTGTAACGCAGAATGTCGATACTCGTGTATGTGGAGGACTGTGAGTCATTTTCAACTTGATGGAAGTGATATACCTCAGTTTTATGGAAAAGTATGTCCTCATATATTTTCATCATCCAGCACATTTTGAAGATAGGGCCTGTCCATATTCACCAAGTTGTGTAAGTTTTACATGTTGTCACTCCACCAGCCCCATGCCATAGGCCTACTTATCACAAAAACTGATTCAGAGATTAAAAGTTTATATGTATATATATATAATTGAAAACATTAAACACACTTATGACGACACAGATGATAATCGTAAAGTTCCAGGCACCAGGCCTGCATTTCTAGTCAGTCACGTCCTTTTCTCTGGAGGACACACCGTCCAGACATGTCACTCATGCTGGCCACCACCGCCCGCACAGTTATAGCCTAAAATCTGTGACACATGTTATTCTGTGTTTTGCCATGTGGCAGTGTGGAATGGCCATTTGCGTGTTCTTTCATCACTCTTGCTTTTGTGACACCATCATGCTGTTGAACATTGCTCTTTTGTCTCATGGTATTACCGTCACTCTAGTTTTCCATGCACCTAACATTTACTCATTGCGTACTGAACAATCC
>Ga0209680_1000650_pt1 | contig 10123 bp, 6 predicted proteins | sample WorMetLIZISLAND1_FD_187413 | JGI IMG/M metagenome (GOLD analysis project Ga0209680, IMG submission 187413) | Marine gutless worms symbiont microbial communities from Max Planck institute for Marine Microbiology, Germany - Olavius loisae LIZARD... ... | reverse complement strand
TACATTTTTTATGTTGTTTGTCTTTTGCATGCATTCTCCGCAACTTATCAATTGTCCTTAAAAATGTCCTTAAATTTGGACATTTGTACTGTCCTTAAATTTATTTTTTCTGAGTGGGAGGCCTGATTTTGCCTGGATCGGTGTAGTCAGACATATCTGTGTAAACGAACACCAACGCTAAACACATCTCTTCCAGTCATCATACAGCCGTTGACGTTCTGTTTTAACTGTTTTTAAACAACTGTTACGTGTCCTTGAAGTTGTCCCTTGCCGCACGTTAAACTTGACATTTCTAACTAACTAACTAAACATTACCTTAGGGCTGGCACAACTTAATGGTCATCACCTCTGGACTGTTCATTGTATGGTCCAGTAATGCACAGTCACGATGTAATAGTGCTGGTAGTTACTTAGACCTCGTAGAGGCTTTTGCAAACCATACAAAAGCAGATGATCATACTGTACATTGCATAAGATGAGCCCCAAAGACAGGTGATCTAACTGACTTGTTAGTGCAACATGTTAACCCTTTGACGCCAATGTTGCCATATGGGTACAGCTGTAAAGTATCCTGCGCCAGACCACATTAAGCTGACATTTGTAATTTTTGACACCTGGGCACTCTGACGCTCAGCCCAAGTGTCAGAGTGCCCCGATGTCAAAAATTACAAATGACTGATTAACCTGGTCTGACACCATACTATATAGCTGTACCCATATGGCAATGGGTGTCAAAGGGTTTAACTTAAGAGGTAAGAAGTTTCATTTTATTCACAGCATACCCGATATGCTCTATGGTATAGATCACTTGTGATTTCATACCAACTCAGTCACATGCAGTGTACGAGTTTTTGTACAAGCTGCAGTTCATTTGTGATCGTCGATGTAGTGACCACGGCATCGTTCGTACTCTGGATCTGCCGATCTACGTGACGCGCATCAAGGGAAACAACATCTACTGCCTGGACCGCGAGTGTCGCCCGCGTGTTCTTGGCATCGACTCGACCGAGTACAAGTTCAAGTTGGCGCTGGTCAACCGCAAGTACGACGAAGTGCTGCACATGGTGCGCAACGCCAAGCTCGTTGGACAGTCCATCATCGCGTACCTCCAGAAGAAAGGCTACCCAGAGGTGGCTCTGCACTTTGTCAAGGACGAGAAGACGCGATTTGGACTGGCTTTGGAATGTGGCAACATTGAGGTGAATTGTGTACTGAATCTATAGGCTAGGTTCATTGATCGATTGATTGATTAATTGATTTTGATTGATTTTGATTTTGAGTGAATTGGCACCTGTTGGTGTTGCACTAACACCTGTTGATTCCATTCAACTATTAATCATATCCTGAAGCTTTGCATTGCTGTAACTTATATAACACGTAACTGCATATACAGTACTGGGGACTGCCACCACTACCAGTATGTGATGAATGTCTGATGTCTTAAAACACATTGGACCAGTACATAATACAGGCCTCAGCACTGACAGGGACCCGTGTCACTCCATGTGGTGAAGTACTGATGACTGATGTATCAGTGAAGAGTTGATGTTCTGTTGAAGATTGCGCTGGAGGCGGCACGGGCTCTGGATGATAAGGACTGCTGGGAGTGTCTCGGTGAAGCTGCATTGCTACAAGGCAATCACCAGGTTGTTGAAATGGCTTATCAACGAACAAAGAACTTCGACAAGCTCACGTTCCTGTACCTCATCACCGGCAACCTGGAGAAACTGAGAAAGATGATGAAGATCGGTGCGTCAATGTTGTTTTTTTTCATACCTTGACTTACAGTTCTCCATCAGTCTGTCCAGTGTCGTACTTATTGTTTGCATGATAATTTGAATAGTAACGTAAAGGTTTAACACAATTAAGGTTACTGAATCTTGGTGACCCAATAGTGAACTATTGCATTTTGGAGTTCAGAAGTTCGAAAGTCGAGGTCACAGATTAGTTTATTTGTGTCAGTTGTTAAGTTGGGCTTATAACTGAAAAATTAGTGATCAGTAGTTTGTCCACTGGTGACATTACTGCAGAGCTACCAAATTAGGAAAAGTAGCACATTTGTGCCAGGAAAAGCTATAAATACACAGAGAAACCCAAGGTCGTGAGTGTGTTTGACTGCATAGGAATATTTTCACAACCATGATCTCAATGCTCCATGCTGCAGCTGCCTACCTCACAGGATGATCGAACATGTTCATGCAAAGGATTTTGCAAGATCTCATTCAAATTTTTGCAAAACCTTCGTTTCCACACAAAGAGACCATTCAACTTAAGACTATCTAGACTTAGCAGAATGACCCACCAGGGCCAGACCCTGAATATGACCGCATGCAGCACTCAAGAACCTAAGTTTTCACACCTGTGATATTTCTGCTGCAACTGTTCAGGTGATTTTAGCAAAATTCAGTGGGTCCATGAATTCTGTGGTTCGACCACATTCTTACCCATCAGCAGGGGCAAGATTTCTATACAATTGTGAGGGATATGCCATCTAGTGAGGGTGTTTCTATAGTTGTATAGGTTAATTTGTTTAGCAGCTTTGAATTGCTTGTAGTTTTAAAATGCTTTAAAGCCAAATTAAAAAATTTGACACTGAACCATGTGGTTGTATAGCTGAAATCCGCAAGGATCTGAGCGGTCAGTTTCAGGCAGCGCTGCTACTCGGTGATGTCAGTGAACGAGTTAAGATACTCAAGAACTGTGGCCAACGTACGTCGTATTTGATGTCCTGTTCTCATGTGTATCACTCGTCTCTTTTAGGGTTTTTATTTGCCTGGATTTCAATGATTTATTTCCGTCTGATTGGAAGTTGGGCAGTTCACGAGAGGATTTTTGGAGTTGGATTCTTCTTACTGTAATTTATCATACAGCTAGGAGCCTCAGTGCACTGAAGAAGTGTTACTGTTGTTGCTAGTGCTGAGGTCACGTCGTTGGCGTGGTCATCTCTGGAAATTGAGATCAAAACAATTACTTCAGAGCAAAATGGTGTTCTGGCTTAAGACTCTGGTTGAATCGTCGTTGGTCACTCTGCACTGTCACTGATAATGTCCGCTTTGGTTGTATCCACTTTCAGTTCTTCAAAACCCCATCTGCACTGAACCACAGTGGAACGAGTCCTGTCCAATGAACATCAAGGACGTCTTGTGCTGAATGTGTTAGCAACATCTTGTGTGAATTGCGCCAGAGAGTGCTGTATTGAATAAATGACACAAACTATAATTGTATCAGCAGCAGTTTGTTGTAAGTAAGTAAAGTGTATTCCGATTCCGGGCCTCGGAAGCTGTAGAATAGGCCCAATGCATTTCCTGGCTGAATGGTGTCAAAGGCCCTTAAACCAGGCTGTAATTTTATTTCGTTTAGTTTATGTATTTGTTATAGTTTTCTTGTCTGGCTCTTTGGGTTTTTGTGTTGTTTTCGGTTGTTAGTTATGTTCAGTTTTTGGGTGTTTTGCATCAGTCAAAAGATTGGCTGTGAAGATCTCCAAAATGACCTGTTATGTGTTGAGCCAGACATTAAACCATACTCTACTGAGCTGTAGATCAATGTAGCATGCATCACCTAATGACCTCTTCTTATGTGCTGACTGTGTTGTTATCAAGATAAATGTGTTGAGGTTATTCAGAAAAGAAGTTAGTGACGGAGAAGATCATTTGAATGAGTTTAAATGACTCTGTTGTTACTGATGACGATCTGACACTGACAGTAATGTAGACAGTGGTAATCGGCATTGTCAGCTCATGATTTGTGTGCTAAATTAAGCCATCATATGTCGAACCATTCGGAAACAGTTGATAAATAAATATTTTTCAAGTGTTCAGACATTTTATCATCGAAACTGAATCTGTTAAAATGAATTGACGTGGTTGTGGTCGTTGCTCAAGTAGCTGAGTGGTTGGTAGGATCTCTGGCGTATCTGACGGCCGCCACTCACGGCCTGGCAGAAGAAGCGGAGCAGCTGGAGTCGTTGTTCGATGTGGACAAGGAGCAGCTGCCGGAAGTGAGTCCCAATGCTGTCCTACTGCAGCCTCCAGTGCCGATAATGCAGCAGGAGGGAAACTGGCCGCTGTTGACTGTTACCAAGAGCATCTTTGAAGGAGCTGTCGCTGGCAAAAGTGAGTGACTCTGTCAGTTGTTTATGAACCCTTTGACGCCAACTGTTGTCATATGGGTACATCTGTAAAGCATCCTGTGCCAGACCTGGTTGAGCCCGTCATTTGTAATTTTTGACATCCGGACACTCTGACGCTTAGCCCTGAGCGTCAGAGTGCCCGGATGTCAAAAATTACAAATGACGGCTTAACCCGTTGTGGTACAGGATGCTTTATAGCTATGATGATTGAGAAGCGGGTCTGCTGATGTGTCGCTTTGTATCACTACACGTCATCCTATACACAAAGCGTTGAGTGTGTTTGAGAGTGAACTGTGAGACATGTTGTGATTGCAGAGACGGGAGCGGCCGCTGGTCTTGGTCAGATCGATGTGGATATTTCAGAGGCAGGAGAAGGCTGGGGTGAAGAGGACATTATCATTGATGAAGGTCTGATGGAACCTTTCTTCTATGCTAATATAGTCATTGCCAGTGTGAAAGAACAGTGTTCAGTTACTGGTTATTAAATATCCCAACAACTTTGTTATAGGAATGTGTTTTCTGTAGTATGTGTGTTTATCTGTCTCTCTGAAAGTCTCCCTGAATGCACAATATCTCGAAAAGTTCATGTTGGGTTTGGATGAAGCTTGGCGTGCTGTTAGACATTGTGTCTCGTAAAAAATTGAATAACTTTTGGCCACCCTCACGTCATTGAAGAGGTTGCCGTGGTGGCAGGCAAAATTTACAAGTGATAATTCACACCAGAGCTACCGAATGTGGCACAAAAGGTGTGTCAGCAGTCGAACTAGGGCAGTCAAGCTAAAAATAAGTGTCTTACTGTAGCAGTGCAGTACAGTTATTATACACTGTGTCTCAGAAAAAAACGAGCAAAATTGTTTTGTCATAACTTCCTCAAATTTCCACCAATTCTGATAATTTTTGGCAAAAAGATGGCAAACAGTCTAAAATTATATGAGGTGCACTCATTTTCCACCTCACCTAATTCACCTCAATGCACTACCGTGTTAAATGCCGATGTTCTAAATTGTTACATAACGCTGTCATTATTTGTATCAGATTGCTTGCATATGCATCATCAATTCAATTGATTTAATAATTTTTGTGGTTTAGATATTCTATGCTTGAATATTCTACACTGAAAGTAATCAACTGCGGATAATTTTTCGTCTGCATTTTCGTCAAAATGGAATGGGCGCAGTTTGACTAGTCTGTCGTTGATGCCTCTATTAGCCAGTTGTGTCGTCGTTTAAGTGCTTGTGTCCGTGTATGCGGGGCACACTTCATGCATAAATTCTGATCATTTTGAAACAAAATGTTATACAAATGTAAATTCTGCTAAATAAACCATATTTCGGCTTATTGTGTGCTAATTAAGTCGTTAGAAAGTTTATTGCAGACTAATAGTTACAGTGTTATGTAACAATTTGGAACATCTGCATTTAACACAGTAGTGCACTGACGTGAGTTAGGTGATGTGGAAAATGAGTGCATCTCGTATAATTTTAGACTGTTTGCCATCTTTTTGCCAAAAAATACCAGAATTGGTTGAAAGTTGACAAAGTTATGACACAAACAATTTTGCTTGGTTTTTTCTGAGACATGGTGTATGTGTTGAATACATGTTGTACTTAGTAGTATTGAGTTGTTTGATGAAACAGACGGTGGCTTTACACTGGCGGATGAAGAGCTGGAAGTCGGTGGTGATCAGGAAGGCGGTGGTTGGGATGTTGATGAGGAACTGGAACTGCCTCCAGACTTGGTCAGAGGGTGATATGTGCCTGTATTTCACTCAATGTGTAGTCATGTATTGCACGTTGTGGTAGTTTGTCTTAGTGATTGTTCACATTAACAGTTAGTACACAACAAGCCAGAGTAATGTAGAGATGGCTGACCAGTCACGAGTATGCTGTCTTGGTATTTTGGTCTGGTGTCTAATGTCGTATGCTGTGATAAGTTAATCTGAAGCCAATTGTTCCCACTTGCTTGCATACAGAAGCGCTGTCTGCAATGTTGTTCAAATCTTTTACACTTCTGTTCGTTTAGTGTTAGTGTGTTAGTCAGTCCACGTTCATTGACGTCAAAGTTGAATTTACACACATTCAGTTCCGTTCCAGTTGCAAGCGTCTTTTTAACGACAACACGTTGCCGTCTTCACACAACGATAGCTCTAATGACCACTCGTCTGTGAGTTAACTATCAACCAATCAGAGTCAGCCACTTCGACTGACAGTCACAGACAACCAGAAGTCACAAAGTTATATAACTACACTAAGTCTAACTGTTTGATTGTGTGTGTGTGTTTAACGTCATTGTTTGCGTTGTTGAACAATGCCTCTGTCATCATACGTATACATTGAATGTGTTGGTTGACTGCAGGATGTCACGGCGACGTCTGTAGCTGGCGTCGACGGTGCGTTCATGCCTCCAACGAAGGGAACCAGTCAGGCACTTGTCAGTACTTCTCTTACTTACTTACTTGTAGAAATGATACCAACAGCCACTGCACGCTGTGGCTGTCTTTACCTGATCTTAATAGTAATTATCTTGGTGTAATTAAATCAGTCATTGCAATAACAAAGCTTAGAAGTATGCGGTCCTGGGCTCAGCTGAAGGCTGTCCATTGTGATAATGCACACGACTGAACTTCCTGTCTTTTGTTTCGTGATCTGTCTCGTGATGATGAGAGACGTGCGTGAAAGGAGACCGACTAATAACCCAACACAACTTCACACCCAGCCCTCGTGTGCGCCCTGAGAGCTATGGAATAGACCCAGTCCATGTCCTGACCAGATGCAATAACAGGCCCCCAAACCAGGCTTTAATTTAATTTGGTTTAGTCTACAGGGTGCATTTTTTAGTAGTTTTCTCGCGTGGTTTCTTATATTTTGCTGTTGTTCATGTGCAGTTTTGTCACTATTAGCTAAGTGATTGGTTGAGTATGCTGGGCATCAGTCAAGAGATTAGCTGACGGGATCATCTCTGAGATAACCTGTAACATGTGCTCAACATAACTCAGTTTCCTCAAGTATCAGGAAGTGTAGGTGGACAGCATCTCATTTCTTCATGTCTCTTTCAGTCAGGTCTGTCCTCTGTTCTGGCTGTTGCTGCAGCTGTGTAGGTGAGCTGATTGTTGATGTATTCAGGTGTGGTGCAACAACTCTCATTTACCTGCCGATCACGTCGTTGCCGGCTCGTTTGAAACTGCGATGCGGGTGACTATCTCTTGTGACTTATTACAGGGTGGCACAAATAAAGTTACAAAAACTTTAATTTTAAGCACAAATGTTTACTCAGAGTATTACTGTTAAACTTACGGCGTAGACTGAGAAGATAATATTGCTGGTGAGTGGTAAAGCGACGACACATTTGAAACATGTGTGTGTACACGCCTACTCAGCGTGCCATCCCTCCAGGGTCGGTTAATGAGTAGTAGCCTACGGGCTACGGGGTGAAGGCCTAGTGCGGCTGACTGGGGCGGTGGTATGTCTGTTGTGCTGCGCCGCGGGTCCACTTGTCCGCTATCGCGGGCAGTGGATGGCTGCATACCGCGCCATGGTATCATCAGCTCATGCCAGTCAGCTGCCACTTCTAGGATTGTGAAGCGCTGCTGTTCGTGTTAACCACCTGTAAGCAGTGCTATATCGAGTATCCAGGCTTTACCTTTACCTTTACATCATAAAACAATGTAGTGATGTTGTCAGTCTGTTGATACTTAACACCTGATGCAGCATGTTGCAGCAACAAGTTCACAGATACCTACTCACAGTTGGTATTTAAATGTCCACCATAGTGAAAGTGGGAATAGATCTTTCAACGGCTATATTATGTAGTAAAGTCTTACTTCAGATGATGTGAAGAGCTACTTTTGGCTTTGATGTATCCTCATGGCATAACTGGCAACTAGATCAAGCATAGCAAGCCAGTTATGGTAGTTTAGGAGGACTTCAGTTAGATGAATTCAGGGGCTGCTTACTGATGAATTTGGAACATTTGGCGATATTCAACTCCTTTGTCGGTCTGTGTCAGTGTGCTGAAAGATGAACTCAGCAAGAAGCAGTGTGCTACAGTCTGGCACATACATAGTATTTCACATTGACCTTTGCTTTCTAGTTTGTAAACACATTAACACACACACAGACGGGCCGAGAGCATGACATGGGATGCACACGTGGCTGTATGCTCAGCTAAGATTGTTCTGTTGCAGCTGCTACATGATCAAGTTGGCGTTGTCAATTTTGAGCCGTTCAAGTCACTCTTCCTCCAGGCGTACTGTCGTGGCCGCACATGTTACCAGGGATTGCCGTCAGAGTTGCCTCTCCTTGGATTTCCACACCGCAACTGGTAAACGTTCAGTTGTCAGTGGAGTTCTGTTGCCCTGCTGTGTCTGATAAGAACTGTTTTTCATCAGTTAGTCAGTCCTGCTGTGTGGGTTGAAACTGTGCACTAGTATACATACATAGCCAGCTTCTGTCAGAATATCTTAACAGCATAACTGTAGTGTGAAGTAATTTGTTGATATTATTCATAGTTGTTGAAGGTTGTTGATGAGCTGGTGGTATGCTGTTTGTCGTGAAATATATCCGGTGACTATTGGCAACATTACAGGCTGTTTGGTAGTGTTTGTATTTGTACAGACTTGAATCGTTGAGCATTAGTCCATTACTTGACTCGTAGACAATCTGGTTTGAATCAAAATGTCATAAACTGTTGGTAAGTAAAATAAAGTGCAGATTTGTATAGCATGGCATTGCCTGAGGCCTCAAAACTAGCTAAAAGTCGAGGCATAGTGTTATTACAGACATACAGATACTGTGCACAATGACGGGGGGAAGTTCTAGGCAGTGATTTACATTCAGCCGCACTCACACAGTTGTAAAAACACCCTAGTACTGTCGACCGGTAGTAACCATGTAAGAGTGAGTAATTCACCACTAAATGATAAATTATTTTGTTCGCGGGTCACAAATTTGGCAAATTTTTGGCTTAGCCTTTTTTCTGGTGGCGGTGGCCAAATTCAGCAGCTGACGGGGTCTACTGACGACCTGAAACTGCACATAATGTTGGGACTGCTTATTATGTATCTTATTCACTGTACTGTGTCAGTGAGATAATGCTGTAGTGTTGATGGTTGGTTACTGACAGGAAGGAGGCTGGAGCTAAGGGTGGTGTCCCTGCTGTCGGCCTCAAGCTCAACGACCTTGTACAGCGTCTGCAGACTGCCTACCAGCTGACAACACAGGGCAAGTTCCAGGACGCAGTCGATAGATTCCGGTCAATACTGCTCAGTGTTCCACTGCTGGTCGTCGACAGCAAACAGGATATCACAGAGGTTGGTTGGGCTGCGTCTGTTTGATCAGTCAGTGAAGTGTGTACTGTGTGTAGTGCATTACATAAGTAAAGTAAGTAAGGTTATTCTAAGAGGCACAATTGAAATAGTTCACACTGCGCCATGGCCCCCACTATCCAAACAAAAATGTCTTTAGCGACCGCTGGAATCTGTTGTACGAAGAGACCACCTCTTTCTATTGTATGGGTCCAGCAGCTGCAAATGCTCTATCGCCAAAAATGCTGTAAGTCCGAGTCACAACGCATGTTCGGCTCGCTGTGGAACGCAGTGGTTGCTCACGAGCATCGGTGACAAGACGGCAGTCGTCGGCTAGGTATGATGGCGAAATGCTAGACAGCGACCGATGAACGAGCGTTACAACCTTGAAGTCGATGTGCTAGTGTACCAGTTGCCAGTTTGTGAATTACTGTGTGAATTGCTTATAATGTGTGCTGTATACGTTGAGTGTAGTCAGATCACATGACCTTCTCCTTCAGAAGACCTTTGGCTAACTGGCATGATCTGGATTGACTCTGTAAACCTACAATGGTTCAGTCTAACCATAACCTGTACTCAATTAAAGGGGCACTGCTTTGTTTGTTTTAGTTTCTGGCTACGTGTGCTAGATTAAGCTGTATACTCAGCTTTCGAGTCCACGTTAAACTCTTCTATCGTATCGTATCGTATCG
>Ga0209680_1000649_pt1 | contig 10129 bp, 5 predicted proteins | sample WorMetLIZISLAND1_FD_187413 | JGI IMG/M metagenome (GOLD analysis project Ga0209680, IMG submission 187413) | Marine gutless worms symbiont microbial communities from Max Planck institute for Marine Microbiology, Germany - Olavius loisae LIZARD... ... | reverse complement strand
AGAAGGTGCGCCTGCTGTCGCCTAAACGGGCCAAACACAAACTGAGCCGACGATCTAGCATAGTCAATCACAGGAAATTGACCCCATTGTCATCTCTATAATCGACATGCGCGCGTAAGCTGTTCATTCTAAGGTACCCTAATTAAGGGTGGTACGTACCTATCACTGGGCATGCTTGGTATTCTTCCCCCTGTCAGGGTGCGCTAGAATAGGCTGAGCTGCGCAAATGGTGAAGCTGGGCATCTTCTCCGGCTCAATATTAGTTGGTAGATGTCGGGATTCATTCCTCACCCCAACCTACACATCAAGAGACCATGTTGCAGACGATTCGAGAACGTGCCCAGGGCTGGATCGCCTGGGTGATCGTAATCTTTATCAGCATCCCCTTTGCACTCTGGGGTATCCAGTCTTATCTGGGGGTTGGCTCGGAACCGGTAGTCGCGACGGTCAACGGGACTGAGATCACCGAACGCGAGCTCAATGATTACTACTGGGGGTTCAAGGCCCAGTTGCGGGATCTGTTAGGGGCCGCCTACCGTCCAGAGCTGTTTGACGACGGCCTGATGCGGGGCCAGGTACTCGATCAAATGATTCAGGACCGTCTCCTGATGCAGACCGCCGAGGTTTTGGGGTTACGTGCCTCGGATCGGAAACTGCGTGGCTCCATCCTGGGCGATCCTGCGTTTCAGAAGGACGGATACTTTGACAAGGCAACCTACGAGCACATGCTCGAGCTACAGGGCATAGTTCCCCACCAATTCGAAGGCGAGCTGCGCCGACAAATCGTGAGTACCCAGCTATTGCGCGCCATCGTCGCCACGGAAATCCTGCTGGACCGGGAACTCGTAGCGGCCGTCCGACTCGAGCGTCAGCAACGGTGCCTGAGTTTCATCCGCGTGCCTAGATCTAGCTTCCTGATCGAAGCGCCGGTTTCCGACGTGGAGGTTGCCGCCTACTACGACGCAAATCGGTCGCGGTTTCAGATTCCGGAGCGGATACGGGTCCAATACCTGGTGTTGGATGCCAGATCAATGGTCCCACCCGGGGTTTCCAGTGAGCAGGAACTGCGCGAGTACTACGAGGCGGAAAAGGACCGCTTTACCCAACCTGAAAGGCGCCGTATACGTCACATTCTGATCGCCCTGGATCCGGGGGCCGACGTGGCGGAAGAAGACGTGGCTAAGGCAGACACCGCAAAAATCCGGGAGCGGATCAGGGGTGGAGAGGACTTTGCCGCTTTGGCAAAGGAGCTGTCCCAGGATCCAGGATCGGCGGCACAAGGCGGGGACCTTGGATTCGTCGAGCCAGATTTACTGGATCCGGCTCTCGATCAAGCCGCATTTGCCCTCGCTGCAGACCGGCTTAGCGAGGTCATCCGCAGCCGCTTCGGCTATCACCTGATCGAGGTCACTGAAATCGATCCAGCGAAGACCCAGCCCTTCGAGGCGGTGAGGAGCGAGCTCATTGCCGACCTGGAGCAGCAGGATAACGAGAGATTGTTTTTCAAGTCGGCCGAGCGTCTGGCCAACCTGAGCTATGAATCGCCGGATAGTCTGGAGCCCGCAGCCGAGGCCCTTGGTCTCGTGCTCCAGACCAGCGATTGGGTCGGCCGTTCCGGCGGGGAAGGCATCCTGGCCCACTCCAAGGTACTCGCCGCCGCTTTCAGCGACGAGGTGCTCCTCAAAGGTAACAACAGCGACCTCATCGAGTCCGATCACAACCAGCTACAAGCGATCGTACTGCGCGTGCTGGAGCATGAGGAGGCAGCCGCCAAACCCCTGGATGCGATCCGCGACGAGATCGTGACCATCCTGCGCGACGAGCATGCTGCGGATGCGGCCGCTATTAAGGCCACTGAACTGACAGAGGCGCTGACCGTCGGCGGGGCCCTGTCGGAAATCGCCGGGGATTACCAAGTGGAGGACTTCGGACTAGTCGCGCGGAACGCGGAGCAGGTACCGGCGCAAGTCCTCGATTTCGCTTTTACGCTGAGCCGCCCGCATCGGAGCAACCAAAGCTACAGTAACCTGTCCCTGAACAACGGGGACAGTGTCGTGGTGATTCTGTCCGAAGTCGTAGACGGTTCCCTTGAAGACCTGGACAAAGAGACCCGCGACCAGATGCGCGAGGATCTGACACAGGATATTGGCCGTGCTTACTACGAAGGCCTGTTGGCGGATCTGGAGAGCCGGGCTGCTATCACCCGCAGCGTGTCAGGAAAAGTAACAGAAGAAGAACAGAGATGAGGCGGACAGGGTTTTGGAATCAGTGATTCCCCTTAGAGACTGTCTAAGAACTAACTTATTAAGTTTTATCGTTCCCATACTCCAGCGTGGGAGCCAGACAAAATCTGTAGTCTTCTTAACTAAAAATCAATATGTTAGTTTTTAGTCAGCCTCTTAGCCTTTCAAGCTATTCTCCGAACCCTGATTGAAAAGAAGAACATGATTAATCCAGTGCTCTGAGTCTGTCCCGTTCATGATCCACAATAAAAAAGAAACACAAAGGGGTGTCATTTTTATTTCTTATCTGGTGGGGCTGATGTGGGGCTGTGTAAGCAATATCCTTGACTTTCAAATCAAGGGTCCTATCCTTATAATAAGGATACTCAAATCCCTTATTCTTATAATCACATATTCATGCCTATGTGTCTCATAACTGGTGAGCTTCTCGGGCTGGACTCCAGCTGTTTTCTCACCAAACCTGCCGGTTAGCTCTATGCGTTCTACGTTATAGAAACTGTTCCCATTGGTATTCTTAATAATCCAAAGTATCCCTTCCCTCTCAGGAAAATTGAATTCCAGATCGGCATTGGTAATTTTTCGATCCTCGGGTAAAGAGTCTGTCAAATTAATCCAATATTCTCCACGTATTAGAATCAGGGAAACAATATTTTCAATGCGCACATCCTTTTTAAGGGATGTATCTCCAAAAATAACATTGAAAAACTGCCCTACCTGAAATCCGGTAACCTCCGGATTATAGGCAATTCTAGCTTTGGAACTATCAGCAGTAACTTCTTGAGCTTCAATAAGCTGATCTATTATGAGTTTTTGAAACAGCTCCTCCTTGACCAAGGATGGCGGGGTTTCCACAGTTTGTTTCAGAGATATCTCTTCAGCAAGAGCAAGCACCCTTTTGAGATCGGTACACTCGGATCTGATAGTCAATCAATAGCTGTTCAGGGATGGCAAGCACTTTCTTCGGAGAAAATTAACGCTATGTGCGGCGTTTACCTACCCACCGAGTATTTTTAACCGGATTTCGGGACTGCTGGAACAGGGCGGAGGTGACTCTCATCGGGGTTACCCGGGCGCGTGCCGAGCTGCCGCTCGTAACCGAGACCGCAAGCAGGGCAGTCGCAGTCGCCTATGACACTCGCGCGTCTGGACGACACCTTCAATAAGCTGGAGCTGGCAGAGATCGCAGTCTAACAGGAACGCCTCCGCCTCCGAGCTCGACGCCCTGGAGCAGACCCAGACCCTGCGGGACAACCGCTACGAGCTACAGGTCCTGGGGATCTGGCAGAAGGTACTCCAGGAGCGTTTACTGCGTACCCGCATCCGCGCCCCCGCTGGCTGGCGGATCACCCGCCCCAACAACCTGGGGCCTGGCCAGTGGGCGCAGGAGGGGGAAATGTCGGTGCGGCTGCGGGTTTCGCTACGCTGACGTACCCTTTGTTTGCCCCACCCCCGGACCAGCATGGGACTATGACCGACTCCGACAAGAGGGTGTCGTAAAACCCATCTCCTGCTGGGAGAGGGGCTGTGGGGAGGGGAGCAAAGGGCAAAGATCGGTACCTTCTACGACACCCCCTGACAACGATGAGGATACGCCCGCATTTTCTGGATCCGAACCGGAACGTAGCCGCGTCCATCTACCGCACCTAATACCAGATTCGACCCGATTATCCGCAAGCTTGCTGTGGATTTAGAGATCCGTGACCTAGTCAAGCCCCGCCGCGGCGGCCTGCGGATGCGGCTCAGTCTGCAGCTCCCGGAACGAACCGGGGTCATGCCTTGCCCAGTGCGGCGGTGGAGCACAGCCATGAGGAATTCTGGGTTACTCGAGAAGGGCAGTCAGCACCCCCGAGTTATATTGCTCAGAAGCGAGCAGGGGTCTGACGGCGAGCATCTGCGCGTGGCCGCGCCGGATCTAGCGCCGGGCCAACGTTTCCAGCTCTTGCGCGAGGAGTAACTACAGCAGTACCGAAGTACCGATCATATGGGGGTAGTAGTTAAATCTAAAGTGGCATGGTTGTGCGACCTAATGGTTCGAACTTCCACTGTTTTTGCCATCCCTGGCACTTGGATTCTGGTACTCCCTGCCAGAATGACTCAGTAGAGGCCGGAGGATTTAACCACTTGGAATCTACTATCCACTACTCAATTGTCAGCTCCAACAAGCAGCGGTGCTGAAGCTATCCGACACACTGCTGCGGACCCTGCGGAGAACCCGGAGCTGGTCTCCAACTCACCGAGCTGACGGACAACCAGGGCCAACCCGCCCGGGTGTTCCAGCTCAACGTCAACCAGTCCAAAGCCCAGGAGCTTGGGAGTGACCCCAAGGGACGCCGCCCGACTGGCCGCCAGCCGTGCTGGACGGCCACTATATCGGCGACTATCGCCTGAGCGACGAGGAGGTGGACTTCACTGCGGATCGATCCGGCCTATATCGACACTCCTGAAGCGGTACTTTCAATCCCGGTCCGGAAACACCCCGCGGGCCCCGTGCATCTGGGGAATCTCGTGCACCTGGTAGTCAAGATCCAGTCCGGTGAGCTCAAACCCTACCGCAGCCAACGCTGCCTAGCCATCACCGCCAACATCAGGGGCTCGGGGCCCCCATCTCTTCCCTCACCCCTGGTCCGCAGCCTGCAGTCAAGCAACTCTATGCAGAGATCCACAACCGGTTCGCCGACACTACCCTGGTCTTCGGCGGTGAGTTCGAGGAGCCCCAGCACTTCTTCAACAGCCTGACCCAGGCTTTCAGACCGGCAGCATTGCTAACCTACCTGATCCTAGCTACCCAGTTCAAATCCTATCTGCAGCCGCTGATCATCCTCTCGGCGATCATGTTCGACGTCACCGGCGTGGCGGTCAATAACCCCCTGATCCTACTCGACTTCATCAACCGGCCGCTACCAGGAAGGCAAAGCGCACCGGGAAGTGGTAACCAAGGGCGTCCACGTGCGTCTGCGCTCCATCGTTGGCCACCCTCACCACGACCACGGGCCCTGGGCATGCTCCCCATAGCCTCAGGCATCCCAAGCTATTCCCTTATCTAGGGTACCATGGCCTCAGCCTCCGTCATCGGCCTAGCTACCACTACTTCCTCATCATCTTCATCGTCCCCGTTGCCTGAGATCTACTCATGGAAACCAAGGAGCAGAGATCCGTCAGGCAGAAGCAAAAGACCAGTGGTGACTGGGAACCAGGTCGGTGGGCACAACCCACCCTTGCATGTTCAGTTTCCAAGGAGGAACCAAGGATCAGGTATAAAGGGAAGTTATGGCGAGTACCTGGGGAAGCCGTTCCCTCCTGAGGCTTTGAGCCTGTCCGTAGATTGGCTCCCCACCCTCTTCGCCAATACTGAAAAATATTCGAGGCCGGGAGCTAAGCTCATAAGCCTAACCGATTCAAGCCACTGGATTTTCAAGAGTAATCTGCTACCCGCAATCCATAATGCGAAGCCTTATTTCCTCGCCCCCGTGTCGGCCTTCATTTCAGCCTAATGGTCATGCCCTGCAAGCCGTTGCTTCTTAACAGGGCGCGGGTCTTGTTCATCTCCCATCTCCTGTGCCTGCCGCGGTACGGACCGGCGCGCACCCGATGGTAGTCCTTGCCGTTTACGGTCACCTGTTGGATGCTGGAGCGGATGCCGAGCAGGGCAAGCCGGGCCTTGAGTTGTTCCGCATCGGACGCCTTGCGTAAAGAGGCGACTTGCACCAGATAGGAAGCGCTATCTTCGGCGGACTCTTGCGGTTTTTCCGTTTTGGCTGTCTTCCGGGGTTTGGGGGATGTTGCTGCTTGTGACGATTCCCTCTGCCGCCGAAATTCCGGTGCGGGCCGCGGTGGAGGTGATGCCGCGTTATTCGGCTCCTCGTCGGGAACCGACACCTCCAGTTGCGGTAGGAGCTGGTGGAAGACGAAGCGTGGTTTGACGGACGGTTTCGCCTGGGCCTGAGAACCCAAAGCAGCTGGTGTGGGTGCTTGGTCCTGTAGGGTCCAGGCCAGACCGACCCCGAAGGCTCCAACCACCGCGCCGGTGATAAACCAGAAGAAACCGGAGCCCCTGCGCCGGGCGTGGCGGGGCCTGAGTCTGTAGTCTTTCGTTGCCATATCACATGCTCTCCGGAGCCGACACCCCGATCAGATCGAGTCCATTGCGCAGCACTTGCTTCACAGCCAGGATCAACTTGATACGGGCATCACGCAAGGCCTCATCCGTCACCAAAAACTGGTGGGCGTTGTAGTAAGTGTGGAAGTCGTTGGCCAGCTCCCGCAGATAGTGAGCGAGCTGATGGGGCTCCAGGGAAAGCGCCGCCGCCTCCAGCACTTCCGGATAACGCGCTAGGTCCTTGAGCAGGGCCTGCTCATGGGCTGCGGTAAGCCGCTCCAGGTTGATCTCCCCAGGGCTCGGGTCCACTGGCATACCCCGTTCCAACCCCTGGCGCAGCACGCTATGGATCCGGGCATGGGCATACTGGACATAATAGACCGGGTTGTCTGTGGATTGGGACTTGGCGAGATCCAGGTCGAAGTCCAGGTGCTGCTCACAACGGCGCATGATGTAAAAGAAGCGGGCCGCGTCTCGCCCCACCTCCTTGCGCAGTTGGCGTAAGGTAACGAATTTCCCGGAGCGGGTGGACATCTGGGCCCGTTCGCCCCCCCGATAGAGGATTGCGAACTGTACCAGCAGCACATTCATCCGCTCAGGGTCGTTTCCCAGAGCCGCCAGGGCCGCCTTGACCCGAGGCACATAGCCGTGATGGTCCGCCCCCCAGATATCAATCACACGCTCGAAACCGCGTTCCAGCTTGTCCAGGTGATAGGCGATGTCCGACGCAAAATAGGTCGTCTGGCCATTGTCGCGTACCAGCACCCGGTCCTTCTCGTCCCCGAAGTCGCTGGAGCGGAACCAGAGCGCGCTGTCCCGTTTATACAAATGCCCGGCTGCGCGCAGTCGTTCGATGGCTTGCTCGATGGCACCACACTCGGCCAGGGAACGCTCGGAGAACCACTTGTCGTAGTCCACTCCAAACCGGGATAGATCGTCGCGGATGTCGTCCAAGATATGCTCCAGTCCCCGCTCGAACACCAGCTGGTAACGAGCATCTCCCAGCAAGCGGCGGGCGCGCGTGATCAAGGCATCAATATAGCTCTCCTTGTCGCCCCCAGCCGATTCGTCGAGGGACAGACCTGCACAGAGCTCGCCGCCGGCACAGCGGTAGTCGTCCCCACATTCCCGATGCAGGGAGGCCGCGATGTCCCAAACATAGTCACCCTGGTAGCCGTTACTTGGGAAGGGGGGGGACTCCCCACACAGCTCCAGATAGCGCAGCCACACGGAGATAGCCAGAATATCCATTTGGCGGCCGGCGTCGTTGACATAATACTCGCGGTGGACCTGGAAACCCACGGCTGCCAGCAGATCCGCCACCACCGCTCCGTAGGCGGCACCACGGCCATGGCCTACGTGCAGGGGACCGGTGGGATTAGCGGAGACGAACTCCACCTGGACCCGCTTACCGGTGCCGACATAGCTGCGCCCGTAGTCCGGGCCGGTCGCCAGGATTTCGGAGACCAGGGCCCGGTAAGCGGTAGGGGCAAGGAAGACATTGATGAAGCCGGGGCCGGCAAGCTCCACCCGCTCGACCAAGGGAGACGGGGGCAACGCCTCTATCAGGCGCGCGGCCAACTCCCTCGGCTTGGTGCGGGCTCGCTTGGCTAGGACCAACGCCGCATTGGAAGAAAAATCACCATGGCGCTCGTCGCGGGTGCGTTCCACCTGGACATCCGGGAGGCCGTCCCCCGGCAGGAGGCCGTCGTCGACGAGCTTCGCCAGGGTACCGGCGAAGAGATCCTTGACCTGTTGCTTCATGGATTACCAATTAAAACCGAAAAACTAGTATAAAATACCAGAGAAATCCAGATTTAGGGATACTGGTATGGCGCTGTCACAGAAGTGATAAGGATACAGTTGATAAGAATATTACTGAATAAGCGGCAGGATGAATACGATAGGGTGATTAAGACGGAGGCCGCATGTCACGCGGCAAAGTTTGCAAGGTCTTTACTGTATGTAGAAGTTTCATTGGCCGCTTCTTTGTTAAGGGCAAATATCGAGGGTATGTCATGGCAATGACATCCCTAAATTTGAGCGACCACTGGAAAGTGGTCATCAAGAACGAGGTCGCGAACGGATGCTACGACTCGACAAGCGAAGTAAGGTGTAACAGTGGGCTCACGGCCTTGCGCGTGCATCTAGCCGAAGGTGAAGCGCAGGCACTTGAAGGCGATTTCGTCGAAAATTATTCGATCGACAAGCTTCTTGAAAAGTCGGATCGGGAAGGATAACCAAATCGTTCAAGATTACGCCGAGGGCGGCTTAAGACCTACGTAATATCGCCCGCTATACGTTGCAGAATTAGGGAAGGAAGCTGTATCTGCAGGCCATCGACAAGCGGTTTTCGTGGTCTGCCGAGAATCCAAGTCTCGGCAGACCACGCCCCGACATCAAGGAAGGCTATTACAGCTATTCGCAAGGGGTCGCATGTGATTTTTTACCTCGTGCGTAAAAGCAGGATCGACATAATTAGGTATTCCTCATCAACGGATGAGTGTCATGAACTACTTTTTCGGGTAGTTATTGCCCCTTTTCTGCATTGTGATCGGTGCCGAGTTGGTCAGTGCCTTCCCTAACATCCAATATCTTGACTTACAGGTCCTCGCTATGCTTCGGATACCGATGGTCGTCATAGTCTCTCTCTACGATCAGTAGGCAATCAGGGGTTGTCCGCCGCGTTCGCAGCGGCAGCGTGTGATCGCGCGCCTCATTGCTGGAAATCACTGCAGAAAGTCCTTTCCTGATTGGTTGTCCCTATCGTGCGGTAACGCGCCGACGCTAGGTGCCTCGGTGCACTGTGATCGCTCGGATCACATATACCCTTACATTTTACAGCATAGTAATGGTCTCTCCATAGAACGGAAAATATTAGAGTTGTACCACCTGATCACCATTTCTATCTCAAAACCTAACCAACCTTCGATGTGCCCGGGTTCCATTTCAGTTTCAGCCCTGGACATGCTTATGATTATACCAAGTTCTCTTTGCATATCCTGGGATTACAGTGATAAGAAACGCCATACCATGAAATCTCTGATGATTTTCAATCATAAGCATGCGTGTTCCTCGTTAGTCCGTTATTCGTCGGTAGTATTCATGATTACGTGATGCTGACTAAACTCTTCGTTCCTGCTTTAACCTTGGTTCGAAATCATAACAGTACAACTTGATCTTGGTTTTCTTGGTGTCGGAAAATACTGTTGTTGAAGCTTCATCGGCGATTCTATTATCGCATAAAAAGCCGATAAAACCAAATATAAGGATCCCTGTCCAAACCTGAAGAGCGATCAAAGATAGAGAAAACCGAAAGCTCTGCAGAAATACGTATCTTCTTTCGATCATGCCATTGACAGGATTAAAAATTTTCACTGTTTGACATACTGAACCAGGAATCAATCAATTTCATTAATAATCCAGTTTCTGTCCTGAAAGAACGAGATAAGTTAACCATCTTTCTATTGATCTTATACTAAAATTGCCGAACTTTTTGAATCGTATCCCTCATAATTATGATGTTACCGCTGGAGATGAAGTAGTCTGCCATAATGTTCACTACTCTTAGTTTCGCCGGCGGCCACTGTTTCGCCGCATGCAGGACGCGTAACACGTGTACCAAGTTGTCGGCTACATCATTAAACCAGGATGTAATTCTGAGGGTTTATATACATAACAGCGCAACCTACCATTGGCCGAAGATTCGAGCGGCGCGGCCATAGCGTCGGACTTCCGGCGACCAGTCCTGCTCCCCGAGCCCGACCGCATCCAAGAGCGCAAGGCAAGG
>Ga0209680_1000648_pt1 | contig 10132 bp, 9 predicted proteins | sample WorMetLIZISLAND1_FD_187413 | JGI IMG/M metagenome (GOLD analysis project Ga0209680, IMG submission 187413) | Marine gutless worms symbiont microbial communities from Max Planck institute for Marine Microbiology, Germany - Olavius loisae LIZARD... ... | reverse complement strand
CAGACTGGCATACCGGTTCGCGACGTCGAAAAAACCAATCTGCCCCATGAGCCGTTCCCTCCCTCTTACGTCAGATCACGCGGATTCTAACCGACCTCGGAAAAATAGGGAATTCTTCGAGGCGCCCATAAAAGAGAATGCCCGGTTTCGGGAAATCGGGAATCGAGCGAATATGGTCTTTCAGGTCCATCGTAATTCCATTGTCGGTTAATTGGATTTCGGAGCGTGGCGCAAGAGTCTAGTGACTCCCCTGAGAGAGAACAATCACGGAAACGCGCCGCCCGTCGAACGCATTCAAGGATTTGAAATTGAAACAAATGTCCCAGTTTTTCGGATTTTCGTTTCATTTTGTTGCATCGAAAACGTTCCTGTGTCTATTATCCCGGCGGGAGGAAATTTAAGTTCACGTTTGCGATGGATTACGCAGAATTCGCCCAGAACCTGGCTGAGCGTTATCCCAGCCTCAGTCCGCAGTTGCGGCTTGCGGCCCGGCACGTTCTCGACCGTCCCGACGACGTCGCCTTGATGTCGATGCGCGGGATCGCCGCCGATGCCGGCGTTCATCCGACGACCCTAACGCGGCTCGCCCGGGCCCTCGATTTCGGGACCTATGAAGCGTTCCGCGCCATGTTCCAGAAACGTCTGCGCTCCCAGCCGGCCGATTTTCTTGGCCGGGCTCAGGAGTTGCAAGCCCGCGCCAGCGGCAAAGAGGGCGGGGTTGTCGGCGACGTCCTGGACGCGACGATCGGCAACCTGGAGGAATCGTTTACGGCCAACGGCGTCGAGCGCTTCGTCGCCTGCGCCGAAGCATTGCGCGGCGGCAACCGGATATTCGTCGCCGGCCAACGGAGCTGCTATCCAATCGCCTTCTATTTCAATTACGTCTACAGCGTGTTCCGGAACAATGCCGTGCTTATGGACGGCGGCGGCGGCACCTTTTCCGACGGTTTGCGGTCCTTAGGCCGCGGCGACGTCATTTTTGCCATCAGTTTCGACCCCTATACGTTGGCGACCGTGCAGTCTGTCGACTTCGCCTTGGAAAACGGCGGCTCGGCGGTGGTGCTGACGGACAGTATGGTTTCGCCCCTCGTCGACCGGGCCGACCATTCGCTGATCATCAAGAACGAGAGCCCGTCCTTCTTCCAATCGGCGGCACCGGCCATGGCCGCGGTCGAGGTGCTGATCGCGCTGATGGTGCTGGGCGACGGGCCGCAGGCGCTTGGCGCCATTGAGGAAAGTGAAAAGCAGCTCAGGCGCTTCGAAGCCTATTGGGGGCAGCCAGCGCAAGCCAAGCCACGGAGAAAGAAGAAATGACGCATGTTTTCCAGCGTCAAATTAGCGCCAAAATGCCCACGGCGGTCGCCGGTGACGGCGTTTACTTGATCGATTCCCAAGGTAACCGGTATCTCGACGCCTCGGGCGGCGCCGCTGTTTCCTGCCTCGGACACAACGACCGGGATGTCATCGAAGCGATCAAGGCACAGGTCGACGAACTGGCCTTCGCCCATACCGCGTTTTTCACCTCGGCGCCGGCTGAGGAACTGGCAGACCTCCTGATCGACGCGGCCCCCGACGGCATCGCCATGGTCTACTTCCTGTCCGGCGGTTCGGAGGCCATCGAGGCGGCCTTGAAGATGGCCCGGCAGTATTTCCTCGAGACCGGCGAGCCGAAGCGGACACGCTTCATCGCCCGCGAACAGAGCTACCATGGAAACACCATCGGGGCGCTCTCCGTCGGCGGCAACGCCTGGCGGCGCGAGCCCTTCAAGGAGATGCTCATCGAGAGCAGTCACATCGCGCCCTGTTACGCCTACCGCCACAAAAGCCCCGACGAATCGGACGAGGAATACGGACGCCGCGCCGCCGATGCCTTGGAAGCGGAGATCCTCCGGCTCGGTCCGGAGACCGTCGCCGCCTTCGTCGCCGAGACCGTCGTCGGTGCGACCGCCGGCGTCGTGCCGCCGGTCGAAGGGTATTTCAAACGCATCCGCGAGATCTGCGACAAATACGGTGTCCTGCTCATACTCGACGAAGTCATGTGCGGCATGGGGCGCACGGGAACGCTGTTCGCCTGCGAACAGGACGGCATCAGCCCGGATGTAATCTGCGTCGCCAAGGGGCTCGGTGCTGGCTACCAGCCGATCGGCGCGACCCTGGTCACCGACAAGATCTTCGCCGCCTTCCGCGACGGCAGCGGGTTCTTCCAGCACGGCCATACCTATATGGGCCATGCCACGGCCTGTGCCGCGGCCCTCGCCGTGCAAAAGAAGATCCGAAAGAACGGTCTCTTACCCAACGTGCGCAAGCAGGGTCAGTTGCTGGCTGATAAGCTGACCGAACGGTTCGGCAACCACGCCAACATCGGCGATATCCGTGGGCGCGGGTTGTTCCGGGGCATCGAACTGGTCGTCGATCGCTCGACCAAGGAGCCGTTCGATCCGGCCTTGAAACTGCATGCGAAGATCAAAGGCGAGGCCATGGCCCGCGGGTTGATCTGCTATCCGGGCGGTGGCACCGTCGACGGCACGCGGGGCGATCATGTGCTCCTGGCCCCGCCTTTCATCATCAGTGAAAACGAGGTCGAAGAATTGGTCGATAAACTGGGCGGCGCTGTCGATGCCGCCCTCGCCGGTGCCGGGGTCTGAGCGATGGGCGGGCTAAACATGACCGGTGACCTGTTCGACCACCACACCCAGTGGACGCCGCTCGTCCTCGCCGTCGCGCCCAACGGTGCCAGACGCACCAAGGCCGATCATCCGGCTCTACCCATGTCTGCCGATGAGATCGCCAGGACGGCGGCCGAATGCCGTGAAGCCGGCGCATCGATGATCCACCTTCACGTTCGCGACAGCGCCGGCCGCCATACGCTCGAGGTCGACACTTATCGCGATGCCATGTCGGCCATTCGCCGCGAAGTCGGGGACCGCATCATCATCCAGGCGACCAGCGAGGCGGTCGGCATCTATTCGGCAGCCGAGCAGATGGCGATGGTCCAGGACCTGCGCCCGGAAGCGGTGTCCATGGCCATCCGAGAGATCGTTCCCGATGACGGCGACGAGCCGGAGGCGGGACGTTTTTTCGAGTGGATGGACCGCGAGAGGATCCTGCCCCAATACATCCTCTACTCCGCCGACGAGGTCGAGCGGTTCGTTGATCTCAGGCGACGCGGCGTCATTCCGGGGCGCTCCGTGTTCGTGCTCTATGTGCTCGGCCGCTACGCCGAGAACCAGGTGTCGAGCCCGGCCGACTTGCTGCCGTTCCTGTCGGCAACCGACGCCATGTCGGACCACTGGGGATTTTGCGCATTCGGCCCGCGCGAAGGCTCTGATGGTGGCGGCGCTGGGCGGACATGCCCGGGTCGGGTTCGAGAACAACCGCTGGCTCAACGACGGCCGCCTGGCGCCCAACAACGCGGCCCTCGTCGCCCAGGTGGCAAACGGCGCGGCGCTGATCGACCGGCCGCTGGCCGATGCCGGCGAGGCCCGCGAAATCCTCAGCAACCCGGTCGTTGTAGACCCCGCCGACATCCCGCCCCATTCGGCGTTGGAGGAATTGGTGGCCGCCAGCCGGGAGGAGGCCAGGGCATGTTGAAGGGATCGCAAGCGCGGAGCGCCAATCACGTGACCGGGAGGCACGGTTGCGCCGCTTCGCCCATATGTTACACTTTTTCCATAAACAATTGCGGTTTGGGAATAACTGCAGCAGGGAGGAGAACCGTGACCGTACGGCGTCGGCCGTTCCCGGCGGTATTGGCGTCAGAGAAACGCCGGCCGAGGAACTGCCTGAGAACGGCAGGTTTTTCAGGATTTCGAGAATTCGAGCGTCGTCGCTCGCTCGCGCTAAGGAAACAAGCGCAAGCGGTCGGGGCGTTCGGACCGCCGGGCGTTCGCCCGACGGACCCCGGTACCCAGGGGGCAACCTTCATGGACCGGTTGGTCGCGGAAAAAACCGCGGCCGCAATCCCGATCGGGAGTGTCGGGTGAACAGTAACGGTAAATTTGGATCACTACTCAAGGAGGCTTCTAAATGTCTTTTAAGAAAACTCTGTTAGCGGGGGCGGCGGCTGTCGGCCTGTCGTTCGTGGCGGGTTCCGTCGGTACGGCGGGTGCTGCCGAATTCATCACCATCGGCACCGGTGGTGTCACCGGTGTTTATTACCCGACGGGTGGCGCCATCTGCCGCTTGGTCAACAAGGGTAAGAAGAGCCACGGCGTGCGCTGCTCCGTCGAATCGACGGGCGGTTCCGTCTACAACATCAACACCATCCGCGCCGGTGAATTGGACATGGGCGTCGCCCAGTCCGACTGGCAGTACCATGCCTACAACGGTACTGGAAAAGACTCTTTCAAGAAAGCCGGGCCATTCAAAGAACTTCGCGCCGTGTTCTCGGTTCACGCGGAACCGGTCAGCATCATCGCGCGCAAGGACTCCGGCATTAAGACGGTCGACGACCTCGTCGGTAAGCGCGTCAACATCGGCAACCCGGGTTCCGGTACGGAAGCGACCTGGGGCGTCATGTGGGACGCCATGGGCAAGAAAAACTCGGACCTCAAGCTGGCCGCCCAGATGAAGTCGGCCGAAACTCCGAGCGCGCTTTGCGACAACAAGATCGACGCCTTCTTCTGGCTGGTCGGCAACCCGGCGGCCTTGAACAAGGAAGCGACGACGACGTGCGACGCCGTTTTCGCCACCGTCGACAATGCGGCCATCGCCAAGCTGGTCGAGGAACGCCCATACTACCGCTGGGCCACCATTCCTGGCGGCATGTATCGCGGCAACCCGAACGACATCAAGACGTTCGGCGTCGGCGCCACCTTCGTCAGCTCGACCCGCACGCCCGCCAACACCGTCTACGAAGTCGTCAAGTCGGTGTTCGAGAACTTCGCGCAGTTCAAGAAGCTGCATCCGGCGTTCAACCATCTCAAAGAGAGCGAGATGATCAAGGATGCGCTTTCGGCTCCGATCCACGACGGCGCGATGAAGTACTATAAGGAAAAAGGCTGGATGTAGTTCCGGTCCGGCAGGGGGGCTTGCCCCCCTGCCATTTTCTTTCCGCGATCGGAATGTCGACCGCGATGCTCCGGTTGGGAAACTGGGTGACCACGATTAGACGAAGGTCGCCTTGCGGGCTGTCGAAAAGCACTAACGAAAAACCTGTGCGACGGTCCAATTTCGATGCTGTAAACGGGGACGGGGGGTCCCTGGCGGGAGGCAACGATGCGAATTTTCGCTACGGAAACGTTTATTGGATTATGCGCGGCAGCAGCGCTGGCCCTTTCCGGGGCGGGCAAAACCCATGCCGCTGATATCATCGTGGGCGCCGGCGACGCGGCAACCATTCATTTCCATGTTGGCCGCGCCGTGTGCCGGTCGCTTGAGAAGACCATCCAGGGGCTGTCCTGCGAAGTGCGCAAGATTACCGGCCGCGACGAGGCTGAACCCCGGGCCGTGCTCAACAACGTCCGCAACGGCGCCATCGAAATCGGCCTCGCCCAATCGGACTGGATTCACAACGCGGTGACCGGTCAAGGCGACTTCAAGTTCGCCGACGGGCAATTCACCAGCCTGAGGACCCTTTTCGTGCTTCACGGCGAGCCGTTCACGGTGATTGCGAGACGCGATTCCGGGATCAAGACCCTCAACGACCTAGCCGGCAAACGCGTCAATATTGGCGGGCCCGGAACCAAGGAGCGGGCCGTCATGGACATGGTGATGGCGGCCCAGGGCTGGACCCACAAGTCTTTCGCAATGGCCGATGAAATGGCGCAGAGCGAGCAACTTCTGGCCCTCTGCCACAATCGCATCCAAGCCATGGTTGCGACGGTCGCCCATCCCGATCCCAACATCGCCAAGGTGACTAAGCTGTGCGATGCGGCGCCAGTGGCGATCACAGGGCCCAACATCGATAAAATGGTTGGCACCCACCCATTTTTTGCCAAGACCTCGGTGCCCGGCGGTTTCTATCAAGGCCAAGAGCAAGCGGTACCGACGTTCGGAGTTCGGGTCGGAGTCGTCGCTTCCGAGGATATCGACGATGACATCGCCTACGCGGTGACCAAGGCGGTAGCCGGAAACCTGAGCCGTTTCCAGCGCCTTCACCCGGCCCTGGGGCAGCTGACGCCCGAGGACTTGATCAAAGACGGGGTCAACGCGCCGCTTCACAAGGGCGCGGCCAAGTACTTCCGCGAATCGGGGATGATGTAGTTAGGTTGGCCGTTGCCGGGTTTGACCACGACAACCGGGAATACGGACCGCAGCCCGATGGGCAATGATAAGCCGGGCTGGTGAATTAACGGGGAGACGAAGATGAGTGAAGAAACCAAAGACGTCCAGGAGGCAGCGGACCAAGACGCCCTTCAGGACATGATCGCCGAGGCCGATACCGGGGCTCGGGCGCCGACCGGTGCGATCCCGGCGAAGATTTTGTGGGGGGTTCCCCTTGCCTGGTCGATATTCCAGATTTGGTACGTATCGCCGCTGCCGTTCATGTTCAATATCGGGCTTTTCAACTCGACCGAAGCCCGCTCCATTCACCTGGCGTTTGCTGTTTTCCTTTCCTTTACAGCGTTTCCCGCGCTGAAACGCTCGCCGCGCGACTACATTCCGATCCAGGACTGGTTCCTGGCGTTCGGCGGCGCTTTCTGCGCCGGCTATCTGTTCCTTTTCTATAGGGAACTGGCGGAGCGGCCCGGTCTGCCGACGCAGACGGATGTGATTGTTGCCATCTGCGGTATCCTGTTCATTCTCGAGGCGACGCGCCGGGCATTGGGCCCACCCTTGATGGTCGTCGCCATCATCTTCCTGCTTTACGTGTTCCTCGGCGACAAAGCGCCGGAAGTCGTCAGCTGGAAGGGAGCTTCCTTCAACAAGGCCATGTCGCACTTCTACCTGACCACGGAGGGTGTGTTCGGTATCGCGCTCGGGGTGTCGACGTCGATGGTCTTTCTGTTCGTGCTTTTCGGCTCGCTTCTCGAAAAGGCCGGCGCCGGCAACTATTTCATCCGCGTCGCCTTCGCCCTGATGGGGCACATGCGGGGCGGGCCGGCCAAGGCCGCCGTGGTCTCTTCGGGCATGACCGGTCTCGTTTCCGGTTCCGCCATCGCCAACGTGGTGACGACGGGCACCTTCACCATCCCGTTGATGAAGAAAGTCGGGTTTCCCGCCGAGAAGGCGGGTGCCGTCGAGGTAGCCTCATCGACCAACGGCCAATTGACGCCACCGATCATGGGGGCCGTGGCTTTCCTGATGGTCGAGTACGTGGGCATCACCTACGTCGAGGTCATCAAGCATGCGGCCCTGCCGGCACTGATCTCCTACGTGGCGCTGGTCTACATCGTCCACCTGGAGGCCGTAAAGGCCGACCTCAAGGGCCTGCCCAGGCGCTCGCCGCCCAACTTCGTGCGCAGCCTCGGCATGTTCCTGGCGACCTTCATCGGTCTGGCGGTCCTGTGCGTTGTTTCCTATTACAGCCTCGGTTGGATGAAGGGAGCCTTCGGTGGGCTGACACCGTGGATTGCCGCCGTCATCGTGGCCGCCGCATATGTCGGTCTGGTCAAGTACGCGACCAGTTTCCCGGAACTGGATACGTCCTTCGAGATTGTTGAGTTGCCGGAACCGGGTCCGACCATCAAGGCTGGCCTCTATTACCTGCTGCCGGTTTTCGTATTGGTCTGGTGCCTGACCGTCGAACGCCTGTCGCCGGGTCTATCGGCCTTCTGGGCGACGGTGTTCATGCTGTTCATCCTGCTCACCCAGAAACCGCTCAAGGACTTGTTCCACGAAACCGGTGAAACGGTAGCGACCGGGTTGCGCCACGGCGTCACGGACATGCTCGAAGGCATGATCAGCGGTGCGCGGAACATGATCGGCATCGGCGTCGCTACGGCGGCGGCCGGCATGGTCGTCGGCACCGTGACCCTTACCGGCGTCGGCTTGGTTATGGCCGAATTCGTCGAGTTCATCTCGGGTGGTTACGTGCTCCTGATGCTCTTCTTTACGGCGATCCTCAGCCTGATCCTGGGTATGGGCCTGCCGACGACGGCCAACTACATCGTCGTTTCGTCACTGATGGCGCCGGTCATCGCAACCGTCGGTGCCGAACAGGGCCTTATCGTGCCGCTGATCGCGGTTCACATGTTCGTCTTCTATTTCGGAATTCTGGCAGACGATACACCACCCGTGGCCATGGCCGCCTTTGCGGCGGCCGCCATTTCGGGCAGCGATCCGATCCGTACCGGTCTACAGGGTTTTGCCTACGACATCCGAACCGCCATTCTGCCGTTCCTGTTCATCTTCAACACGGAACTGCTGATGATCGGCGTCGAGACCTGGTATCACCTGTTGATAACAATCATCACCGCGGTCACGGCCATGCTGCTGTTCGCGGCGGCGACCCAGGGTTATTTCATCGCCCGCTGCAAGGCCTGGGAGATTGTGGCGCTGTTGCTCGTCGCCTTTACGCTGTTCCGGCCAGGATACTGGATGGACCAGATGATCCCGCCGCTGGTCGAAGCGCCGGCCGCCAACCTCTACGAGGTTGCGGGATCGCTACCGGAGAACGCCCAGATCCGCGTCCGCGTGCTCGGAGTCGATTTCGACGAGAAACAAGTCGACAAGACCGTCATGTTGCCAGTCGGGGCGGCCGGGGACGGACAGACCCGGTTGTCGCAAGCCGCCGGCCTGGAATTGCGCGAGGAAGAAGGCAAACTCGTCATCGACATGGTGCAATTCGGCGGTGCCGCCGACAAACAAGGTCTCGGCGAACTGGACACCGGTGAGATCGCCAACGTCATCATGGCCTCGGATCGTCCGGCCAAGCAGTGGTTGTATATTCCCGCACTGCTGTTGCTGGCCCTGGTCATCATTCTACAGCGCAGTCGGAAGCGTAAACTCGAAGCGGTCGCGGCATAAGGAGAACGACCATGTATAAGAACATCCTGTTGTCCGTTGACCTCGGCCAGGAAAGCTCCTGGAAAAAAGCGCTGCCGACGGCGGTCCAGCTCTGTCAGACCTCGGGCGCTACGCTTCACGTGATGACCGTGGTGCCCGATTTCGGCATGAGCATCGTCGGTCAATACTTCCCGGACGGATACGAGAAGGAGGTCGCCAACAAGGTGATGGAGCAGCTCCGTTCCTTCGTCGGCGAACATGTGCCCGACGACGTGCCGGTCCAGCACATCGTCGGCGAGGGCAACGTTTACGAAACCATCCTCAAGATGGCGGATAAGATCGGATCCGACCTCATCGTCATGGCGTCACACCGGCCGGAACTGCAGGATTATCTACTGGGACCGAACGCGGCGCGCGTGGTGCGTCACGCCAAGTGTTCGGTGCTGGTCGTCCGCGGCAAGTAACGCGTTTCTATCGCCCAAAGAAAAACCGCCGCTCCTTTCGGGGCGGCGGTTTCGACTCCGAATCGGAGAAATCAGGTCATTTGCCGCCGCTTTTCAAGTAGGAGATGATCGCCTTGCGATCCTTTTCCTTCTTGAGCCCGGCGAAGGCCATCTTGGTCTTTTTGACCAGCGCTTTCGGCTTTTTCAGGTACTTGTCGAGGGTCGCCTCGTCCCAGGTCAGGCCCGACTTTTTCATCGCCTTCGAGTACTTGTAGCCTTTGACGGCAGCGGCCGGCTGGCCGACGATGCCGTGCAGGTTGGGGCCGACCTTGTTCTTGCCACCTTCCTTGATGGTGTGGCAGGCCTTGCACTTTTTCCAGACCTTTTCGCCATGGCCGTCGGCCGCCGCGTCGCTGGCAGCCATGCCCGAAAGGGCCAACGTCATACCCATTACGGCAACGCCGGCCGCCTTCTTAATCGTGATCATTGGAGTCCTCCGATCTGGTTCGATAGCAAAAAAACGGGCACCTTTCCGCCCGACGAATTCCTTGGCCCATCTGATACCCTTATCGGAGGGCCGAATTCAACCCCATTCAATGAAGGGGCGTACAAATTTCCATCCGCGGCCTATGCTGAGCGTTGAATTCGGCCGATTTGTGGCGGGGTCGGACGTTAGAGCGTCGGGTGAGAATTTTGAATCGGGGATTCCCTTTTGGCTCGAACCGTGATTCCCTATGAGCAGGAGGTGCTCCATGGGAAAAGCAATTTCATCGGATTTGCGGCTTCGGATAGTGCGCGGT
>Ga0209680_1000643_pt1 | contig 10149 bp, 8 predicted proteins | sample WorMetLIZISLAND1_FD_187413 | JGI IMG/M metagenome (GOLD analysis project Ga0209680, IMG submission 187413) | Marine gutless worms symbiont microbial communities from Max Planck institute for Marine Microbiology, Germany - Olavius loisae LIZARD... ... | reverse complement strand
ACTCTAACCTCTGCGTCTATTCATTTGTATCGTGTGCGTTTGTCATATGTTATTAAAGGATTTACTTACTTGCAAACTTTTTGCTTAAATGCATTTTTATCAGCTAAAATGAGGTTATAACAATAGTTGATTGTACTACATCTGAATCGCATTTATCTCTTTTTAAATTTTTATTTGCTCTTAGTCATTTAGTTTTGCTGATGTTAACATAGCATATATAAATAATTTAAGTGTCTATTTTGTGGACATGTTGTACTGCAGTAATGCTGTTCAACTTTATTATTGTGTTTGTTACAAACGAAATATTTGCATTATGGAATTCTGTGCTGTTTTTGCTGTTTTTTTTCTTCAAAATGAGTTTGATTTATTGTGCAGGATTTTGATGACAGAGATGTTGATGTACAAGATGATGTTAGTGTGAAACAACCACCAGCTAAACTGCGTGTTTGTGCTCAAGAGGTAAACTGAAAGTTTCAGGGCAACACAAGAAAGTTTTTTTTAGATTTGTTGAAGTTTAGTTTCACTCATGTCTGTCACATAGGATGCTAACAGCTTGTGTTTAGAGTTGATCTGAATGTGACTAAGCGACCTGGAAATGACTTCTATCAGATCTGTGATCTCATTATTCAATCCATCAACTTGTATAGGCTTGACCCATGCACTGATGTGGTAAGCTATAGCATAATGATGTCATTGGATCATTAATCTCTGCTGCTCTCTCTGTTATTGATGGGCATATGTCAATATTAGAAGATGCTAACAACCCATCAGATCATTTTGCTATTTCTTGCTCAGTTACTGCACAATGTTTTACTGCAGTTACTCTAATGTTTCAAAGCAAGGTAAACTACAATGGATCAAGGGTGACAGTGTTTTCAATACGTGTGTTTTACCTCAATATCTTACACATCTGCACCTTCCTGTGGATGCATGCTTTGTTAAGAGAAGTGTTCTGTTAACCACAGTGTTTCTCTGGAGTTGTAGTTGGAGTTGAGTTTAAAATAGTACAGGAAAATACGCAAACTAAATACAACACAGAAAGCAAACAACAGCAAAACAAAACTACCCTAGTTCAGTTGCCTCTTATCCTCTTATTTGTTCACGTGTCAGGAAACACTTCCGAAGTGTGGAAGACAGGCTGTGGAGTACTTTGCAAAGTGTTATCATATTGGAAAGATTCAGTCGATGTGCTTTAACATTGCACTGGGCAGACATTACCAGCCGTACACTCTCATTGATGTGCCTGAAGATAAAGTCAGTTTATTAATATCTTTATTATTGTTACATTTGTTTATATATTGGTTTAAACTGTTATTTTATAAGACTTATTGTTTATTCTGTAGATCTGCTAATGTCTGATATTGTTAGTTTTTTTGTATTTTTTTTACCAGCATTTTCTGTTGCCGTTCTTTGTGACATTGTGACTGTTCTTAATATTATGTTGATAGCCATATTTACATTACTTACATCTCGTGCAACTGACTAAGGCAGTTATTATGTATGGTAACACTCCAGATGTCTGAACGTATGGCATTGTTATTGATGATGTTAAACTTTTTTCTTTATCACACATTGCAGAATGGTGGCCATTTCTGTTAAGCTTAGGTATTGTAAGACTGTAGTCGTTAAGACATATGCTACGGAGTCTGAAAGTCGGCTTGAACTCAACTATTTCAGTTTGAATTTTTAGTTGTAATTGTTGCACAGAGTCTTATGGTATGCAGGGTCTGTATTTACTGTATTGTATCATGCAAGATCGTTGTCAGCTGCATCCATTATGTCAGTGTTATTTAATCTTTGTTCATATGATATTTGTGTGTTGTCTTGCAAGTTTAATAGAGGAAATTCTGGTTGATAATTCATGTGTACGTTTCAGGTGAACGATGAGTACTACATATTCAGCACGTTCGGTGTACTTCACATCTATGATGACAAGACGTCTGAGACGATGTCGCTGGCTGCTTGGCAGAGAGAGTCTGTCTTGTTCACTGCCGCCAGACAAATCCCTTTCTTCAGAAACTACCTGCTTCACAAAACTTTTCACAGGTTTTTCGCTGCTTGATATGTAAACCAGACTTTTGTTTATACAGACGAAAATTCATTAAGATACGACCAAAAACATTACATACCTTGACGTTTCGACGGAAGTCTTCATCAGAAGAATGAAAACACTTCTTCATCCAGTTCTTGGCACAGTAAGTAATAGATGTGCCAAGAAAACAGTCGTACGCATGACTGAGTTGGTAGCTGCCCCAGTGCTGGAATTGACCTAAAAGAACTGGGGGGGGGGTCAGCTGCCGAAATGTTTGAAATTTTGCCCAGGGATTGAAATTTAAAGCCGGTTTTCACTCAAAAATGAGTGTCTGTAGACATGAACTGGGGGGTTCAACCCTCCCCCCCAACAATTCCAACCCTGAGCTGCTTTCCTCACGGCTCATGGCTCATTGTCCTTCCTTGCAGATGTGGATTACCTCCAAATCAGTCGTTTACTTTGTTAAACTTTCGTTTGCAGGCATTATCATTCATTTAAGTCATTTCAGTCTTCCTTTGTCCGTGTGTTTGATTTTACGTAAATTGTGATTTAGTAATTTCTTTGTTTTTAATGCATATTTGATAAGATATGTGTAATCTTTAATTGGTGATTTAGATGGAGATCGAACATGAAGTATGCGCAGTATGCAAGCTGTCGTCATGAAATTGCATCCACATTGATCGCAGCAATGCCGTCTTATGGTGCCGCATTGCTGCAGGTTTCACGATTCTGTCAGGAAATTCCGAATCTCCGAATTTTGCCCGTTAACAAAAGGTGATATATAACTAATATTGTTTTCTCTGTCTACTGATGTTGCATTTTTAGCACCAGAATGCAGTCCATAGTTGTCAGCACCTTCAGCAGTGCACACTGCTTTTGATGTTAATTTTGATCTACCAGATGTCTTAATTTTCGATAGGAAGGTGCTTTTATTGACACCAGTCACACCATTAACCATCGGTATCATTGCATATAAAAACTGATATTCGTGATGTAAATTCTAGTCATACACTGCTGAATTGATGTGCAGAAAGTGCTATCGACTTGTTGACATTGAAAATGAGTTGGAGACATCAGTGAAATACAGTCGTCATGTTCTGGAACGATTCTATCGGTCAGTTGTTGTGCGACGTGAATAAGTGTTGGTAGAGTTGCTGTAGGAAAGTAGTCCAGCAATATCTGCTTGTTATCAAATCTTAGTAATATTTGTCCTTCATGTACAGCTTTTATTAGGTGCAAAATGTGATTTCCTTCATGGTGGTTTTTTTTTGTGTTGCGATAGTGTAAAAATATATACTATGACTTTTGTAACTGATTGTATGCAAATCAGTGTAAATCTCTTTTAAGTTGTCATCGTTTGAATTCCTGATAAATTGTTGCAATGTTGATTTGATGCTGTTATGGAATGGAACAGATTCAGTCGCATTATAGTGAAGACGCTGCATGATGATTTGACGAGAAGACTGAAGCAGTGTGAGGAGCAAGTTAGTCGACCAAAAGCCTTGTAAGTTTCACCATTAGTATGTCACGCAGAACACAACACAGATAAAGTACAGTCTAACCTCGGGCTGAACAGACATATTCATCCAGTTTGTCTCACAACTCAACTCAGCTGTTGCTTCCCAAAACATTTCACATTTTTGACATGTAATGCCCAGGATAGAAGTTAGATGACTGTCAACTCGTCTGCGACGTCCGTCCGCGTCAACTCCGTTCGTCTGACTCTATGACCTGCGGCTGCGCCGTCCGACATACACCGACCACCTACAGCGACTGGTGTTTTGCCGTTGCTGGCCCACAGTGCGGAACTCTTTGCCAACCGAACTAAGACAGTCTGACAGCCTAGGACAGTTTAAACGGTGATTAAAGACCCATTTGTTTGGGTAATGGGACTACAGCGCCTAGTGACTTTTTGTAATTAGCGCTTTAGAAATGTTCTTACTTACTTACTTACTTACTTAGAAAATCCTGTGGTTTACACAGCAGATTTGTAAAATAAATAAAATAATAACGATGTACGATGATAGAGCTAGATAGAGTTGGACAGAGGGACGGTCACGATGGTACAGTGGTTGTAACAAGACTTATTGGTCTGTCTTGAGATGATGCAGAGCTCTGTCACTAATGGAGATTGAAAATTAAGAAGACACAGTCGGCTAACATTGATTGACCTTGTGAACGGCCAGTAAAGTGGTATACAGCCGTTGCAGTGTGGTTTGATTTCAAGAGCATTCGTCTGTTACGTTATTCCGTTGACAGCTCCGCTGGTGAATCGTTGCACGTGCAGAAGGCAAGACAGCGGCAAATGCAGCGGAATTATCAGCAGTTGAAACACGAGATGACGTCAGTTCTGTGTATTGGACTTTATTTACCTCGTTAACGGTTTTTCATATATGTGCAGACATTGCGTTAATCATTCACTGTCCCATGTACCAACCAACCAACCAGTCAGCGACTCTGCTTCACTGCAAACTCACTCACTCACTCACTGCTGCACTTGACTGGCTGAGGGTCGTAGCAATCTCCACAACGAGTGGTCCAGGGTTGCGAATTGACAGGCACTGATGGGTTGACCCATATCTTCTTCCACCTGTTGAAGCCAAGTTCTCCGTGGACGGCCTGGCGGGTGCTTTCAGTCAGTGGCAGGATGTGTCACTGCTGGTGAAGGCATCAATGATAAAGTAAAGTAAAGTAAAGTATACGTCGATTTGTATAGCGCATATATGTTAACAAACCTCTAATGCGCTCATGAGACCACTTGTCATATGGGATCACACAGTGTTACCTGCCACCCATCAAAGGTGATTCTCACGCCTTTACCCCGGCGTATTGCCGGTACTCATTTATCGACCCCAGAAGGATGAAAGGCTGAGTTGACCTAGGTGGCTGGTTATACCTAGATGGTTTACCCGCAGATGGTCACCCATCCAAGTAATAACCGGGCCCGACGTAGAGTAACTCTGTTGATCGAGACCAACGCGCTACCACTAAGCCAGGCCACCACCACTATTTATAGATGTAGTGCTTATGAAACTGGTGTATCCCTGGATAATCAGCAGATGTGACCAGAAAGTGAGTGGTGTCGATTGGCGATCATTGCAAACAGTAGTTGTAGTTAGAGAGAACAAGTGTCCAGTTGGTTACGTTTTTGTAAAACATCGGTGCACTGAGAGGCATAATCTCGAGCAGTTTGTGAGAAATTTGAGCAGCCAGAGCAGATGATAAGCTTTCTGGTGTTTGCTGTCTCGAGTTGTTCTGGCAACAGTAAAGTAAACGACATTGATGGGAGTTAGTGATGAAGACGTTTGTTTGTGTGTTAATGTAGCTATTTCAGCCAATTCGTGTTGCTATCGAAGCAGCTTCTTCTGTCACAACTGATCAACGTAACTCGTATCAGCGTTTCTGAATTTACCAACAGTCTGGGTATTTCGGCAGCAGATGGCGCCAGGGAAGCATATTTCAAAACTTCCATTGTCTTTGATTCAGATACAGGTGTTGACTTGTTTCTTGCCGGATTCATGTATCCAGATGCATTACATATGTTTAGTTAGCTGTGATTTCTGAGTTGTTAGTGACTGAGAATGAATCACTTGGTAACATATAACCATAATTTCACCAGTTTCACACACGCATTGTTTGCTTTCGCCAGTTTGTTCAATACTCGTCATTTTAGTCAATATCTGCAAGGGTTTATCTGGGAGAGCTGTGTGGATTGTTTAATCGGGATAATTTTGCCACACATCATCAATCCACCAGTGCAGAAGCTGATTGGTCAAAAAATCATATTGCTTGCTGTCATCAGCTTCACTGCAGCTACCTCTTATTAACTTTTTTACTTAATTTTCTTTCATCCAACACCTTCAGAACATTATGCAAATAGCAAATAATTTATTGTACTTAAGTTTACAGTCTATTAATATTTTCACTGATATATTTTCTTTTGCTCTCATGTTGTGAACAATTGTCCGTATTGCTTGTTCCAAGGTGACTTGACGTTGGATCCGCCAATTGAGAAATTTGTTTCACTGATGAAGAATGTTTTCAACGATCTGCCATATATCGTCACTGAATCTGCAGGTCAAATAGCCGGTCTGGATTCAAACATTTGGCCTATTGATGAGGAACCGACAGGTAAGTTGTTTTTACTTGTTTTTAATACATTCTATTGCTATATAATTAATATATCGTAATAATATATTGCTATTCTAACTGCATTATTCAAAGATGTTATACGTTGGTTGAGGAATATTGCCATGTTTTGTACTATTGTAGGAGCAGGTCACGAAGCTTACAGATTGTCTAAGCCTGATGTACCACCCAGCGAGTCACTGTCAGCATCAAACATTGCCGAGAAACTACAGAATGAGTTTGTTGCTGACATTGTAATATTTCTTGTTAAAAGATTGCAGTTTGGTATGAATTTCATGTTTACTTGAACTTAACATTATGAATTTGCTGCTCATTATCACACAGGGTTCGAAATTTACCGGTAATATTGCCAATGTTACGTTACCGGTAAATTACTGGTAATTTACGGGTAAAAAATTACCCGTAATTTACGGGTAAATTACCGTCGTCAACGGCGGTTAATGTCATAGCCATTGGCTTGTATTAGAGAACGATCGCTATAGATATCGGTATATCGGCGTCTCAGTCACAGATCACCTCGCTAGCGGCGCTGATCTGATTCCCCGTTCAGCGTCATTACGCGGTCGTGCCTGTCGATCACGCCACTCGGCCGACAACGTAACGTTCCATGTGTGCACTCAAGCGTGACGTGTTATTGACAGAGCAGCGTAGGTCGCTCACTAGTGTACAGGAAGGCCTCCCATGACCAGTAACCAGTCTCCCACACTTTGTATGCCGGTGTTTCAGTAGCTCCGCAGACGTGAAGTGACGTTCCCACGTCGTGTTTACCGCGACCTTGGCCTACCACCCACAAAGTGAACTAGGGTTATTATTATTAGCCGACCGTACTAACGGTCACGTATGCTACAGTGTTGCGTCCGTCTGTCGTCTGTCTGTATGGAATGTATTGTGGCTAAACGGTGCATCTTAGACCAAAAAGTTATTAAATTGACAGCCCATAGTCGCATATGAGAAATTGATGGGTACCAAAATGAATGACCTTGACCTTCGTTTGGAGGTCGTTTCAAGGTCATGTCAACTATTACATCACATTCGCCATTGAATATCTCGGAAACCGTTAGAGATAGAAACTTGGTTCCAAGGACGAACAATAAGAAATGGTCAACGGGAATCAAATGGTCACGTGACCGATGACGTCACGTGACCCTGTAAGGATAAACTCGTGACCCCAATACCCTTAGAGTGCAATATCTCGAAAACAGCTGGAGATAATATACTGAGCAACAATCGCTAATTACTAGATAGTCTGCTGTAATGCAGTACGGTCGGCTATCCTAGCGACAGCTTGGCTAGTACTTCGTGACAGAGTCCGGCAGACTGTTCCACGTCCGAGTAGCAGCGACAGGAAAGGCGCGGTCGCTGACGGTGAACAGACGCGTCGTCGGAACGACGAGAGTGCAAGTGGACGCGGAGCAGACGCCGCCGTGCATCGAGGTCGGAGACAGGCTGGGGATCGGTGGCAAGTGTACGGTGGCGCCAAACCGTGAAGACAGAGGAAGACGAGCACAGGGAGCTTAAACTGAGCTTAACTTGAGTCGATTCGCTGCTCCACTTTCAGCCAATTCAACTGTTGAAGGAGTGGCGTCATGCACACGATCACAGTTCCGTAATGAAAACGGAAAACGGTTGTTAATCAATCATCGACTAATCGACGTTTGGTTATAGAAGGGATTAACAATTACGAAAGTGAATAACTAATAACTGATAACCATTATACTGCAAACATCGGCGCTTCTACGCCGCCGACAATCCAGGCTACTAGACGGCTGACCGTGCTGCGGCGTGTCCTATTGTGTGACGTCATGGCACCCACCGGCGTCATCGTGTGGCGTCATCGGTGCGTTATCGTTACGCAATTGTTTAGGCCTACACTGAAGCCGTGAGTGGCATGGTTCGCACCTGTCCGCTGATGCGCCTGATTATAAACTTCATATGCGTCATTAGTAGAGTGACTTGTTTATGTAGCAGCACTGACCACGCATGACGCCCAATGGACAACGTCAAAAACTGACCACTTTATAGGCGTCATTTACGTTAATCACCGCTAGTGTGACGTCATTTCATCAAACACCACACTGCGTTTGACAAGTGTTCTCGCGCTGTCAACCGTATGTTTGACGACGTCAGGTGGGGCTGCCCAACCAACCATCACTGATCAGTGCATCACGCCTGCCAGTGATTGATGATACCATTGACACGTGTCTTTTCTCGGAAACGGCGCTCACTCGTCCCCTTCCAGTCACACTGCGTTCACTTTCCTTTTCAGCTACTAGCGTTCCCACGGTCTGTCGGTCCACGGACTGACACAGCTATTGTACGGCGAGACACGTCTGTCGCAGCAGTGACTTGTGTGAGCTACACAGCTCGTGAAAACGATCTTTGTGTGACAAAATATTAATATTAATATTGTATTGTATTGTATTGTAAAATATTAAGAAGAAAAAATACTTTATAAATTACATTATAATTACCTTATAAATTGCCGTAATTTACCCGTAATTTAGCAATATTACGTTACCGAAATTTACCGTAATTTACCGTAATATTACAGTAATATTACCGACACTTCGAACCCTATTATCACATATACCGCTAATTGTAAACAAACAAGAGGCTCAGCTATCACTGAGGACCGTGCACCAGCTACACATAATGCTGGAGGTTAAGTAAATAAATTATCTGCAGTTGGACAAATGCACCGTTTTGAAATATTTGCCTTTACAAAATACTGTAGCCGGGACACCCGCATTAGGGGTCATTCAAGGTCGCTGGAAATGATGCCATGCAATAGATTGTTGATCATATATGACTTTTTATTAATGTTCAGTAGTAAGTATGGCTCTATCTTGCACCGTTTTTGAGATATTTGATTTAGAAAAATAATGTGACCTTTAAATCCACGTCAGGGTTAATTATACCACAGCATGACAGACAGACAGACAGACAGACAGACAGACAGACAGACAATATTACCACTTTTAGCAGAGCTGATGCTCTGTAAAAAACATCTTACCAGCAACTATACTACGTGTCTGTCGTATCGTATTGTATCCTGCCAATAAAGATCACACGTGTTTATTAATATGGCTTTTGAGTAACTATTATAGTTTGGTTGTTTTGATTATTACACAGCAGTAGTATTAGAATGATGTATGTCATTTCTCAGTGCTGAGTATCAGAAGCTGGTCCTAGTGGTACATCAACTGTTCACTGTCGCTGTCAGTCACGTTGCTGACTTCTGTGAGAGTAATTCGTGGCTGTCAGATGTCTGGCGATACTGTTCCATGTGGAACCAGTCACAGCTTGCACAACTCAAAGGTGCTCCAGTATCAGTTATTAAGGTACACCTAATTGTGTTCTATTATGTTTGCATTGTATGTTTACTATAGATTAGCTCGGCCTTTGGGCATGTTTTTTACTCATCCCTAACATTGGCTTCAGATGTAGGCATGAGGTGCCGCCTGAAATAATGCGATGATTTTTAGGTTAACAAAAATTGCTGTAGGTAATAACTTAGTTAATATCAGAAGCTTCTCGATGTTTTAGCATTGTTGAGGACTCGTGGACTGTGGCATTTTTGGCCTTGGTTGCCTGTTTAATAATATTATTGTTTTTAGTTTGCCACTTCAGTTTATCTCTCCTGTTGAATGCTGATTTTGCTTTATTTGTCCATGTTTAGATGTATTATATCTTTATATTTTTACTATCTATTAAACCTTATCATTATCTGCACTTTGACATTGCAAGTACTGTTCAGCATCTGTGAGCTGTAGAGTAGTGGTGAGTCTTTTAACTATATTTGTTCACTGCCATTTATCTGATGACTGACAACCTGCCGCACACTTGTGTGAATTTCTTCTGAATTTCTATCGTCGTATTATCCCCAACAACTGATATATATATTGGGTCTGTTTGTTCATATGTTTGTCTGTCTGTTTCTCGGTCTCTGCACAAGACGACTCAAAATG
>Ga0209680_1000642_pt1 | contig 10152 bp, 6 predicted proteins | sample WorMetLIZISLAND1_FD_187413 | JGI IMG/M metagenome (GOLD analysis project Ga0209680, IMG submission 187413) | Marine gutless worms symbiont microbial communities from Max Planck institute for Marine Microbiology, Germany - Olavius loisae LIZARD... ... | reverse complement strand
CATGTGACAACATCCATGGCCAAAACGCCACAGAAAAATTTAATAAATTACTAGCATAAATCAGACAGAAATACATCCGGAAGCAGAGAGGTCACCTGTGAATGGAGTGAAGAATGCATAGCAGGAGCCACAACCTGGAGAACCTGTAGACAGCTGACAAGCTCCTGGCCACGGCTGATATCACACTGATCCAACTCAGCAGCTGACGGCAAAACACAATTCAACATACAACACACAAAGGAAAACTCTCACTCTCCTTTACACTAACTTTATCGACAGTGTTCTCTGCGAAATATTTCAGTAAAAACAAGAAACACTGACCACACACCCAGTCATAAATACATGTTTCCTCCCCAAGTGGAAACTGTGTGAGACCACATGAAAAGAGGGACAAAGGCGGCAGGAGGTAACAAGGCTGACGAGGAGAGAAAACTGTCACAATGCAGGGAAACGAGAGGAATGGAGTGAGAGGGGAGACTAAAATTATTCTGACAAAAAACAATTTACCAATCAAAGTGATAGAAAAGAGCCACGTGAGCTCATTGTGATCTTGACCTTCGGAGTCCCACTGCAAACCCGAATCAAGTTTATTGACAGGCTGTCTTCAACTTTAATTCTGACAAATTCCAACGTTACTTTCAAAGTCAATGACCTACTGTGGACGATGGACAATCACCAGCGTTCAGTGAAAGTTTGACAAAAGAAATCCAACGTTACTGGAAACTGCAGCGACTTGACCAAACATGACATCCCAGAACGAAGGCAACTTCTTCTGTAGGTCGTCACCGGCAGATCTCGTAATGGCTGTCAACGCCAGCGTAGCTCCACGACGCTGCACCAGCAACTGTCGTTTTGACTACGTCACACACAAGAAGGCAGATGTCAATAAACAGAGTCAGTAAAGTTGAATAAAGATCTGAAAATAAATCGTAGTCAGGATTAACAACCAGCATTAACACGTTAGAGTCTTGCAAAATGAACGTATTATAGTGGCAGGTTGACAGAAAGACATGAAATGTAGTCATCAAAGCTGGCTACTGAACAACTGGTCTACAACTAACACTTAAGAAGAAGGAAAATGTGTGCATCTTTTCAGTCACTGGAGTTATAACACACAAGAAAACAGTTCCACAACAACCAGCCTGGGGAATCCCAAAGTTTCACTTTCAACAGTAATGGGCTAACTCTATAACAAAGAGTCATTTAAACAACAACTGAATGTGGTAGCAACAACCTTCCAACAATTAACAGCAGTTGTATATGTCGCACATGTATAAGAAATTCCAAAAGTCACAAGACGTCACATAACGAAGGCATCACCTCGTCGTCGTCATCAGTCAGTGCTGTGTCGAGGCACGTATCAACACTGAACCAGTTCAGAGTTGGTCTGAACGCAGCCGGGCGTCGTCCACGACTCGGCTCGTACGACTGTTGTTTATCACATAATAAATCACCTATCAAACTGTTCCAATCTCGTAATTATCAAATAACAACTATGTTGTAAGGGGATTAATTGTTCCGTCTGTTTGTGCACATGATAATACAAAAAACTCCCACTACATGTAAATGAAATATGGCAAGGGGGTAGATGTTGGTTATTAACTTTTGGCCAAATCCACCCCCCCCGAGAAGGGGTTCTCAGACATCAAAAATTTGATCGGGGTAATATTTCAGCAAAGCTACCAGCACAGTAACAGAGGGATCAAATGGTAACAGACTCACTACTATAATAATGACGACAATAATGATGAATTTCAGGTGACAATACCAACAATGAATGCCGAATGAGATGATTATCTTCAATATACGTCATCATATTTATCCAGTATACTATGTGTCTGTCTCTCCAACATATCCTGGTTATCTACCATCCACTAAACACTGATATCAAAGCAAACTGAGAAAAATACACACAACAAAAAGCCAAGCTGTCGCTAGGATAGCCGACCGTACTGACAAGAATTGTAGGGGTCACGTGACCTAGGCCACGCCCACTTTCAGGGAAATTTATTTGTGCGCCTGCTAGGCATTGCCCATACAAAGCCGTGTATCAAATTTGAAGTCTCTAGCTCAAGTAGTCTTCGAGATATTGCGCTCTAAGCGTATTGGGGTCACGAGTTTGACCTTTCAAGGTCACGTGACGTCATCGGTCACGTGACCATTCGATAGCCATATGCCATTTCCTATTGGTAGTCCTTTGGAACCAAACCTCTATCTCTAACGGTTTCCGAGATATTCAACGTCAAATGTAATGCAGCGGTTGACGTGACCTTGCTACGACCTCTAAACAAAGGTCAAGGTCATTCATTTTGGTGCCAATCGATTTCTCATATACGACTTCCTATAGGCTCTCAATAGTAACTTTTGTTCTAGGACGCACCGTTTAGCCACAATACATAACGTCACAGAGAGACAGACAGACAACAGACGCAACACTGTACCAATAGCGCGACCGTTAGTACGGTCGGCTAAAAACACCACACTCAACCAGACATCTTCGGTTCAGTACTTGCCTTCTGCTGAATGTGTAGTGTAAGAATGCCACTGGACTCATCAGCTGGTTCACAGTCTGAAAACAAGCATGTATCAAGCTAGCAGCATCCTCCATCATGCTGTGTGATAACAGCAACTCTATCATTCACTCTATCAGTCAGGAACGACTCATTTTGTTACCACACAGCTGCTAACAGCTACACCAAAAGATTCACTTCTTGTGTATCGGTGGCACAGCGGTCGGGCGTCGGACTTCTGACCTAGAGGTCATGGGTTCGATTCCCGTTCCAGGCGTTATCAGGCACCTAGGTCAACTCAGCCTTCCATCCCTCCGGGGTAGGTAAATCGAGTACCAGCCGTCACCGGCTGGGCAACTGCAAGTAAAATTGCGAGCACCATACTTCGGTAACACCCTGTAGTTCTGAGATGCCTTGCCATGAAAAACTTTACCGGCTTTAACTTTAACTTTTTTTTAGAGTTTAACTTCCAGCAACTCAAGAAAGCTACACCAGTTAAATCAACACAAGGTTGAGCATTGGGCCATAATCTGAATTGTCTCTGCACTGATGACCAGGTCACCACACCAAACATAAGGTAACACAAACTTAGAAAGAAAGACATTATAGCTTTCACACGATATCAACACTCTCTCTGAATAGTGATCAAAGATGCAGAGGTACCAGACTACCAGAAATATCAAACATTAATTCTCAAGTACGTTTTGTTCTACATCTTTATGCATTATATAGGCCTGACAGACACATGATTGTCTGAACTCAGCCTTCCATCCCTCCGGGGTAGGTAAATCAAGTACCAGCCTATGTGGCTTAATAAACATAAATATAACGATCATATCTTTCTTTCCGGACGCCCTCGTACTACATGGATGAAAACTATCCAGTAGGATCTAAAATCCAACAACCTCTCCCTCAATCATATCAGATTAATGAATCACAAAAACTAAAACAAACATTTTAACTGGCATCCCGCAGACGTTTTTCTGTTGAGGTTGTGTTAAATGGCATTTAATTAATTTTACGTAAAATCAAGGCTACGATACATTCGAGCACAGTACGTGAACATGTCCTCTGTAATAAACACTAATGTAAACAGCAGATCTATACAACAGACAGTCAGACACGTATGTAATGTCTTATCAATACAACTGCATAGTCTCAATGGTTGTCAACAGCCCCCGCAGTGGCCATGTTGACTGCTTCAGTCCATGACACATGTAGTATGGAGTACAGCTAATGTGTGACTTGCCTTGCACAGAGTCTGTCGTTGATTGCTGACTGATGACGGGAGTGTATCGTGGGTCTGAGCAGAGCATTGAGCAGAGGTTCTTAATGATCTTGCTGTTTGGACTAGGCTCACGTTTGACACACTGATCTATCAGCAGTGACAACGTGCAGGCAGCTCTCTCCTGACAGCAGACACACCAACGACAAATGACAACAAAACAGGTACTTCACAGTATCGATATACATCTTCTGAAGTGATAATGTTTGGGAAATTGAGGCATGTAATGTAATATGATAAATTTGTTAACACACCAGCGTTAAGAAAATAAACTTAAATCCGAGGTGCAGGCAGGCAGTCGCGAGGTGGGTTGGAATCTCAAGGAATGGTAAAATAACGGGTTTTACATTTTTATTACAAGCTTCAGCCTCCATTCAAAGCAAAGTCTGTGACTGAACTTCATGAGTGCATCTAGTGATCCGGGACTGCTCGTTACAAAATCAGTTTACCACACAGCGAAAAATTCTAGTTAAATCTGATTTCAACGAAACAGTTAAACTAATCATCAGTGAAAATGCTGACATAGACTACTGCATGCTGCTGAGGGGCTCACAGTGCTGCATCTTCTCACGTTCGTGAATTGTTAAACTCGGCTGTCAAATAGCCACATACATGTACATTGACAATTTAGGTTGACAACAATGCACATACTGTTTTTACTGCAAAATCTTGGTCTCTTGCTCTCAAAGAATTCTGCGAAAGTCTTGGTCTTTGACTCATCTCAGACTGAAAGCCAGAAGCGTCGGTGTTCTTAAATGCTGCCGTCATGCAACATGTCGACGGGAAAGACACTCACTTGAAGTTGGTAGTTTTCCTCTCGTCGAAGTGAATCCATCAGCGGCCGCACAACTGGGTTCATCTTGTCGGGCAAACAGTTCCACCGCACTACGGCCTCGGCTACGCTCGACTGAACCCTGACATTAACAGTTCCACACAGAAACAGCTCCTCTGTTTGCACAATAACAGCCGTTAAAGGCAGCAGTTTCCATCTGAAATATGTGTGTGTGAAAAAAACATGCTCAAAAGTTCCTGCTAGCCATTTTTTTAAATTTCATATTATTTTAAAATATTAAAGAGATCTTTTGGGAGCTTTGAAACTTGTTGCTTAAACGTAGCCGAGAGGGAAAAAATGGTAAACCTTTCCTCAAAATTGTCTTTTTAGACTATCTAAAAGTGGAGTAACACCAGAAATTAAACATGTAAACACTCAGTGATCACTGATTACGGTTCCTTTTGCACATGACTGATGCTGCCAATAAAGATGCTCATTTGCAAGAGTATCTACTAGATTACATTTTTTCCGGCTCACATTGCAAACAAGTAATTAGCATCAGCAACATTCCACTGATCATATATTTAATACTTAGCACAGACACAAGGACAGAAAATCATTTACAGTGAGTCGTATAAATAATCAGTAGCTTGTATATGTGAAAGAACGCTATTTCGATGTCAGCAAAAAGTTTTTCTACAAAAGTGAAACTCGCTAGAATCACAGTACGATATATCCATGAGCAGCATGCACACACAGTACTGGACAGCAGACAGACGTGTGTCTAGCGGACAATACAGACCTGTTCATCAGTGTCAGTTGGTCTTTAGTTGTCTGTGAGACGGCAGACTGCAGCGCCGACCGTCGCTGTTCAACCAGTGTCAGACACTTCACCGGCAGCTGAGCTCGGACCGAGTCAAACACAGACGTGCACAGACTGTTGGCTTGATCCAGTGATAACACACCACTGTTACACACACAGTACCACACTTTAACCCTTTGACACCCACTGTAGCCACATGGGTACAGCTATAAAGCATCCTGCCGCTCAGGGGTGAGCATAAGAGTGCCCGGACGTAAAAAAATTCCAAATGACGGCCAAAGCCGGTCTGGCACGGGATGTTTTAAGGCTGTACCGATATGGCAACAATGGGCGTCAAAGGGTTGACATTGATACACTATCAAACACTCGTTGTCTGATAGCTAGCAGATGAAACATTTAACCGCGTGATAGCACCAGTAAAATTACAACGTAATAACACATTGCCATGGGGATGGTGCTTCACTCTTGGTTAGTTGTCTGCACCGCTGTGTGTGTGTTAACAGACACAAATATAACAATGACCGACCAACACGCAAGTTGTTCATGTTGTGGATGTGGCCTGCAAGGGGGAGGGGTAAGGGGCAAAAAGCAGTGGTGTAGCCAGGAGTTTTTGCGAGTTCGCCTTCCATTTCCTTCTTCACTGATTCCAGGTCATTGCAATAACTTACTGTAAGTACGCTGTAGACATTATAGGTTACAGTTTGTTTCGAACACAGAAGCTGATCTGATTAAAATGTCATGACTTGAACTGTCTGCATCATTACAGTAAGTCATGTATCAAAAGCAGTACACTCACTTCATACTTGGGATGAAGTTTTTTTCAGAGGCACTTTAGAGTTGTATTGTCAAAGAATGTTGTGAGCATGAGTGGACAGGGCGTCTAAAATAACATGATCAAGGGCAGAGGTTATGAAAGTACTAAGAGTGACTAAATCATCACCTCAAAGCCAGGAAGTTGGCACAGATTTGTGGACACTTTTGACTTTTTCTCCCATTCATGAGCTCTTAACAAAACTAAACTAAACTAAAAAATTAATACCAAGCTAATGACCTCTCCCTGAATGAAGCAATCGACGTGGCTCAGAATCGTCTGAAGACTGACGTCTGTGTTTGGCACTACACACTCCTAGAGGTCCACGCAAGAAACCAAGAAGATACAGTCTTTACAGCGCAAAAACAGCACAGAATGCAACTACAATCGTCTCAACAGCATGCGAAATCAGACATAGATATGAGGAAAAACACAGAGAAGTTGTCTCACTCGGCGGACAAATATTCGCGACTGTTCACTGTAGCGCCACAACTCTGCAGCAGATTGACAAATTCACGACAATCTGTCTGTAGTCGGCTGAATGCTACCAGCACTTCATCATAGTAGATGGACTCCTCGAGGCACTGGTGCAGCTGGGCGCACAGTGGACTGGGTAGACGCAGGCTCTGTGCCGCGGACGACTCCTTGACAGCATATTACACAGCAAGCATCTCATTAACAACAGATGATACAACAGCTGTGACAATTACAATTGCTGCAGTTCACTTGAGTGCGGTTTAACATCCCACTTTAATTATTAAATTCATGAACCAACACAGGATGTTTAACAGCTGTACCCATATGGCAACAGCAGGCGTCAAAGGGTTAAATTATTTTAATTCCTTTCACAGAACAAACAGACACGTGCAACAAATTACCGTCAGGGCAGCAGCGACCCACTCACAGATGACGTAGGCAGTGCAAGACTTCTGTAGAGCCGAGCGTGAACTGAGGTAGAATATAAACAGCTGGCTGACCAGTTCGATGGGACACGACTCTTGAGTGACAGTCAGAGAACTGTCACTGACGCGAGACAACAGTAGACCCAGCAGTCTAGTCATCACATACAACAAGGGGTTTGTATCACGCCACTGGGGATCGCAGGCGGTGTTTACATGATGAATTGTGACAATGAATTCTGGCGGTCACTAAAGACGTTAAAGTTTGAATAGTTGGGCCACGGTTAGGGCTGTGCTCAATTGCGATCATGATCGCGATCTATCATAGAGTAGTCCCGGCGATCGCAATCGATCACTGAAATTCCTGATAACGATCATTTACTGACCGGCTGATCATGCTGATCAGCCTGATCATTTACTGACCGGCTGATCAGAGGCGTGGCCTGTGCTATTAATAGCGTTACTATTAACAGCACAGGCTATGTAACGGGCCAATCAAGCTATAGCTGCCCAACGGGTGGCAAAGGCTTGTGTTACAACAATACAACATGCATGCACACAAAATACAACGAAAACTTAACAAATAAATCTAACACACACGAAGCACAGTGAGTGAACCCAGTGACATGAAGCAAAATCTGGTAAGAGCTATGAGCTGAAAAAAATAACTGTGCACAACAGAATGATATACTAATAGAGAGAGCAGCTACAGCAACATTCCCTCTTACTCCTGACCAAACCTGAGCCCAAACATGGCCAAACAGAGTTTGAGGGAAAAAGATTTATTTCTGTAGCACTCACTTGGCAGCCACAAGGCGTGTGTGTACCACACGACTGTCTGTCTCATGAGCAACCTCTCCTGGTACTGCTGCGCCACCGATGTAGCACTTCCGCTGAACAGCAACGTCTACATATTGCTTGGTACCAGTACTGCTTGACGATCGATCCTACACATTCACAGAATGTTAATAATAAAGCTCCACAGCTTTTGTCACAAGGCTACTGGTTTCAACATCTTCACACGGCAAATTGCTCGTTGCCACATAGGAATCAGCCTGAAAGAGTCCACGTCTTCGTTCACACTAACTGAAAAAGTCTATTTCAGCAATTTCTGCTACTGTTCAATGGTAACATGAAAGTCTGTAGTACCGTAGTTCATGCTACAACACGATAAAAATTCCACGGACAAGTGCAACTTCTTCGGTTCAATTGATTATTAAGCACGTGTACAGGATAAAGACTGCCAAGGTCAATAACTTCTCTATACTGAACTCGGGTTATTTTATCTCTAATTAATACCATTTCTAACAAACAACATTATTTGTGCACTTTTGTGGGTGCAGAATCTCAGATTTATAACTGTACTCAGATCAATTAACCTCTCTAAGTGGTTCCCCCAAGGTGTCTCTTAGCAGTTTTCGACCTCAAATTCCCCAAGTTCCTGCACTGAAAGATGGCACAACATTCTGGCATCAAGACAAATCCACAACTCTCTCAACAACGGCTCAATATTGTACAGCTTAAGGTCCCGATGCAAACGCAACACATTTGTAAGTTGCTATACATCAACCAACTTTCAACATTTCAACAATATATGAACTGCACTGTACCTTGGCAACGTGTTTTGGTACATCTACAAGCAAGCTGGGGTCAAACGGCACGTTGGACGGCTGCATCATCAGGCAGATAAATGCACTGAACACAGGCTCGGCAACACGGAACAACTCAGCGGCAGTAACACAAGATATCAGTCCAGTCCAAGCCTACAAACACCAACAGTTACTCTAACAGGTTTGTTGGTTGAGTACGGTAACGTGTAACGTCCCATTTCACAGGTCAAATAACCCAACCAACAGTGTCAAAGCGCTGAAGCAGGTACCTAAGTCATCCAGACAGCTCTCAATCATACCAGACCCAACTCATGTTACATTTAATACAGCATACATGCACAAACAAACAATACAAGAAAACAGTGACACACACCACACCTGGACGACCAATAGTAACATACCACACCTGGACAACTGTTAATGACACAAACACACCTGGACGACCAATAGTAACATACCACACCTGGACAACTGTTAACGACACAAACACACCTGGACGACCAATAGTAACATACCACACCTGGACAACTGTTAACGACACAAACACACCTGGACAACCAATAGTAACATACCACACCTGGACAACTGTTAATGACACAAACACACCTGGACGACCAATAGTAACATACCACACCTGGACAACTGTTAGTGACACAAACACACCTGGACAACTGCCGGCAGCAGCTCTTGATCAGCTTCCAGAAGACAATGCTGATAAATGTATCGCAGCGCATCGGGAAGTAGAGCAGTAACTGAACTGCTGGTTTCATCAAAATCCTGTACATCAGAAATACAGCATTGCCAACTATCAATGTACAGAAATGCCACGATATGCACCCTGAAAGCTTGCCTTATTGATGTATGAAAACCAGTGTAAACAAAACATGCAGCTGACAAACATGGTAGCTATGTTGACAATAAACATGTTCGACATTGATGCACTGATGCTACACATATGGCAACAGTGGGCTTCAAAGGGTTAATTAACTGGAGCATCAGAGCCAAGACAGTATGATGGACGTCAGTACAGAGTAATCAACGAGACTTGGACTAATGTCACTCTACTTAGACACACGCTAACACGGCTGTCACGGTCAACAGCTCTGCCAACGTGTCTACTCACCTTCAGTTTCCGTTCTGCCAGTAACACTGACACGGTGCGTAGAGCCGCTTGACGAACTGACGCGATGCTGTGACCAAGGAACGGCCACAGCTTGGGAATCAACTGGACTGACGAACTCAACCCCACACTACAACCAACAGTTTACCACAGCTTCACCAACTACATTCACTGTAGTTAGATGACAGCCGGTCGACTCCTCGTAGGAGGCAAAAAATTTGTTTGCCAAAAGTGGAACACGCTAAATTTGAAAGTTACGTGATGCCAAACGATGATAAATCTCAAAATTCTGTCCTGTTACAATTTAGATATTGTCTTACAG
>Ga0209680_1000640_pt1 | contig 10171 bp, 7 predicted proteins | sample WorMetLIZISLAND1_FD_187413 | JGI IMG/M metagenome (GOLD analysis project Ga0209680, IMG submission 187413) | Marine gutless worms symbiont microbial communities from Max Planck institute for Marine Microbiology, Germany - Olavius loisae LIZARD... ... | reverse complement strand
CAATTAACAGAAAAAATACAATAATGACACAATAAACACAAAACACAGCAAATCCCCTAGTCTACAATAATATGGGGTGACTAGGGGATGGCTCCCACAGAGGGCAGGGTTGCCAGGCCTGAACGGTGGTGGGGCTGCCGCCGCGGTACCTATTCGATTTGATTTGAAATTTCAAATAATAGCTCAACTATTCGATCTGACTGAAACTTACCCTGCAAAAACTAGAGGGACGGGGATACTGTATGGTGAATATTGCACGATCCTAACCTTAACCGTTTTTGACCGATCCATCCTTGAGACCGAGGAACAGGCAGACAGACGGGCAGGAGATAGCATATAGTGCATTGAGCATATGTGCTGTTACGCGCTAAAAACATTTAGAGGTCTGTAAGAAAAGCATATAGTGTCCATTTTACTCAGCCAACATACTAAACCATCAAGTTTTGATGTTGTGAACGCAAATTAAATAAAATGTCAAGAAATATGACGGAACGGCCAAACATCACTATTGTTAAGTGTTGCGATAGACTACATGGCATGACACCTTGACAGCATCCTCGATCAATTCCATGCACATTATGATTGATATTCGCCATTTCCAGTCATAAATACTACGACAATTCCCGCACCTGAGGCACGATGACAGCCCGAAAGTCATGACAGTCAGTCAACGTCAGAAAAACCCGTCATCATGAACCCGAGGTACCATGATCATAATTTATGTTGTCAACAAAGTAAAAAGTGTCAATAGAAACATTAGCAACTAATGAGACTTAGAACTGGTAAAGGCTGTGATCTCTGCACTGCAGTCACATGCAGGAGTAACTGCACATAACCTCCAGTGCTGCCATTATAGACAATAGGAAAAACTATAGAAAAACTTATCAACGTGACATTAGTACACAATCGAAAAAATAATGCTGGTTTACCGAGTCAAATCCAGCTTCTCTAATACAACAAGAGGCTTCATATGTCTGTCAGCTGCAGATGACGAGAAGTCAATGTCATTCGTAGAACTTTCCAAATCACTGGACACTTCATGCTAAGCAAACAAACATACACAGTCAACAGATGTGAGTAGTTGTTCTCATGTGAGATCAGCTGCTGATGTACGACATGCAGAAATGATGCCTAGACATCAGCATTAATACATTGTTCCAACTCTACTTGCACTGTTACATTTAGAGATCTCAAGAGTCAAGAGCATCCCGCAAAATTTTTCCTGCAGATATAACTAACCAAGCTGTAGAACTGTAGCATAACTTATCAACTTGACATGAGTGCACAATAAGAAACAAATGCTGGTTTACCGTGTAAAATCAAACTTCTCTAATACAACAACAGGCTCCAATGACTGTCAGCTGCATAAAGTACATATTATATGACATGACTCAGCGCTCTACAATCGGTAACAGTACGTTCCCGGACTCTGCAGCAAGAACTTGGAATAGTTTGCCAACAGAATCGACGTCATCAAGCTGTCTCCGATCATTGAAGAGTAAACTTGAAACCGACTCGTTTTTCCTCTTTCTCATAGATAAGTAACGTGACTAAAATGATGGGAATTTTTCACTATAAATTTTCACGAAATGTAATTTTTGGAGCAGTATATCTTCGACCCTGCAACAAGTTTTTGCTTATTATTATTAATTCAGTCAATGATAAAGTACATATTATATACATCAAGAAAATCTTACTTCTACAGAATAATCTGCATCAGCAAAGTCATTTTCATCAGCAGGTTCCTGTTGCACATTTTGAAGGTCTTCAGTCTTGTCTTCAGGAACTCGTTCAATAAGTTCTGTATACAAAACAGACATGACCAAGAACTCTCAACCGATACAAACATCAGAAAAACACGGAAAAACTACACAAAACAACACCAAAATTTAATTACATTTCACAAAGATGTGCATACAAATGTGTACCAATAAGACACAACTTATCACAGCACAAAAAGTTCCAATAAGTTTCAATCTCTTCCAGCAAACCGTAATCAATCACATTAGGAGATTGACTGAATCAGTTCCGTATATTACCCATCAATTATTAACCCCTTAACCCACTGACTGACTTTTAAGTTCTCAAGTGACTCTTTAGCTGATTTAAATGCCGGTACTGCATGCTACAAACTTCACAGAAAAAAGTTTGCTTGTCATCACGATGAAATGTGTGCGTAGCAATGCCATGTTTCTGAGCAAAAGTCCAGCAAAATTGTCACAATCTCCAACAACGCCAGGGTTATTACAAGTGTCAACTTTCTGCATAATGAATATTCAAGCGACCTGTAGAACAATAGGTGTGATCGCACGTCGCATGAAGCACATCGCTATCATCAACTTGTACATCATCAGTTGAGTACACAGACTGTGTTGTGCTATCAGATGACTGTAGCTGTCTCCTGCTGTTGTCTGAGAAGCTGTGAGTTGCATCTTCATTTGTCTCATCATTGATACAGCAGCTGAAACCTACATAAGCAACAGACGTGACAGACAAAGATGAAGGTTCATGGATTAAATGAACAGACTTTACATTCATGATAGCTATTTCCATGCTCCTGTGTGTATCAATCACAATTCAGTTTCTTGTTCTACTGAAGGAAACGTAATTTTTCTTACATGCAGCAGTGCAGTGTGATGCCTTATTATATGCATTATATCCGAACTCTAAAAAGTATGGATTGCTTTCTTTCGTGTCATGACCATCGCACATTATAGTAAGCTATTTGTTGCAAAACGAATCTCGATCTGATACTTCATGGCACACGTCATACCTGATCCAGTGTGAATACCATATTCTTTCTTCACCCTGTCAACAATACAGCAAACAAAATAGTTTCCAAGAAAACCCTAATGAGTGGGTTTAAAACAGTTCAAACCATACATGAGCAGGAAAATCTGGCCAACGCTAACATACATGTACGCACACGACAGCAGTGCGTATATGAAGGCCCCTAGCGATGAATCTTCGGCAAATCAACGCAAGGAACATAATGCTAAAAGTACATTCAGTGGGTTATAACGCTGTCGCCAACAATATGGGTCTATCATCATTCGAAAGTTGCGAAATTCTACAAAGATTCGAACTTATAGTACTTCAACGTCATCCTAGGTCATCGATCTTGGTGCCAATCGAAAGCATACATGCATCCTCGACTGAATCCATGCACATTATGATTCATAATTCTCAATTTCTAGTCACAAATACTCAGACAATTCCTGCATCCGAAGCATGATCATAGACTTTCAGCCAGGGACTGATAGACAGAAAAACCCATCATCAACAACCTGGTGTACCAGGCTCAGAATTTCAATTCTATCATGATCAATATTCAACCAAGTCAAAAAATTTTCATAAAAACATTAGCAACTAATGAGACTGGTAAAGGTCATAATCTCTGCACTGCAGTCACATGCAGGAGTAACTGCACATAATCTCCAGTTCTGCACTAAAGACAGCAGTCAAAAATGTAGCATAACTTATCAACTTTACATTAGTACACACTCAGAAAAATAATGGTGGTTTACCGAGTCAAATCCAACTTCTCTAATACAACAACAGGCTTCATATGACTGTCAGCTGCAGATGCCGAGATGTCATCGTCATTTGTAGAAGTTTCCAAATCACAGGGCACTTCATGCTGAGCAAACACAAAAACACAGTCAACAGACACGGCTAGTTATTCATCTGTGAGTTCAATCGCTGATGTATAGCATGCAGAAATGATGGCTAGACATCAGTATTAATACACTGTTCCAACTAGGGTCCACGTAAAAACCTATGCCAAAAGTGAAAGGGTATTTACCCGCGTATTTACCTTTTTACTAACAAGGTTATTACCCACTTGGGCCATTTTTGTTCGAATCTTCTCAAAATTTCGCGTGACTTGGCAGATTTCCGAGTAGGGAGAACGTAAACACCTTCAAGTAAATACATTCCCAGTATTTACCTGGGTAAATACCATGGTAAATACCTAATTAGGAGGCAAAAGTGGTAAATACCCAGGTAAATACCCAGTAAGGTATTTACTGGGTATTTTATCTCCGTAGGCAAACATTTGACTGAAAGTTAAAACCGGAAAATACCCAGGGTATTTACCTTTGGGTATTTACCTCAAGGTTTTTAATTTATCCCTAGTTCTAACTCTACTTGCAATGATATATATTTACAGAAAGGCATCACACATCATACTTGTTGTTTTTTATTACTGTTTTACCAATCAGCCAATCAGCTCATCAGCCCCAAGACATAATACTACAATTATTATTAATTCAGTCAGTTATGAAGTACATAGTATAATTCAAGAATATTAAATATGTCGATTTATCAAAATCTTACCTCTACAGAATAATCTACATCAACAAAGTCATTTTCGTCAGCAGGTTCCTGTTGCACATCTCGAAGCTCTTCTGGCTTGTCTTCAACAAGTCGTTCAATAAATTCTGTATACAAAACAGACATGACCAAGAACCCTCAACAGATCCAAATATTAGAAAAACACAGAAGAACAACACAAAACAACAGCAAAGTCTTACTAAATTGCACAAAGATGTGCATACGACTGCGTGCAATTAAGACACAACTTATTAAAGCAGAAAAAATTTCACTAAGTTTCCATCTCTTCCAGCAAACTGTCATCCATCAGATCGGGAGATTGACTGAATTCATGCAGTATTTTGCTGATCGATTATTAACCACTTAACCACTTGACCGACTTTCAACTTCTCATGTGACTCTTCAGCTGATTTAAATGCCTGTACTGCTTGCTACAAACTTCACAGCAAAAAGTTTGCTCGTCGTCATGATGAAAAGTGTACGTAGCAATGCCATGTTTCTGAGCAAAACGTCCAGCAAAGTCGTCACAATCTCCAACAACACCAGAGTTATTACTAGTATCAACATTTACATCATCAATATTCCCACAACCTGTAGAACAATAGGTGTGATCCCACGCCACATCAAGCTGGTCACTATCGTCAACTTGTACATCATCAGTTGAGTACACAGACTGTGTTGTGCTATCTGATGACTGTAGCTGTCTCCTGCTGCTGTCTGAGAAGCTGTGAGTTGCATCTTCATTTGTCTCATCATTGATACAGCAGCTGAAACCTACATAAGCAACAGATTCAGTTGACAAAGATAAAGGATGAAGGGTTAAATGGATAGAATTTGCATCTATTGTCAAGCTCCTGTACGTATCCCTTACAATTCAGTTTGTTGTTCTATTGAAGGAAATGTATTTTATTTGTCTTAAAAGTGGCAGTGCATTGCGACGCCGTACTACATGCCTTACTTCCTAGCTCTAGAAAGTGAGTTGCTTTTCTTTACTTTACGGCCATCTCACATTATAGTAAGCTATTTGTAGCAAAGGGCCACTGCATCTAATACTTTATAACTGACGTCATACCTGATCTGACGTGAACACCATAGTCTGTCTTCACCCTGTCAACAATACAGCAAACAAAGTGGTTTCAAAAAACCCTGATGAGTGGGTTTTAATGAAATAGTTCCAAATATAGGTAAACAAGAAAGCCTAGCTAACGCTAAGGAAAGTACGCGATAGCAGTGCGTACATGAATGTGAAGAAATCTACGGTAAATCGACGCAAAGAACATAACGTTGAAAAGCATACTCAGTGGGTTACAACGCTGTCGCTGACAATATGGGCCTATCGTCATTCGAAATCATGCGAAATTCTCCGAAAATCTGAACTTAGTTCAAGGTCATCGAAGGTCATCTATCTTGGTGCCAATCAAAAGCGCATATGCAACTTGCTGTTAGTCAATAATAGTAACTTTGGACAAATCTGCTAGCGTTTTCCAGATATTGACTCATTAAGATCGACATAAGCTTCTTTTCCCTACCCAACCTTGTTTGATGCCCCTGGCAGAAGATAACCCTGCGATATCAACACAATGTATACGCCACTGAAAATTACATTTTATAGGCTACAATTTCTCTGCTGACAATATGGGTCTATGGATAGAATTTGTATTCTAGATAGACCCGTATTGTCAGCAGAGAGACTATAGCCCAATAAATGTACTTTTCAGCGGCGTATACATTGTTGCGTTGATATTGCAGGAGGACTTTCCTCAGTATAACCATAGTTGGCTCCCAAACGTGCGAAATCCTGCGAAAAAGAGAGAATTTGAAACTTATAGCAGGTCAAGATTATCCAAGGTCATCTATTATTATTTTTATTTTTACTTAGCCAACATACAAAACTATCAAGTTTTGATGTTGTAAATGAAAATTAAATATAATGCCAAGACATATTACGGTACGACCAAACATCACTATTTTTTAAGTGTTGTGATAGACTACATAGCTTGACAACATCGACAATCAAATCCATGCACATTATGATTGATATTCACCATTTCCAGTCATAATTCCTGCATCTGAGGCATGTCCATAAGCCCAAAGTGATGGACTGCAAGATAGAAAAACCCCATCATCATCAACCTGATGTACCATGACCATAATTTATGTTGTCATGACCATTATTCAACAAAGTAAAGAGGTTTTCTATAGAAACATTAGCAACCGATCAGACTTAGAGCTGGCAAAAAGTCGTAATCTCTGCACTGCAATCACATGCTGGAGTAACTGCACATAACCTCCAGTTCTGCCATTATAGACAATAGGAAAGACTATAGAAAAACTTATCAACGTGACATTAGTACACAATCAAAAAATAATGCTGGTTTACCGAGTCAAATCCAGCTTCTCTAATACAACAACAGGCTTCCTATGACTGTCAGATTCAGATGCCGGGACGTAAGCGTCATTTGTAGAAGTTTCCAAACCACTGGACACTTCATGCTGAGCAAACATACATACACAGTCAACAGATGTGACTAGTTCTTCATCTGTGAGATGAGTTGCTGATGTACGGAATGCAGAAATGATGCCTAGATATCAGCATTAATACATCGTTCCAACTCTACTTGCAATGTTACATTTAGATATCAAATGCAAAACACAAAATTTTTCATGCAGACATAACTTTGTGACAGCAACAATGACATTATTTTGTATTGTTACATTTACATACGGTGAGTTGCTGACCAATGACCATGTTCCCGATTGCAATTTGTTTAAAGGCTGAAGGATACACGTCAACAAATACGACTCGTACACACCTCAGAGCTACGCTGTAACGTCAACCTTCGTCATCGACCTCGGCACCGGGCGACCGTGCATTCCGTTCAAGCTGTCTCCGATCATTCAAGAGTAAACTTGAACCCCATCTGATTTCTACCTCTATCATATAGATGACAAACGTGACCTAAGGTTCTAAGCATTTGTGACTCTGAATTTTAATATAATGCAATTTAATTTGCGGAGGTCTATCTTCTATCCTACCATACGTTTATGATTATAAGCTATTTTATTATATATCCTACTTGCTGTTTTACAAGTAGCCAATCAGCTCATCTGCTACAAGTACAAGTCATTTTTAGTTATAATACTATGATAATAATTACTAGTTCAGTCAGTTGTAAGTACATAGTATACTTCATCAATATTAAGTATGTCAATTTATCAAAATCTTACTTTTATGGAATAACCTACATCAACAAAGTAATTTTCGTCAGCAGGTTCCTGTTGCACATCTCGAAGCTCTTCTGTCTCGACTTCTACAAGTCGTTCAATAAGTTCTGTATACAAAATACACAATTGACCAACAACTCTCAACAGATCCAAACAACACAGAATAACTATACAAAATAACAGCAAAGTTTAATAACATTGCACAAAGGTGTGCATACAACAGTGTACATTGAAGACACAACTTATCACAGCACAAAAAGTTCCAATAAGTTTCACTCTCTTCCAGCAAACCGTAATCAATCACATTAGGAGATTGACTGAATCAGTTCCGTATATTACCCATCAATTATTAACCCCTTAACCCACTGACTGACTTTTAAGTTCTCAAGTGACTCTTTAGCTGATTTAAATGCCGGTACTGCATGCTACAAACTTCGCAGAAAAAGTTTGCTTTTCCCTGTGATTAAATGTGTGCAGAAATGCAATGTTTCTGAGCAAAACGTCCAGCAAAATTGTCACAATCTCCAACAGCAACAGGGTTATTACTAGTATCAACATTTACATCATCAATATTCCCACAACCTGTAGAACAACCGGTATGATCCAAAATCGCATGAAGCACATCACTATCATCAGCTTGTACATCATTAGTTGAGCACACAGACTGTGTTGTGCTATCAGACGACTGTAGCTGCCTCCTGCTGTTGTTTGAGAAGCTGTGAATTTCATCTTCATTTGTCTCATCTTTGATACAGCAGCTGAAACCTACAAAAGCAATAGATTCAGTTGACAAAGATAAAGGTTAATGAGTTAATTAATAGAATTTACATTCATGATATCTCGTGCAACGCTACTGTGTGCTTCATTCACAATTCAGTTTCTTGTTCTATTAAAGGAAGATAATTTTTCACACAAGCGGCATTGCAGTACGACGCCTTACTACATGCATTATACCATAACTCTACCGAGTTGAGTTGTTTTCCTTCGTATTATGGCCATCTCACATTATAGTAAGCTATTTGTAGCTAAAAGCTCCTGGATCTGATACTTTATGACGGACGTAATACCTGATCTGACGTGAAGTCTATATTCTTTCTTCACCCTGTCAACAACACACCAAACAAACTCGTTTCAAAAAAAGCCTGATGAGCGGGTTTTAAATAGTTCCAAACGAAAACAAACAGGAAGGCCGAACTAATGCTAAGTTGAGCGCGCGACAGCAGTCTGCATATGAAAGCCGTAGAAAAAAAACTATGGCAAATCAACGCAAGAAACATAATGTTGAAAAGCACACCCAGTAGGTTACAATGCTGTCGCTGCAATACGGGTCTATCATCATTCGAAATTACGCTAACTTCTCCTAACATGTGAACTTATAGTAGTTCAACGTCATCTAAAGTCATCGATCTTGGTGCCAATCAGAAGCGTACATGCAACTTGATGTTAGTCAATAACAGTAACTTTGGACATATCTGCTGCCATTTTCCAGACGATGACGCATTTAGATCGAAATTAGTTTGTTTTCCCCAACCAATCTTGTTTGACGCCCCCTGGCACAGGAAACGTGTGCGATATCAATACAATGTATACGACACTGAAAAATACATTTTATGGGCTACAATTGTGTCTGCTGACAATGCAGGGTAAATGAATTGAATTTACATTCTAGATAGACCCGTATTGTCACGGAAAAACTGTAGCCCGTTAAATGTAATTTTCCGCTGCATACAGATTGCGTTGATATTGCAGGAGTTTCCTCAGTTTAGCCATCGTTGGATCCAAAAATGTGCGAAATCCCACGAAAACCCGTGAGAATTTGAAACCTATAGCAGATCAAGGTTATCCAAGGTCATCGATCTTGGTGTCAATTGAAAGCACATACGTAACATCGATTTATTCAGTATCAGTACGGACGTATCTCCGACCGTTTTCGAGATACTGATGACTAAACCTACACTGTGTTCAGAAAAAAACACCCACTCACATTTTGTTTCATATCTCCATGAATTATTTGTGGATTTAAACACAAATTGCAGTGAATATACCCAAGGATTGATAGATTCTGACAAAGTAAAAATTAGATATTCATTGCAGTCGATGACGTAATTATGACGTCACATTTGTCTGGTTAAAGTTGGAGCGAGTTTACAGCACGCAATAAGCCGTGATCCCAAGGATATCATTTTTTGTGAGTACAGCGTACTTGTTGGTGCATAGACGCAGTCGTATTGTGTATTATGTGGTGGAATTTAAGACAATAATTTTAACATTAAACAAATTTTCACTCATAAACCTTATTAAGTTCGATCACCACTGACGCGAGATGATGTTACAGCAACCGAATGCTGTGGATGACGCATGCGAATCCACACTTGTGTTAAAGAGAAAGGTTTTGAGCATAAGTTATGACATTTCACTTCATCAGTAACACAGTAATATTCTTGTTGACGTATGTTAAATAGCTGATTATTATTAATTATCAGTCGTTGAATTATGCTATGAAATAAGGCTGTGTTCTGTCTGGAGGTCCTTATTTACAAACGTTTACAAATGTGACGTCATTATGACGTTATCGGCTGCACTGAATATTTAATTTCTATATGGTCAAAAT
>Ga0209680_1000639_pt1 | contig 10180 bp, 8 predicted proteins | sample WorMetLIZISLAND1_FD_187413 | JGI IMG/M metagenome (GOLD analysis project Ga0209680, IMG submission 187413) | Marine gutless worms symbiont microbial communities from Max Planck institute for Marine Microbiology, Germany - Olavius loisae LIZARD... ... | reverse complement strand
TCTCCATACACACACGGCTGTCGCGCGCTTACCTGGCATTAGCTAGGCCTTCTTGTTCAATTTTTTATAAATCTCCATCAGGATCAAGGTTAATGGGGGTTTAACAATAATATTAACACCACCTTAACCTGTATTGTTGTAAAAGAGAAATAATACCGCCCTCTAGATCCGATCTCTCTCTCAGTTTACTAAGCTGAAATATATGTCTAATCGCTGTGCACCATGTGCTTGATGCATGAAGTGAACGCCAGTGTGTCTTTGTGCTGCTGCTACTGCAGGTAAATGGTGACCATGATTGGTACTGTTTTGGATGTCATGGTCCTGGTGAAGTGCTGGAGTGTTCTGAATGTTGGCGAGTTTATCACCCACGCTGCGTCAAATGTCCGACATCATTGTTTGTGTGTCCAGTTTGCAAGGTATAATGGTCATGAGCCTACCGTGGATTGTTCAATAACATTACAGTGGGTGACTTCATAAAAACAAAAAACGATCGGAAGTAGTTCTTACACTAAACTGATCACCAGTATGGCAAAATACCAGATTAGGCCGAAGTTCACGTTTTACGCAATCCAAGAACAGATCTTCCACTCCTCCAAGTCGATCTAATTAAGCCAGTTTCAATGTCTGCCCATCTTTCAATATGTATGTTTGTCAATCCACAAAATTTTTTTCAGATTTGAACAAAATTTGGTGTGTAGATAGAGGTCGATGAGTGATACCTGACGGTATGCCATGTGACTTGATCCAAAGTCAAGGTCACGGAAGTCCGAAAGTTGTGAAAATGGCCTATTTTGAAGTCCCTCTGCTGGCCAGTATGCATGTAATCAAAAGACCAATGTTGAATTATGATACTCCAAGACAATATCTAAATTTTAACCAGACAGATTTTTGATATTCATCCGAGTTTGGTGTCATGTGACCTTCAAACTTAGTGTGCTCTACCTTTGGAAAACAAATTTTGTCACTTACGAGGAGCTGACCAGCAGTCGTGTATGGGGTTTATTTATTTATCAAGTCTTCCAATTAGCAGTGTGAAACAGCAGTAGCAGTATTCACTCATCTGGATAGCAGTATGATATGCCACAAGCTTTGTGATTCTGCAGTCTCACAAACAATTCACAGCTTGGCAATTGCCGATTGCCGCAAACACCGGCTCTGTTGACTTGTGTATTTCATTTCCTGTTTTTGTTGCAGTGTCGTAAACATCGTCTTCGTTGTCATATTAATTTCTGTTTCAGTCTATGCCTGTTGTCCACCTGTTACTGACCTAGTGCGGTGCCACATGCTACTGTTGAGCTGGATTACTTGACGTTCATTTTGCTTGCAGGAGATTGACAAGGGATATACTCTGAAGTCAAAGGAGTTGAATTGTCTCCTCAGCTTCACTGTGATTCGCCTCAGAGAAAAGGTAAGCAACAGTAATGCAGGCATGAGATTTATATACATATGCATTATTATATCTTATGTATATGCATGAATGTTAAACCACAATGCCCACAAAAGCCCACATATAATAACTTTCACTGCCATGTAGAAATTTCTTGAAAATCTGTTGTGAAAAAATTTCAAAAATCTGCCCCCCCTATTTTCCAAAGTTGTGATGAAACATTACTTGTCTTGTTTTTTTGAGACACCCTGTAGTGTGGCGATTACTATTCTAGTCCAGCAGTTGTCATATTGGAATGAAAAGGAGTGAGTAGTGTGCTGTCTGTCAGAGCAGGAAATAAATTGAACAGTTATTTCATTTTCTGGGATACTTCAGTGTTCCTGCAAACTTCTAAACTATTGCTGCAGTATCAAAATGATGACACAAATATATTATTAAAGATATGTGCTGACGTCGTTTGGTTATTTACAGAATCAGTTCAGAGTGTAGTGTGCATTGTGTGTTGTAGTCAACAGCACTGCACTGGTTCGGTGGCGCAGAGCTCGGTCTGGACAGATTTGTGCATCATTACCTGGACTTGAACACAATGCAGACGAGAACTCACGACGGATATTACTCAAACCCAGAACAGTTCTATGCAGACTGCTGTACTATTCAGCACAATATTTACGTTTGCTTTGGAGGTAATGGAGATACCATGGTGACTAACGTGTACAGTCTAGATGATGATATTGATTCAGCCTGGCACGTGATAACTGATGATGTGGACGTGGGTTAAGATGGGGTGACAGTGATTGGGTGAAACAACTTGTGGCATATTAGGTAGAAGCAGATCTGGATTAAGGTTAGTGTGGGCCCTTGGCAGTACATAACCACAGACCCTTGCTCCCCTCCCTACTTTACTCTCCCCATCCACTTAGAAGTTAGTAAAAGTAAAGTATAGTAAAGTCCTTTCCCGAGCCCCAAGGGCCCATAGGGCGGCACTGATCTCCGTTTCCTGTAGCCCTCAGCCGGACACCATCCGAAGCTGCAAGACCACGGATACGTGGCTAGTGCATTGCGTGGTATGCCCGTTTACTCCCCAGCTTTCACTGGTACTCATTAACCGACCCCAGAGGTATGGCACGCTGAGTTGGCGTTGGTACACAGCAGCCATGGGCGGGATTCTAACCCGCGACCTCGCGATTGCAAAGTCTGGCACCATGCCACTCGGGCACCGCGTACCTCTAAGCATACCACTTAGAAGTAGGCTCCTCAAATGCAGCTGGGGGACCGCTGTAAGATCCCCCAGCAAGGTCTGAGGCAGAGTCCCAGTGGAAATCAAATTCGGTGCATTTTAGCCTTAAAACCTGACATCTGGTGGCAGCAATTTTACTAATGTCAACAGCTTATTGCTATGATGCATGAAATGTTAATGATTTTGGTAACATATGTTCAAAATATTTTGCAGACATCTTTCGTAGGCTCCTTTGACGTAGATAGGCCCTAGGCATTTGCCAACAATACCTAAGCCATAATCCGGCCCTGGGCAGAAGATTTCAGACCCATAGCTAGACAGACGTGAGAAAACTTGGAAGGACATTGTTGAAAATGATTTGAGCTATCTGAACATATAAGAAGTTGAGAAATGTAATACCGGACAGAGCGGCCGATATTTGGTGGTGAAGTGATGATATTGGTTGATGTGTTTTTATGACTGATATGTTCCCATGCGAGGTGCACTCAAAGCACTCATATGAGGGTACTTTAACAACTGAGTAACAGCGTTTGCATTTATCATTGCATTGTGAGTGCAACTATTCATGCATCTTGCATGGGACAGACAATAATGCCAGTGAAAGGCCACAGGTGGCTGTATTTTGCCTTACATTGTCCGACTGGCTGTATTCAATTGCAGATTCTGGCATTCTACAGGACTTGGCTGGTGTGATGATCAGAGACTGTCGCTATGACGTGAGTAACAGGCAGTGTTTTGGTGTAAATGAAAGTCATTGCTCACAGCTGAGTAGGTAGACACACTAGCAAAGTCTGGCAGTTAATGATTCTAATCAGTGGAACAGAGTAACATCATGTAATGCAGTGTAATGTGAAGTCATGTTTGAATGCTGTGTTATTCTAATACATCTCTACACTTGTTGTTAGTCTTCTGTTATATCGTTATTTCTGGCATGCACCACTAGGAAGGAGTGTGTAACGTAGACAGAGTGGACAATTCTGAGCCGTGTCAGTTGCTTCATTCAGGGAGAGGTTATTGGATTTCAGATCTTATCGGATAGTCTTCATTCACTAGTATGAGGGCATCCTGGTGCTCTCCTTCAGTTCTTGTTATGATCTTTGCATATATTTCATCTGGCATTCGCACAATGTTGCCGAATAGGCAGAAACACTGTGCAATAGCTGAAAGGTGCAGTTGCTTGGTTGCCTATCTCAAATTATTACCATTTGATTCCTAACAGCTTTCGGAGACTGCGTTTATCGAGAGCATCAATCTTGCGTGCATCTCTCTGCACTGAGCCATACAGGAAAATTTAGTAGAATGTAGAATTAGTAGTCTTATACAGCTTCAGCTCGGTGGAGGGGGAGATTCTTGACTTCCAGTACAGATTTTACACTATGCCTCAGTGTCTATTTTGTCCCGTATTACTGCTCTTGTGTGTCCAGACCACATCTGAGCTATGGTTTGGTCAGGAGCAAGAGGGAATATTGTCATAACTGCTCTCTAGTAGTGGTATTGTGTAGCTTTTTGTAGTTGCACAGTCATTTGAGCAGCTCACAGGTTCTGTCTACCAGATTTGACTTCATCTTGCTGGGTTCACTCACTGTGCTTAAATTGCTTTGTGTGTGTTAGATTATTTTCTTGTATTATGTCTGCATGCATATTGTATTATTGTAACATGGTGAGGTGAGCCTGGTTAGACTGAGGCCTCTCTGGATGACTAACCACCCTCCTTCAGTGCTTTGACACTGTTGGTTGGGTCATCAGACCTGTAAAAACCGTTGGCCATATAACCTATATTGTGTTGATGCAGACGTTAAACCATGCTCAATCAATCAATCAATCAATCAATCAATCAATCAATCAATCAGTGTCCAATATATCCCTGATATTCACTCTGAGCACACAGTTGCTGTAAACTTCTACATATTCTTCCTGCATCTGATCCTGCTGTACTTCTGTGTAGCGGGCCATCAGTGTTTCAGATTACTGGTACATTGCTGTGTCAAGTGATACACCTGTAAACACATTTTGCAGTTGAATGAGATCAAGCAGTGTAAAGATTGCTATTATCATTCGAACAAGAAGAACAAAGACTGGTTCTGCATGCCTTGTGTAAGTGACCCGTTATGTTGCACACCTGACAGCGTTTAACTCTCAGGTATTTTGGATATAATCCACGACATCTTCACTGTAGAGTATTGTGTACTTGGTATGTTTATTTACCGTAATGTCTCAATTATAATGGTGTTGTTTTTCAGGATAACTTTAAGATGGACAAGCATGTTAATTTTATTTTGAGCCAGTGTAACCGAAGATTGTATTTACTTAAGTTGTTGCGCTTTCAGGGACTCTCTATTTGTCTGTTAAACCAGGTTTCTCACGCCTGACACACCGCAGGCTGGTGTACAACGGCATCACACAGGTATGAGAGGTGCTGGAGTGGCGCCAGTCGGCTGCCAACCGCAAGGTCCAGCCTGCAGGCAGCCTACAGCCAACACCGCCTCTGTGGTGCACTTGTCCCAGCCGAAGCTGGTCCCAACTTTGCTGCTTGGTGGGCAGGGGTACATGTGTGTGAACAACTTACCCAAGGTTGTTACGCGGTATGCCTCGGCCGGGGATCGAACTCGCGACCTTCCGATCGCGAATTGCGAGCGCTAACCATTGAGCCACCGCGCCACACACTTGGTTACGTTATGCACTACCTGTCTGGGCTGGTTTTCTCTGCACTGACTTTATCAATAGAATTCATCAATGTTAAAACGATTTTAGTAATTTTCCTTTAACTTTACTAACTGTGCCACAAAATTTTTACTTAGATGAAATTTTGTTGCATGCACCGGTAACATTCGATGAGTGTGAAAGTGCCCTGCGGCCTGCATAGTATACATATGTACATCAATTTTACCCCTGACCAATCAAATGTCTACCTGCACATTATTAATCGAGATATTACGGTGTATGTTTGTTGAACACCTGTTGTTAAAAAATGGTAAATGGCTCCCGATATTATAGAGCGCTGGAAAGTGTCAGCATAGCATCAGCTTTGTCTACCGCTCTTACCATTTACCCATGCCAGATCCGAGTCCATGAACGCTGACAGTCTAAACTCCAACTTCCTACAGCTCGGAAGAAGGAGTGGCAGCCGGCCACAGCGGACAGTTCACCCCAGGCGGTTACCTGTCAACACTGTGATACACACTACTTTAGTAGGCCTCGAACCCACAACCTTCCGATTGTTGGTCCGACGCACTATCAGTAGTGCCACCGACTCACCTTAAACATGTATCTTTCTGTCAGTTTGTCCACAGCATAACTCATAAAGTGTTTTATTTGGAACTTGGATTTTGATGAAGCCTGTCGTGCATGTTCCACACTGGAAGTGTTTGATTTTGGGGCACCCTATGCAAAGAGGCCCTCCAATGATGGAGAGGAAAAATGGATTATTGGCAATTTGATCAGGGGTGACATTACTGCAGAGATGCAATATGTAGCTTAGTACCACGTCAGGCCGGCGGAAGATTTCAGTTGTCAAAACCCATCCCTTAACCAGGATGGGAGCCATGAGGTCCAAATTTTTTCATGCCTAAGATCTCCATGCTTGAACCATTTGTCATAGAGGTACTAAGTTAGGCCGAATGACTTGCCAGGGCCCAGTAACTGCATTGTCTGACAGCGGACAGTTTACCCCAGTCGGTTACCTGTCAACTGTGATACACACTACGTTAGCAAGCATCGAATCCACAACCTTCTGATTGTTATTATTGTTATTGTTATTAAACAGGAGCATGATTAGAGTGACGTGAGACAGCAATAGCCGTTGCGAGGGCACTGTACACAATTAAACTAAAAACACGCGTGTTGATAGTGCAGTAAGACAGTTAGGTGAAGACAGTTAGGCCTAGGTGAAGGAGAACTCGAACAGTTCTGCTTTCAGGCGGCGCCTGAACGTCATCAGTGACTGGACTGCTCGCAGCGAGGACGGAAGAGGGTTCCAGGCATGTGCGGCAGCCACAGGAAACGCTCGGTCGCCTAGTGTTGAACGACGGGTCGAAGGGGCGACCAGAGTCGGCGTTGCGGCAGACCGAAGATGACGACGTGCAGACATGTCGGAGGTCCGTTGTAGTGTCTCGGGAAGGTATGGCGGCACAGTGCCATGTAGACACCGGTGTGTCAGAACACAGAGACGGAACTTGATTCTTTCCGGGACCTTCAACCAATGAAGGTCGCGGAGAAGTGGCGTCACATGTTCTGACCGTCTTGCCGAGAACACAAGACGAGTGGCAGCGTTGAGCACTGACTGGAGTCGATCGTTGAGTGACAGAGAGACCCCGGCCAGTACTATGCTGTAACAGTCAACTGCGCTACCAGTAGTGCTACTGAGACCACCTAGTACTTGTTCTGATTCCTGGTAGCAAGTAGTATGCATTTTGAGATCTGAAAGCTTACTTTGTTGTTTTTTATTGGAACATCATTGCATATAAGTGTAACATTGAGATGTAAAATGCGTTGTAGAATCCACCGCATGAGTTAGTATTTGCCAAGCAGAAAGGCTTCTGCTACTGGCCAGCCAAAGTGATACAGATAAAGGGAACCGAATATGATGTCCGTTTCTTTGGCGCCCGCCATCAGCGGTATATTATCACCTAATATCTCCTTGTTTAACCACAATGTGTTTAGTGTGCAAATTTGGAAATGTTATTGAACGATGCTGTAAAAATACATGGCTGTGTTCTTGACATGTAGCAACATTCATATGTATCCATCTTGAAAGTTTTGCAACATCTTGACTGTCTGTTGTCATGCTAAGAACAGTTCCAGATAATGTTAGGCTTTTAATTGATGGTATTTGCGACTGTGAAATTTGTCTGTGATAGCTGGTGGTGTTCTCGAGTATAATTCTTCTGAATAACAACAAATCGCCGATGTTGCTAATCTACAGAATTCAACGTAATGTTTTATCAGTTTGTTTTATGCTGTAATTTGGTGCACTGTATTAACTGGTAGTTGCTGGAATAATCGGGGTGCTTGGAAAGTTATCAAAATTAAAATTTAGATTTTCGAGGCCTCAAAAGTCATGGAATCTGGCCTGGTTATGGAAAGTAATGAAAAATAAACCAAATGGTTGTTGCTTTTTGACCCATTGTACTCGTTTTGGGGCTTTGCATGCATTATATTAACAGGAACAATTCTGCAAGATAGTAGTCTATTCTTTTTATTTATAATTGTCGTTTGAAACGTGTCAGTATGTGTCATCGTTGCATACAAAACGTGATTAATGAGCATATGTATATGACAGTGTGACTTGTTCGATATCCCTTCCATTAAACGGTATTGGAAACACATGGAAAATGGACATGTCATGACAAGTCCTGGAAAACGCATATAAAAAGGTCGTGGAGTCATGGACAGTCGCCTTCATCATTCTGTACACACCCTGAATATCGACAGCCGTCGTAATTCTACTTCGTTTGTGGATGAGAACTGCGGCTGTTTGTGCATGCACAGGGCCGTTGTGCCATCATCAAACATACGGCCGATTGACACAAGCGCTCAAGCACTCGCTGTAAAACGGACGTCGGGGTTTGTGAGAGCTTGTAGTGAACTGGCTCGTCACCGAGAGATGCTAGCATCTAACACTGATGATGTGTCTGACGAACAGGACAGTCCAGACGTCTCTGCCATCATTGCACATAAGGTAAATACTTGCCTGATGCTACGTCTGTTGTGCCCATGCAAGACTGGGGACATTCTACCACAAAGTTCCAACATAGCACATAAACTCTCCGAAACTGTGACTTCTGATATAACTGTTAGCATTGCTACTTTCAAGTCTAGGCTTAAAACTGCTCTATACAATCGTGCATTCCTCCAGTGACACTGTGACCTCTCGCACTTGAGATTCTTCACTTTTGTGAATGACTTAACGTGCTTAAACCTTGTATAATAATATAATAATAATAATAATAGCACTATGTTGTCCACTCGTTTAATTAAGGTTAATTCGTCATTTAATTAAGGTTATCCACTCTGTCCATGTACAGACATATTAGAATCAACATATCTGTTACTGCTCAATGGTCGACTCGCAGTTTTTTTGATGCGGATGAAATTTGGTAGAAATCGATGAGTGATACACGACGGTATGCTGTATGGCCTGATCCAAGGTCAAGGTCATGGAGGTCCGAAAAGTTGTAAAAATGGCTGATTTCAATATTTGTCTCGTCCACCGGTATGCATATAATCAAAAGGCTAATGATGAATTATGATACTTCAAGACACTGCAGGTACCGCGGTGGCAGCCCCACTGCCGTTCAGGCCTAGCGACCCTGCCCTCTGTGGGAGCCGTCCCCTAGTCACCCCATATTAGTGTGGACTAGGGGACTTGATGTGTTTTGTGTTCATGTCTGCTTGTTGTATGTTTGATTTGTCTGTGTACCATTTGTTCCTTTAGTACTTTGATACTGTTGGTTGGGTCTTTTGACCTGTAAAAACCGTCTCCCATATAACCTATACTGTGTTGGCGGGGACGTAAAAACACTGCTCAATTCAGTCCAATTCAAGACAATATGTACATTTTAACTGGACAGATTTTTTCATATTCATCCTTATTCGTGACCTTACAAACTTAGGGTGAATTACTATTGTACACAACTGTTGCAGTTCTACTGTCATCATTTGTATTGCTTTTTACATAATTTTTCTTTCACAGTTGATCATTTGTTCACCATTAATATGGTACATTTCATTACAGCAAATACTCTTTTACTGATGTCTTCATCAAGGTTGTTAATATTGCAATACTTTAATACTTTTAGTATTGCAATATTAACAACCCTGCTTTGGACCCCATTGGCAATTTGACGACATTGTCAGTGGACTTCATTGCATTGTTCTTTCACATTCAGACTCTTTTTAATCAGCCTGTTGGTGAGGTTAGATATAATTCCCAAAGATGAACTTACTTTGTTGCCGCTAGCAGAGAATTTTTAACAATTAGAGAGTTATTGTTGTTTGTATAGCATCAGTGTATCTTTGCACTGTATAGTCTTCAGTTTCAGTTGAAGGTTGATATTTGCGTGAACTACCATTAAGCAAGTGAAGAAAAACTGTCCCTTTTCTGGGCACTGTAATGACTGCGACGATGAGAAAGCGACGTTGAAGCTGTTTGACGACATGTTTCTGTGATGCGTGAAGTTGTCATCGGTGAAGTCTGAGCCGGGAAGCAAGCCTCGGCGTGCTGACAGGCAGCTCTTTGGCACCGAGTCTCAGTCCAGTCTGACTGTCTCGTCAAGTCCACGCCGACAGCATCACTGTGGCAAGTCGTCTCGCAAGCGTCCTCCAGAGGTTTGTTTTGGTGATTTGTGTTGTGATATAGGCACATGACAATGAGTGACGTTAACTTTTGACTTAGCCTTTCGCTGAGCTAAAGTTCGGTCTAAGTCCAGACTTAAGTCAAAAAGTAAAGTGATTTCGCTGAGCGAAAGACTTAGACCAAATTTACGGTCTAAGTACAGACTTATACCAAAGTTAAGTTGAACTTTGGTCTAAGTCCGGATTTTAGAGTTCAGCTAAGT
>Ga0209680_1000638_pt1 | contig 10180 bp, 8 predicted proteins | sample WorMetLIZISLAND1_FD_187413 | JGI IMG/M metagenome (GOLD analysis project Ga0209680, IMG submission 187413) | Marine gutless worms symbiont microbial communities from Max Planck institute for Marine Microbiology, Germany - Olavius loisae LIZARD... ... | reverse complement strand
CTGCTACGCCTCGGTCTCGGCCTTGTGCCATGCCGCAACACTGTCGGTCGCGGCCGAGTTGTGGTGCCGCTGAAGATGTGCATCGCCGGCGGCGTGCCGATGCATTGCTGTTTTCGACGCCCCACTGGGTCCGGATGCTGACGACGTCGGTGGCGTCGTCGACGGATGACTGTTCAGTGTGTTCGTCGACTCGTCTGATGTCTGCTTGAAGAAGTTGTGCTGCAGTGCGTAGTACGGAGTCACGCGTGACTTGGGGTCGTACTCCAGCATGCGAGACACAATGTCCTTGAAACGCAGGTAGTCGGCGACCTGGTGGCCAGGCTCGTTGAGACGTCGACCTCCAGGACCGCCGGTCTCCACACCGAGAACATCACTCAACCGCCGTGAGCCCGGCGACTTGTACTGTCAACGCACATCATCAGTGATCAGGTAGAAAAATGGACCTTTATCATAGTACGGACGCTTTAGTGTGACATCAACCATCCACCACTACTGGCATAATGTGCCACGGTCACTACTGTCTTTTCAGGATCACTTTTAACTCTTTATCGCCCACTGTTGCCATATAGGTACAGCTATAACACATCTGTTCCAGACCGGGTTAAGCCGTCACTTGTAATTTTTGACATCCAGGCACTCTGACGCTCAGGGCCAAGTCCCCAGCTGTCAAAAATTACAATGACAGCTTAACCTGGTCTAGCAACTGGCACAGGATGCTTTATAGGCTGTACCCATATGGCAACAGTGGGCGTCCAAGGGTTAAGACCGTTCACTTCTCACAATACTAGCACATTCAGCATGATAGAGGTTGTCAGGCAATGCAATGCTGTGCTGTATAAATCTACAATTCACTTTCTTACTTACTCATATGACATCACTAGTAAATGCCAATCAGCTATCAATTCCCAGACAGTAAGGTAAGGTACTGCAATCGTGGAATACATATAACAGGGTCTGTGTCAGGCATTCAGCCTGAGCTAACACAGCTCGATCAATCAGAGAAACACACGAAGGCACTGTAAGACTCACACAGCGAGATATTAGCCAGCAGCTGACAAATTACACCGTTTATCAGATCGCCCACACCTAACTCTTTAACTCTTCACAACAGCAATCTCGTCCAATCTCACAACATTGTAGCTGTATGTAACCATTTTTTTATTGTGTTTGTGTTCATACTAGATTTTCTTTTTTGTGTTTTCTATCTGTTTGTGTTTTTATCTTCGTCTTTTACTACTTTTTTTCTCTATTTTCTGCACTGGTTGCGAATAAAGGTGCTATATATAAGTATCATCCCCATCAACGTACGTGTATAGCAAATACTTAGCAGTCACTAATCAGCACGGTTTGATGTCCTATTCCACATGTGCGACATGGTCACACCACAGCACAGATGCTGGTCATTAACTGAACACTGACAGACACGTTTTCATACCACTTTCCCCTCCTTCGACTTCTTCGGCACGTACGACCCATCTGGCAGACGGTCAAAGAAGCGGCCAGCCTTCGGGGCGTTGTCAAGAAGTGCTCGAGGTGGTACTCCGAGCACCTCGACGACCTTCAGCATCTGATCAAACTGTACACAACAAACAAACACAACTTAAATACACTGCCTCACATCACACTGTTGCCTTCAAACAGCAAGACTAACTGACCGTCCAGTACTGTGCCAAACTACAGTACATGATGTCTCAGATCAAATCACATCTGGAAAGACGTCCTGGAATTACGCAGGTTCATCAACATAATATCGGCATGTAACGGACACAGACAGACAGATAACTCTTCATGGCACAGTTTGCACTAAGTATTCACGCCATGCACTGCAGTAAAAATTTTCCATATGTCTGATGGCTCTAAAAAAATTTGAAATCTCATCAAGCTAAACTACGTCAACATCATGCATCTGTTGGTTATCAATCATGCACAACTCGACTAAGACAAATTGGCGAGGAAAAAATAAAATGCGAACTAGAAAGTTGGCAATTAACGTGGCAATTCCCAACCTGATGGTCGCCTGATCTTGTGGTGTATCCATGTTGGCAGTTCAATTACTTGTACAGTTAACACAGAAACAGTCTTACAGTGTAAGACTTGTATACTGGTCTAGATGACAGTCGCGTTATTCAAGGATTGCACACAAGCAGCTGCACTAGCGGTGGTAGGTGAGAGATGATAGAGCATCGAGATAGATGCTGACTTCGTTTGACAACATTAATATACCTCGTTGGAGCCGGCAAACAGTGGTTCACCAGTGTGCATTTCAACCAGTATACAGCCAAGACTCCACATGTCGATGGCAAGGTCGTACGGCAGACCAAGAAGTACCTCTGGTGATCGATAGAAACGACTCTGGATGTACTGGTAAATCTACCAACAGCAACAGAGACCAAAGCCAAGTAACATTAACTCAGTGACAGAACGGTATGAATATACTGCACTGACACAATTAATTCACTCCTTCTGCCTCTAATAAACAAACATAACATATTCTGTTCAACTACGAAAAGGAAACTTCGTCACACGACCGCTTCCGTTTACAAGCACTGCTATAGTATATACCGTTGTTGCCAATAGCTTTTCCTTTTTTCAATTTTAATTCATTTAAAACTTTCCAAACCACAAAATGGCAACCGATGTAACTGACAGTTATTCTTCCTGACCAAAAACGCAATAATACTCCGATGAAACTTTTAGTAACTTTCAGGTCAGTCGCAACCCTGCCACTGCTTTGTTATCACCAGTTAAGACTGAAACGCAATAACTTCTCAACAGTAAATGACAGTCAATGGTACGGTATTCAGACATTCATAGCTGAGCTGACTCGAGTATTATTTAACGACCCACTTCACACATTACAGGTAATTTCAGACACGATCTTCCCATTACCAGTCTCTCTACTGGTGCAAAACACCGAAAACTAAACATAATTACAATCAAAAACAACAAAAACCCAAACAAATAAACAAAAAAACTGCACAACTAAATCAAATAAAACTAAAGCCTGGTTCAATGGATTTTTTTACACCATCCAATCAGGAAACTGATCAGGCCTATACTGCAGTAAGTTCAGCAATGGGCTATCAAAATCTTTCAACACTGTTTGCCTTGTTTCACACCTCAGCTGTAGCTACATCTGAAGCCACTGAAACTATAAAAATAAACAACATCTCAGCCAAAATCTATAACAGACACTGCTTAAAACATACGCGCTTTCCGAGATGACAGGAACTGCCAAAGTCCACGATCTTTATCGCACTGCGCTTTGGGTTGCAGAGCAGAATGTTTTCCGGCTTGAGGTCGCAGTGGATGATGTTCAGTTCCGGCGAAGCAAGGAACATCAGCGCCATGCACAGCTGCTGCGCAAACTTCCGCGTCAAGTTCAGGGACACGCCGCGGAAGTTGGTGTTGCGCAGCAGGTCGTAGAGGTTGTACGAGAGCAACTCAAAGACGAGACACAAGTGGGAACGGAACATGAAGTGACGCTTCAACCTCACTACAACGTCAACCATTTAGCTATGTCATCAGTAAGGATCGGGGCCGGATTAACCATTAAACTAGCAAGGCTAAAGCCTTTAGCAAGGCTAAAGCATTAGGCCCTCAAAAAAATTCGGCCCTCAAAAAATGCTAGTGATTTTTAGTCACTCCAAATACATAAATTTCACTGCTAGCTGGAGTGTGGCGGCCTGCCAGTCAGTCAGCCTGTGGCCGGCCGGCCGGCAGCCACTGGCGGGCCACAGGCTGACTGACTGGGCTAAACAGAAATTGGCCTTGGAGCCCAGCAGCCTTAGGCCCCATCAACTCTTAATCCGGCCCAGGTAAGGATGTCATGTCATTTACTGGCGGTCAAACACTAACTAGCTCAAGCACGACATATCAAGCAGATACAGATTAACAAGAAAATGTTCATAGGCTTAACAGTAACTGGTTATGAATTCATCCATGATTTTTGACCCATAAACTAGACATCGGTTATTGTCATTACTGAGCTGTGCACAGAACAAGAACAAAACATCAGCAATTGTAGACAGACTGAGAGACAGACAGGCAATACAGCATCTACTGCTTCCAGCCAGTCAACGCTAGTTTCCACATGTCAGGCAAAAGGTGTTGCTCATGAATAAACAAAACAGTCCCATCGACTAGCTCAAGATTCATTATAATAATTTATGATGACAGACAAAGATTGCACGTTCTCGCCTGCCATAAATAAGACTGCCCGGATTCAACATAATTTCATTATATTTCCAGTGTAAATTCATCACACATTTAGTAATGCCAGTGCTTAGTACAACAGAAAATTTTTTAGCACTTAACTCGTGTCAAATATCAAACTCGCGACAACACTACTGCTGAAAAACTCTGTATAGCACTGAGCAATATCAGTTTCAACTATTGCATTATCACTTTAAGTAAGCAATTTCACTACCTTACTGAGCTGTAAACAAAATCACAGAAATTACTTACTGTGAAGTTCAAGTTCAACAATGATATTATACAGCATGGACTCAAATAATTTATGATTCAACAGTATATCACCATGGTTGCCAAATTTACGAAATTTGTAGAACAGTAGTATGTAAGCCTCATATTACTCACCGATATAATATTTGCCATCGACATCATGTTTATTCATAAGTTCTAGAAGCTGGACTTCAATCTGAGCCTGATTGAAGAATGGCTTCTTGTTCTTAATAATCTTAATAGCAATTTGCTCCTGATCCACGAGATCGTATGCCTTCACCACCTGCATAACACCGACGATTGTATCGCACCAACAACGTATCTCACAAATAGAACAAACATCACATTTACTGACAACAAATCAATGCTCTATCATTTAATTAGTCATTTGTAATTTTTGACATCCGGGCACTCTGACACTCCGGGCTGAGCATCAGAGTGCCCAGGTGTCAAAAATTACAACTGATGACTTAACCTAGTCTGGCACAGGATGCTTTATATCCATATGGCAACAGTGGACATCAAAAGGTTAAATTAACACGTTATATACAGTACACCAGCAGAACGCAGCACTACTCAATGAAACTGCTATTGCACCAGAAAACTCAACAATTCTTTCTGACGAAGGTAAACAGAAATAAATACAATTAAATACCTAATACCTATCAACTTACAGATTGGTGTGTCCACCATTTTCAGTGCACAGTTTCGGTGACCACTGTTTGCAAGGCAGATAAGGTATATCCATAACAATGATTAATATACTGTAGTAAGTATAACTTGTAGACTAAGTGTAGTCACACTTGCTTTTGAATTATATATACTCACAATGCAACGACCAAATGGCTTAAGTTTCAGCCCCCAAATTATCCAAACATGGCACTCACAGAGTTACTATACTAGCAAGTACATTAACCTTACCTGTCCGAAGGAACCTTTTCCAATAAGAGAGTCGATCTCATAGCGGTCATTCCAGCGTTCTCCTGGATTCACAATGTAGTCATGATTCTCATCGTCATAACCGTCATTGATTACCAGTCGCTCTTTCTTCCGTCCTGACAACTCGGCCGACTGTTTCTCGCGAGCACGCTTCTCCGCTCGAACTTTCTTGCGGTGGTAGTAAACCTTACAGATACACACAGAAGTCATGTCAGACAGAGCTGAAGACAGGTGTCTAGCAACTTACTGACACAGGAAACTCGCTGTATCGACACAACTGTTGAGTTGAGTAAAGTTTGACGTCCAACTCGACACATTATAAGTCATTTCGGAGACAATCTTCCCAGCCAGTCTCTTGACTGGTGCGAAACACCCAGCCTTCTCAACCAATCACTTGGCTGATGCTGACATCACAAAACTAAACATCATTGCAACCAACAACAACACACAAACCTAAACAGCCACGCAGAAGGAAAGTACTAACACATGCAGTGCACAAACTAAAGGCCGATATATACGACCGTACGCACCCCGGGCCACACGACCGTCGCTTCCTGGTTTGCAGTGATACGTGATAGAAACTATTGCCATATGGGTACAACTATAACGCATCCTATACCAGACCGGGTTAAGCCGACATTGTAATTTTTGACATCCAGATGTCAAAAATTACAAATGATGGATTAACCCGGTGCCCATATGGCAACAGTGGGCGTCAAAAGGTTAATGCCAACGTTTAAGTGAGTGACGTGCAACCGAAATGTCAGCAAAGTGGCAGTGTAGTATTTTGTGGTACTTTTTTGTTTCAGCAAGCAACTCCTGTCAATGTTTCCACTTCCCTACTTAACAGCACTTCAACGTGTGGTGACAGACAGTCAAATCTTACAACAGTGTTTCGTGGTCTCACGCACTGCCCTAATTACCACGATTGTCGCAGATGCCGACACAAACAGCTGAGGTGCAGTCGGTACTAATAGACACAAGTGTAGATGCACAAACAACCAGATCATCTTCTTTCTATTAGCCGCTACTAGGAGTAGGAGGCTACAGCCGGCCGACAGTGCGGTCGTGGGTGCTTGGGTGCTTCGGCATTACGCCGGCGGCACTTCATTACAGTGATATATCGAATTGTCCTTAGCGGCGGCTGGTCGCTCGAGTACAGATAGCACAGATCGCCCGGTCCGCCGTCTTCAGTCTTCCAGTGCCAAGCTGCTATCGGCAGACTCAACGAGTTGTAGATCGTTGCACCAGAGTCCATCCAGTCGGTGCGCACCCACCGCAAAGCCGTAACTCATGTTCCCATTATCACGGAACCTTCCCCTGCAGCCTGTCCGGCCGTCCATTTGCAAGCATCCCCAAACCGACAACGAAAAAACAAAGACCGACACTAGACGACTGATCCACGTCCGGTGCATCACACACTCACGACCTACCGACGTGCGGCATGAGAAAACAAGAAGCCAAGCTGTCGCTAGGATAGCCGACCGTACTGCCTCGCAGCAGACTATCTAGCAATTAGCGACTGCTGCTAAATAGCATCTGCAGCTGTTTTCGAAATATCGGGCTTTAAGCGCATTGGGGGGCCACGACTTGACCTTTCAGAATCACGTGACGTCATCAGTCACGTGACCATTCAATTCCCCATGAGCCATTTCCTATTGGTGGTCCTTTGGAATGAAGCCTCTATATGTAACGGTTTCCGAGATATTCCATGGTGAATGTGACGCAATGGTTGACATGACCTCAAACGACCTCTAAACAAAGGTTAAGGTCACTCATCCTGGTATCACTCGATTACACTTCCTATAGGTTGTCAATTGTCAATAGTAACTTTTGCTCTAGGACGCACCGATAAGCTACAATACGTAACGTCACATGTGACAGACGGACGGATGCAACATTGTAGCAAGAACTCAAAAGAACTCAACACTAACTTGTAAGGTTACAACGTCACGTTACTTCCAGCACCGGTTCAGATGGCAATCACAACGGTCAAGGTCATGAAGAGAGCACATTTTATATATTATACCGTGCAAAAGTAGTACATACATTAGTCTGACTGCAAGTGAATGCCAGACTCGTTGGAAATTCCACATAACCACAGTGGTATAATTGCACACTTAATGAATCAATGTATCAAGTCTAGCGGCAGTCTAGCGGAGTTGTGCCAAGAACGTTAAAATCCCGTTCGACTGAAGTGCATGAAATAGTCGTTATATGCAAGCTGAAAATGCCGTAAAACCTAATCATCGTATGATATCATCCGTCTGACTAGGCTCCTAGATTAAACTTAGTACTACACTTTTTCGGTACATACAGTGTAACCATTTCAAATTGATTTGCTCTCGTTTTTTTCTTCTTTTTTCATCGCACGTTGGCCTATAGGCACCAGCAAGTGGTGAAACTACGCATTATCTGACACACTACAGTATAGACTACTGTGTCAGCTGCGGAATTCCTTTTTACTGACCTGAAGTTTTTGAAGGTTACTGTTGCCTATGATGGTATGCGTGGCATGTGTGATTGACTAAAGACACTGCTCTGTCACTGTCTTGTTTTCAGAATCATTTCAAGACATTTCTCCTCCCTTGTTACTAACACATTCAGTGCATTAGAGCGTTATGCGATGCCGCACTATATAAACAGACACTTTAATTAGTTACTTACTTACTTACTTAAGTTACTACGCACCAAATCCTCCTCGTACTGATAAGCAGCCTCACTGGATCGACCACCAGTGCAATCTGAAGGCAAGAGGGTACACTGACAGTACAGTGACACTCCACAAGTCCCACAGAGTTTATCGTCAGCTCTTTTTTTACCAACATGTGCCAAGCGATTGTAGCGCAATGTATCACGCATAAAGCGTCGTGCCTAAAAAGACTAATAATGCCGGACTTACTAATTGATTATCGGCCTGCACTGTGTTCTCACGACTGACAGACACTGGGGTGGGACAGAGGAAGCTAGACCAGACCACCCAGGGAGTACGGCGAGTCTGTTGGCAGAAATGTTATTTATTCTGTCGTCGATAGGTGATACGCCCTAGAGACAGGTCGTCCGTCGGTCCGTACTCGACTCCGGCAAGCGACCTCCGAGTGCACGGCCGTCGATCAATTCCGCATACCGGCTCGGCACTGCAGGCCGCCACCTCTTCCACTCTGCTGATATAGTCTTCTATGTTGTCTCTAGCGTGTCCACACATAATTGTGTGTGTCTGACCGTTGACCAGTGACGAACACCGTCTCACTACTTCTGCCAATCACCAAAACGCTGCTGCCAACATCTGCTGAGAGAGAGACCCCGACACCACTCAGTGATACATCGCTTCTTCTTCTCCTTTTTGTGCCAACAGTCAACACTACATTTGAACTATACAAAATCCTACACTGCCACTTTGCTGACATTTCGGTTGCACGTCATTTAAACTTTGGCATTAGCCCTTTGACGCCCACTGTTGCCATATGGGCACAGCTATAAAGCATCCTGTGCCAGACCGGGTTAAGCCGTCATTTTTAATTTTTGACATCCGGGCACTCTGACGCTCAGGATGTCAAAATTACAATGACGGCTTAACACGGTCTGGCATAGGATGCGTTATAGTTGTACCCATATGGAAACAGTGCGCGTCACAGGGCTAATGTACTGTAGCATTCCTTAAAGTGGACTATAGACAGAATCTCGGCGTTATCCAGCTGTTTGTGTCTTGTTTTGTTGTTTATATCGTAGAAGTCATTTCCACTGCTGAATGATGCCACACTTCATAGCAACGTACGCAGCGCTTCACAGAAACACGTGACATAGCTGACTGTGCGTGTCAAGGCTGAACTTATCGGCGGCTTAATTTACACACAGCTGTAATCATGCGACGACGAGTTCAAGACACGACAATTAGCTGTGTTTTACTGCAGGCACTGTTTACAAGCAACAGCTACTGCAAACTCCAAGTATCGTGATTACACAGAAACTGTCTGGCACGGAATCAATGAAATCACTGCATGAACACGTGTAAACAGCTGAACTTTCTGGTAAAATTGATGCTTTCTTGAGGAGAGCACATCGTTATGGCTTAGCAGCTAATATTTTAACAGCATCTGAACTTTTTGATAGTGTTGCGCAGGATTTTTTCAGCAAAATCCAATCGCCTGATCCAATCGTCTTCATTCTGTGTTACCGGAGGAGAAAACCTAGAGTCTAGCATTACGCCCTCGTTGACATCAGTTCCAGCTTCCCACGTGTGTTTATAGGCTTTTTAAATGTTCTTTTGTAAACCACTGTCTTTTTAAGTTTGTCTAGTGCAATGTGTTTTATGCATTTACGTGTGTTTTATGCAATAAAAAACTTACTTACTTACTTAAAATGTCATTTCCTGGCTGCATCCGTCAGTCCGTCAGTCAAATCTTTACAGTAGTCTGAGTAATTTGAGTTACTGCTAGGACCAGTAATGACTAACAGTGAAAAATGTTCAACAGAAACAGTTTCAAACGACGTCTGTGAACAAGTTTAGGCTCGCTGCTGTGACGGACACTGAAGTGTTCCAGATCCGGGGAGCGGCAAGGCAACCGGATACGAAACTAGGCTCGTTGGGCCCTTCAGAAACATAAACATATGAAGATTTTGTGGACTAATGCACAGAATGTAAATGAAAACAAAACCAGCGAATACGGTGGTGATAGTAGGTAGAATAAGAGACTCACTTCGTTGATATGCTTGTACGTCTTGATGAGGTCGACGCTTAGCTTGCGCAGTGGCGCGGTGGTCGGATCTCTGAATGATG
>Ga0209680_1000636_pt1 | contig 10183 bp, 6 predicted proteins | sample WorMetLIZISLAND1_FD_187413 | JGI IMG/M metagenome (GOLD analysis project Ga0209680, IMG submission 187413) | Marine gutless worms symbiont microbial communities from Max Planck institute for Marine Microbiology, Germany - Olavius loisae LIZARD... ... | reverse complement strand
AGAACACGGGTTTGGACATCAAATCAAACGCTCAACGAAGAGCGAAGGCCGAAAATCATGAGGCCGGAGTACAGCAGCAATGCCACCTTGATCTCGCAAAGGCATTTTTCGAGGTGCCCATAAATACATTGCCGAAAACAGCCATCCGCTCGGCAACAAACACAAGCTCGACGAAGCGGCCGACATCAGCGCCTATTCGGAGACCCATGCCCGCGTCCATCCAGGCATCCGCGATTTCCTGGAAAAGTTCGGCTACTACGACATCTTCATCGTCGATGCCGAGAACCACGACATCATCTACTCGGTCTTCAAAGAACTCGATTATGCAACATCGCTGAAGAACGGCCCTTGGGCCGACAGTAACTTTGCCGATGCTGTCGATCAGGTATTAGCGGCTGGCGACAAGGAGGCGGTCGTTCTCGCCGATTACAAACTTTATACGCCGTCCTACGACGCGCCGGCGAGTTTCATTGCCTCTCCGATCGTCGTCGACGGACAGGCTGTCGCCGCCCTGGTCTTCCAACTGCCACTCGACAAGATATCGTTGATCATGGGCGAACGTGCCGGCCTGGGCAAAACCGGCGAGACCTATCTGGTCGGACCGGACGACTTGATGCGTTCCGATTCCTACCTCGACCCCAAGAACCATTCAGTCGTCGCCTCTTTCAAGGACCCGGCCAAAGGCTCGGTCAAGACGAAAGGGTCGAAAGCGGCACTGGCCGGGCAGAAAGGCGCCGAGATTATCATCGACTACAACAACAACCCGGTGCTCTCGGCCTATACGCCGATCAACGTCGTCGGACACAACTGGGCGCTGCTGGCAGAGATCGACGTGGCCGAGATTTTCGTTCCGGTGGATACCCGCGAGAACAAGGACTTCTATGCCGAGTACATAGAGAAATACGGCTATTATGATCTGTTCCTGATGAACCCGGACGGGTACGTCTTCTACACCGTCACCCACGAATCCGACTTCAAGACCAATATGGTGGGCGGCAAGTACAAGGATTCCGGGCTCGGAAAACTGACCCGTTCGGTGCTGTCGAAAAAAGACTTCGCACTCGCAGATTTCGAACCCTACGCACCATCCAACGGCGACCCGGCCGCTTTTATCGCCCAACCCCTGGTCATCGACGGTGATGTCAAGTTGGTGGTCGCGCTTCAATTGTCGATCGACGCCATCAACCGGATCATGACCAACCGCGCCGGCATGGGCGAGACGGGTGAGACCTATCTCGTCGGCACCGACAAGCTGATGCGCTCGGATTCCTTCCTCGATCCGAAGAACCATACGGTCAAGGCCTCGTTCGCAAACCCCGATCTCGGTAAGGTCGACACGAAGGCCTCGCGGACGGACCTGGCCGGTGAGACAGGCACGGAGATCGTCATCGACTACAACGGCAATCCGGTTCTGTCCGCCTATACGCCAGTCAACGTCCACGGCACCACCTGGGCCCTGCTTGCAGAAATCGACGAAGCGGAAGCTTTCGCCCCCGTTGTAGAATTGGAGTTCGCGGCCGCGATCATCGCGGCGGTCGCCCTGGTCGGAATTGCCGTCTCCGGATACGTGATCGCACGATCGTTGAGCGGCCCGATCACCAATATGACCGGCGCCATGCGACAACTTGCCGACGGTGATGCCGCCGCCGATATTCCGGGAACCGAACGGGGCGACGAAATAGGCGAGATGGCCGGCGCCGTGGTCGTCTTCAAGGAAAACGCCATCAAGGCCGACGAACTGGCGGCGGCTCAGGAGTCCGAACGCCAGGCCAAAGAGAGACGGGCTCAGGCGATCAGCGACCGTACGGCGGCATTCGACCAAGTGGCGACCAGTGCCATCGAAACGGTGGCCTCAGCCTCGGAGCAGATGAACGCAACGTCGACGTCGATGTCGGCGACGGCCGAACAGACGACATCGCTGGCCACATCGGTCGCGGCGGCCGCAGAGGAAGCGGCAGGCAACGTCGAGACCGTAGCCGCCGCCACCGAAGAACTGACCAGTTCCATCGGCGAGATCAGCCGTCAGGTGACTCAGTCGACGGAAATCGCTCGGAAAGCCGTGACCACAGTCGACCAAACCAACCACAAGGTCCAAGGCTTGAAGGCCGCCGCCGACCGCATCGGCGAAGTGGTCGCATTGATCACGGATATCGCCGAACAGACCAACTTGTTGGCGCTCAACGCGACCATCGAGGCCGCTAGGGCCGGAGACGCCGGCAAAGGTTTCGCCGTCGTCGCCTCGGAGGTCAAGAACCTGGCCAACCAGACGGCCAGGGCGACGGAAGAGATCAGCGCCTAGATCGGTGACATCCAGGCCGCTACGCAGGATGCCGTCGGATCGATAGATGGCATCGGAAAGATCGTTAGTGAAATCAGCGGGATTTCGACAGGCATCGCTTCCGCCGTCGAGCAGCAGAACGCGGCAACACAGGAGATCGCACGCAACATCGAGGAAGCGTCACACGGCACGCAACAGGTTACCGGCAATATCGGTACCGTCAGCGAAGGCGCCCAGAATACGGGCTCGGCGGCGATACAGGTGCAAAGTGCGTCGCACGACCTGGCCAGTCAGGCCGAGATGCTGCGCAGGGAGGTAGAGAACTTCCTGAGCGACATCAAGGCTGCCTAAACGCTTTTCCAAGCCGAAATCAGGCCGCCGGAATTTCCGGCGGCCCTTTCCTTTTCCAGAAGACCGGCGCCGCGCGGCGGCTTGCGGAACCCGTCAGTTGCGCGGCTCCCGGTCAACCATCGGCACGAAGGCGACGGGCAGTACCTTGTCGGAGGTGACCCGGCCACGTGCATCCTTGCGGAGCAGCACCAACATTTGCCGCGAATGGGGGCGGCCGATGGGAATGACCATGCGCCCGCCGGGTTTCAATTGCTCGACCAGGGTCTCCGGTATCCGTTCCGGCGCGGCGGTGACGATAACCGCATCGAACGGGGCCTCTTCCGGCCACCCGCCATATCCGTCGCCGGTAAGCACTTTGACGTTCGAGAACCCGAGACGATCGAGACGCTTGCGGGCGCCATCGGCAAGAACCTCGACCGTTTCGACGGAATAGACGCGGCCGGCCTCGGCGACCGTCGCCAGCACAGCCGCCTGATATCCACAACCGGTACCGATCTCAAGAATCGTCTCGGCGCCCTCAAGATCGAGCAGATCGGTCATCAAGGCGACGATATAGGGTTGCGATATGGTTTGGCCGTGCCCGATACGCTGCGGTCGATTGACATAGGCGGCGACCTGATCCTCGGGGCGCACGAATTCGTGGCGAGGTACGGCCTCCATGGCGGCCATGACCCGCTCGGAAAATGCCTGCCGCCCGGTCCAGGACGCCGTATCGCGGGCATCGCTGGCGATTTCCTGAATCAGGCGCCGCCGCGCCTTCTCCAGGCGTTCATCGATCATGCCGATCCTCCGTCGCCATAAGAGTAGCTACGGAAAAACGCCCGGCGCAAGGGACTTGCGGAGGCCGTCCGCTTGCGCCATATGAGGCGCGGAATTTCTATTTTTTCTTTCGGACACCGGGGACCTTTATCCATGACGAAGGAGACCTTCACCTTTCAGGCGGAAGTGAGCAAGCTGCTCGATATCGTCGCGCATTCGCTTTACAGCCATAAGGAAATCTTCTTGCGCGAGCTCATCTCCAATGCATCCGACGCCTGCGACAAGTTGCGCTACCGCGCCTTGACGGAGCCAGAGCTGATCGCCGGCGATGGCGCATTCGCGGTTTCACTGAACGTCGACAGCAAGGCCAAGACATTGACCGTATCGGACAACGGCATCGGCATGGGCCACGACGAACTGTCGGAGACGCTTGGCACCATCGCGCGCTCCGGCACGCAGGCCTTCATGGACCAATTGAGCCAGGCCAAGAAAGACGACGGCAAGAAGGGGAAGGCCGGCAAGGGGTCGGAAGGCGTCGACCTGATCGGCCAGTTCGGCGTCGGTTTCTATTCCGCCTTCATGGTTGCCGATACCGTCACGGTCGTCACCCGCAAGGCCGGCGAAGAGAGCGCCTGGGTGTGGACATCGGACGGCAAGGGCCAGTTCACCATCGAGGAAGGTGAGCGGGCCTCTCGCGGCACAGACGTTATCTTGCACATGAAGAAGGAGGAAAAGGAATTCCTCGAGGCGATGCGCATCGAGACCATCGTCAAGACCTACTCCGATCACATCGGCATCCCGATCGTCTTGAAGCCGATCAAGAAGGACGACGAGGAGCGCACCCTGAACACGGCGTCGGCGCTGTGGACCCGGGATAAGAAGGACATCACCGAAGATCAGTACACGGAGTTCTACCACCACGCGGCGCACGCCTTCGACGATCCGTGGCTGACGCTCCACAACCGGGTCGAGGGCGTCATGGCCTATACGAACCTGCTGTTCGTGCCCTCGACGCGGCCGTTCGATCTCTTCCATCCCGATCGCAAGACCCAGGTCAAGCTCTACGTGAAAAAGGTCTTCATCACGGACAACTGCGAGGAACTGCTGCCGGGTTATTTCCGCTTCGTCCGCGGCATCGTCGATTCGGAGGATCTACCGCTCAACATCAGTCGTGAGATGCTCCAGCATAACCCGGCACTGGCCAAGATCCGCAAGGCCCTGGTCAAGCGCCTGATCGGCGAGTTGAAGAAGAAGGCCGAGAAGGTGCCGGAGGAGTACAAGGATTTCTGGGAGAACTTCGGCCCGGTGATCAAGGAAGGTCTCTACGAGGATTTCGAGAACCGCGACAAGCTGATCGAGATCGCGCGGTTTCGTTCGACCCACGGCGACGATCTGACCAGCCTCAAGGATTACGTCGAGCGCCTGCAACCGGGCCAGGACGCCATCTACTACATCACCGGCGAGGACGCCGAACAGGTGGCGCGCAGCCCGCAGCTGGAAGGCTTCCGGGCCAAGGGCGTCGAGGTCTTGCTGCTCACCGATCCCGTCGATGAATTCTGGTTGCCGTCGGTCGGTGAATTCGAGGGCAAACCCTTCAAATCGGCGACCCGCGGCGGGGTCGACCTGGACAAGATCGAGGCCAAGGAAGGTGACGACAAGGCAAAGAAGGACGAGCCGGCGAAATCCGACGTGTCGCCGCTGGTCGCCGCCCTCAAAGTGGCGCTCGGCGATACGGTCAAGGATGTCCGCGCCTCGGAACGGCTGACCGATAGCGCTGTCTGCCTGGTCGCCGAGGAAGGCGACATGGACATACACATGGAGCGCCTTTTGAAACAGCACAAGCAGCTCGACCATTCGACACCCAGAGTCCTCGAGGTCAATCCGTCCCACGGCCTGATCAAGGCACTCAACACGGCGGCCCAGGAAGCGGACGGGCTCGATTCGACCGTCGAAGACGCGGCCTGGTTGCTGCTCGACCAAGCCAAGATCGTCGAGGGGGAACCGGTCTCCGATCCGGTCGCCTTCTCACGGCGCATGGCGGCGGTCATGGAGAAAGGCCTGTCCGTCTCCTGACCTTTCGACGCCGTTGGGTTTAATACGAAAAAGAAAAGCCGCGGATTTACCGCGGCGACCGCATCAGCGGTCCAAGTTAAGCCGTGCCGAGAGTGGGGCGCTCTCTTGAGGCCGGCTGACGGCCGTCAAACCTGTCGGGACATTACAGTGTTGCGGACCGTCTCGATTAGTTGGGATAGCTCGGCATGGCTCACACCGTCACGAGCCATCATCAAGCCCAAGGTCTTCCCGGACATCAGGTCGCGTAGAGGCGGTTCGTTTCGCAGGTCGTTTTTCGTCTTCACCTGGGCTTTCCCCAGGGTCCTTACGTTGCCCATGCTGTCACCTCCCTGGAGGCGAACGGGTTCCAGCGCCGTGGTTCGCTCGTTTACGACCGTATTTCCGATCGGTAACAGTTTTGCTTCGGTTTTGTGACAAATTCGTGACAGGCGGCTGGCGCCCGGGGGGACCTGTGCCTGCCGCGGACTGGCCGCGTTCCTTCTCAATGGGAAGCGCGGCCCCATGTCGTCACTTTCCGCACCGTCATTTTTTGTCGAGGCCGACGACGGCGGCACCGACGATATGTCCCGACTGCGCCGACTGCAGGACGATGGCGCAGGCGTCGGCCATGGCATGTTCGACCGGGATATCGATGTTCATGGCCTCGCCGCGCCAGACGGCGATCGGGTTGATGTCGCGGACCACGTTGTAGTAGGCGAGCGTGCGGCCGCTGTTCTCGCCGCGCTCGATCGAGGTCTCGTGCTTGTGGTCGAAGAACACGGAGAGCACGCGCACCTCCTCGTGCATGGCGGTTTCCGGCAAGCCTAGGGACACCCGGTCCTTCGACTGTTTCAGGGCCACCGGCACCCTGGGCAGGCGGTTGGCCTTGGCCAGCACCTCCATGACCTCGGCGCGGTGCGAGCCGACCAACTGGTAGGTCCCCTGCACCACCATCTGCGGCGTATAGACGTACTTGAGGTCGAAACGCTTGGCGTATTCGCGCTGGCGCATGCCGTGTTCCGGCCTGGCGAAGGGGTCCTTCCAGCCGATGTAGTCCCAGTAGTCCACGTGCACGGAGAGCGCCAGCACGTCGTCGCGCTTGGCCAGTTCGCCCAGCATGGCATCGGCCGGCGGACAGGACGAGCAGCCCTGCGAGGTGAACAGCTCGACCACCGTCAAACGCTCGCCGGCCCAAGCCGGCAGCGCCGCCGTCACGGCCGCCAAGGCCAGCACGAACGCCAGCAGGGAATTTCGCAATGCCAACATAAACCGTGTGGATACAGGAAGCGGCCGTCGGCGGCCAATCACATGCGAGTGAGACCGCCAGCGCCGTTCCCTTTTCACGGGGAAGTGATCATCCGGCCCGGCAACGGCCGGCCCACCAAGCAAGTCGCACCTGGTCATGGCCTTAGGCCGCATCGTTCATCATGCGCCGGAGCACGTAGTGGAGGATGCCGCCGTGCAGGTAGTAATCGACCTCGTCGAGCGTATCGATGCGACAGAGCAGCCTGTGTTCCGTCGTCGATCCGTCGGCCCGGGTGATGACCATGTTGACGTCCATACGCGGCGTGATTCCGCCGGCGAGGCCGGTCAGATCGACCGTCTCCGAACCATCGAGATTGAGCCCCTCGCGGGTGACGCCGTCGGGCAGCTGCAGCGGCAGGACGCCCATGCCGACCAGGTTCGAGCGGTGGATGCGCTCGAAGCTCTCGACGATGACCGCCTTGATGCCCAAGAGGCTGGTCCCCTTGGCCGCCCAGTCGCGCGACGACCCGGTGCCGTATTCCTTGCCGCCGAAGACGACCAGCGGCACGCCCTCGTCCCGGTAGCGCATGGCGATGTCGTAGACGCTGCCTTCGTCGCCTGACGGGAAATGCTTGGACAGACCGCCCTCGGTGCCGGGGACCAACAGGTTCTTGATGCGGATGTTGGCGAAGGTGCCTCGCATCATGACCTCGTGGTTGCCGCGCCGGGCCCCGTAGGAGTTGAAGTCCTCGGGCCGCACTTGGTAGCCGAGCAGGTATTCACCGCCAGGGCTGTCCTTCTTGATGGCGCCGGCCGGGCTGATGTGGTCGGTGGTGATGGAATCGCCCAGGACCAGCAACGGCCGCGCCCCGGTAAAGTCCTCGGGCTCGTTGGGTTCGGGGGCCATGTCCTCGAAATAGGGTGGGTGCTTGACGTAGGTGGAGCCGTCCTGCCACTGGTAGATGCTGCCGCCCGACGTCGTAATGTCGCGCCACGCCTCCGGCCCTTCGTAGACATTGGCGTAGCGTGCCTCGAACATGCTTCGGTCGACGCAGGCCGCGACCGTGTCGGCGATCTCCCGGTTCGTCGGCCAGATATCCTTGAGATAGACCGGCTCGCCCTCGGCGCCCTTGCCGAGCGGATCGGTGTAGAGGTCGCGGGTCATGGATCCGGCGATGGCGTAGGCGACGACCAGCGGCGGCGAGGCCAGGTAGTTGGCCTTCACATGGGGGTTGATGCGACCCTCGAAGTTGCGGTTGCCGGACAACACTGCCGCCGCGATCAGGTCACCGTCTTCGATGGCGGCGACGATGGGGTCGGCCAAGGGGCCCGAGTTGCCGATACAGCTGGTGCAGCCGAAGGCGGCGATGTGGAAACCGAGACCTTCCAGGTCGTCCAGCAGCTCGGCTTTTATCAGGTAATCCTCGACCACCTGCGAGCCAGGCCCGAAGGAGGTCTTGACCCAGGGTTTGGTTTTCAGGCCTCTGGCCACCGCGTTCCTGGCCAGGAGCCCGGCCGCCACCAGCACGGACGGGTTCGAGGTATTGGTGCAGGACGTGATGGCGGCGATGGCCACATCGCCGTCCTTGAATTCGTAATCCGCACCCTCCACAGGTCGCGCCCGCGGTTCCGAGGCGCCGGCCATGGTCTGAAGCGTATCGGCGAAGCCCTGGGCGGCGGCCGACAGCGCGATACGGTCCTGCGGACGTTTCGGCCCGGAGACGGCGGGCTCCACCGTCGAGATGTCGAGTTCGAGGGTATCCGTGAACGCGGGCTCCGCCGTCGCCGCGTCGCGCCACAGACCCTGCTCTTTCGCATAAGCCTCGACCAGTTGGATGGTGTCGCCGTCGCGACCGGTCAGTTCCATGTACTTCAGGCACTCGGCATCGACCGGGAAGAAGCCGCAGGTGGCCCCATATTCGGGCGCCATGTTGGCGATGGTCGCCTTGTCGGCCAGCGCCAGCTCGTCCAGGGCGGACCCAAAGAACTCGACGAACTTGCCGACCACGCCCTTCTCGCGCAGCATCTCGACGACGCGCAAGACGAGATCGGTCGCCGTCGTCCCTTCTTTCAGATTGCCGGTCAGCTTGAAGCCAACGACTTCCGGGATGATCATGGACACGGGCTGGCCGAGCATGGCCGCTTCCGCCTCGATGCCGCCGACGCCCCAGCCGAGAACGGCCATGGCGTTGACCATGGTGGTGTGGCTGTCGGTGCCGACCAGGGTGTCGGGCATGACCACGGTGCGCCCGCCCTCGTCCTCGGTCCAGGCCACCTTGGCGAGGTACTCCAGGTTCACCTGGTGGCAGATGCCGGTGCCCGGCGGCACCACGGTGAAGTTGTCGAAGGCGGTCTGACCCCACTTCAGGAACGTGTAGCGCTCGCCGTTGCGCTCGAACTCCTTCTCGATGTTCTTGGCCATGGCGTCCGGCGTTCCGGCGAAATCGATCATCACCGAGTGGTCGATGACCAGGTTGCAGGTGGAGAGCGGATTGATCTTGGAAGGGTCGCCGCCCATCTTGGCCATGGCGTCGCGCATGGCGGCCAGGTCGACGACGGCCGGCACGCCCGTGAAGTCCTGCATGAGGACGCGGGTCGGCCGGTAGGCGATCTCGTGGGTCGAGCGGCGCTCCTTGAGCCAGTCGGCGACGGCCTTGACGTCGGCCTCGGTAACACTGCGTCCGTCCTCGTAGCGGAGCAGGTTCTCGAGCAAGACCTTCAAGGTATTCGGCAGGCGCGAGACTTCGCCCAATCCGGCCTCCCCGGCCGCCTTCAAGCTGAAAAAGTCGTATTCCTTGCCGTTAACCTCGAGCGTCCGACGCACGCCCAGCGAGTCGCGACCGGTAATTCCCACGGCTGATCTCCTCTCGGAATTTCCTTTTGCAGTGAACCGGCCCAGAGTCACCACAAACGGCCGGATTGATCCAGGGCCAAGGACGCTTGGGCGGCGGTCGTCATTTCCGCAGCCGAAAAGACGACTTTTGCTGCGTTTCCATAACAAATGTCCACTTTTTCGGGAAAATCCCGGTCGTCATTTGTCGGCATCCTGCTCAAACTCCAATCCGGTGAAACCCGTTCCAATACACACCGAAACACGGCGTCGCTCCCTGATTTCGTTCCGCTGCCGGTCATCGTCCTCGCGTTCACCGAATCTAGGAATTTATACAATGTTTAGGTATTGATTGTCAAGTCAAAAAGGCCTTCCCTTACGGCCCGACATTGCGGTCACTGTCTGTTCCGGCGCCATGAATCGATGGGAATCGGTGGTGCGGACGTCTTCGGCCGTTCCTCCCCCCGTCGGCAATACGGGGCTTTCTTGGTCGAGGGCCGCTCAATCCGATATGCGGACCTAGAGCATCGGGCGTTTAATCTGCAACGTATCCTGCATCTATGAGGTAGTTCCAACATTCCTGGGGATCGAAGAGGGCGCAAATGTCGCCGACGGCGCGCCAGAGGGCGTCATAGGTGCGTGCTTTGGCTTTTCGCAGCAGGGTTTTG
>Ga0209680_1000635_pt1 | contig 10190 bp, 10 predicted proteins | sample WorMetLIZISLAND1_FD_187413 | JGI IMG/M metagenome (GOLD analysis project Ga0209680, IMG submission 187413) | Marine gutless worms symbiont microbial communities from Max Planck institute for Marine Microbiology, Germany - Olavius loisae LIZARD... ... | reverse complement strand
AAATCATGTTTATGAAATCCACATAACAGCGCACTTGTCATATCTCAGTGACTCTGAGCTGCTAGTTAGTAAAGCTATGGAGACAGATCTACATATATGAATCAACCTGTTGTTCATGCCAGCTTGACTGTGCGACGTCCTGCTGCACTACCTACACACATCACAAACAGACTGAAAGCAACTCTACTCAGTTCTACAACAACACAACACACAGTGTTGGTGCACAGAGGGGCATCTGAGAGCCGGCTAGACCTGCCGTAGAAAGGATATTCAACAACGTTCTCCAGTTAGTCATGAATGCAGTGGCACCAATAACCGTTTACAGTGGACACAACTCAATTCTGTTATCTATCCAGTGTTTTTCTCGTACAGAACTGTACAACCATCAAACACTGCACAATGCTGATCACTCATTGCATGCTACCTGAAGTAAACTGTGTCAGAACTACCTTTGTGATTCAGTGGTTTATTCTTAGTTCTTTTTCTTTTGATTTCACATTTCTGGTTATGTCTGGTAGATTACACTAACCATTCATCAGGGATATTAACAAGGCCAGGAAACAATGAGGCCAAGTTTGAGGCCGAGGCCAGATACTATGACGCCGATGCAGAGACCAGAGATATCGCATAAGTTATACACTGTATAGTGTATATGAATGCTTATGCTCCAACATCAAATTTATCAATACAAAAGAAATCACACCCAGTATGGCACTCACAACAGTGTCAATGCACTATTTAAAAGTTAACTTCAATAGAATATTATAAAGCAAGCAACAATTTCCTATCAGAGAAGAACGTAACGTAAATGACGTGATTTCAATGACTGACAACTAGGCCACGAGGACAACCTTCGTGAGAACGAGGCCAGCATTGCATGAGGATGAGTCCGAGGTCGAGGCCGGACGCTACAAGGCCGAGGCCGAAAATTTTGGCCTCGAGGCCACTTTAGTCGCGAGGACTTAACATCTGTGGCACTAATTAGCTGTTTAGTGTACATGGGACATATCACACGTATATCATATATCACAGGTCACACATAATGGTGAGGTGAGTGAAGTAATTGCCTGCTGCAGTTTCTGTCGTAAGCTCGTCACTTCTTCGCGACTGGCTGCAAGCAACTTCTCTTGTTCTTGAGCCTTCAACTTTAGCTCCTAACAACATCAGCATTCAATCGATAACTCAGACGACACAGAGGAAGAGCTGGGACCAGGACCCACATTGTCGAAACTTTTAAGGCAAATCTTACGAAGATTTCTTATCTTAGGACAATCATAGGAAAATATTTAGCAAAGCACAAATCTCGAATTAAGAAATAATGACGCAATAATAATTGTAATTAACTCCGTCTTGTTGGAAGTTATTACGTGACATTGTTGTTAAATCTTTAATTAGTAAGTAGAGCGAAATATGTCATGTTAGTGCCTTCCTAGATATTGTCAAAGATTATCCTAAGATAAGACATCTTCCTAAGATTTTCCTAAGAAGTTTTGAGAATGTGGGTCCTGATCAATAACTCAGACAACACACAGAGAAAGCATTACACTTGCTCTGCATCAAAAACTGTAGCTATAATATCAGTAATTACAACTGACACACATGGAACTATAATAGCATTTTGTATTTCTGCCTATGACTAATGTCCACTGTAGAAGCTGAGCTTTGGCTCTGAAATTGACCACAGCACAGCTGAGTTCACTATCGACAGTCTATGTACAGATGTCTCCCATATGTCGGGCTTGGAAGGATGACCAAAGCGAGAATAGTGTATTCAGTACATAAAAAAGTTTCAATCACTGGTATGGAATCAGACAGTCTGACCACTAGCCATGTAAGGTCCACACAGTATCGGATACTTGGTTATTAAACGAGCAGTAGTAAGGACTGTTACAGCTGTCTGGCTGTGTCCAAAAGGCCTGGATCTGCATGATAGGCAGAGAACTCGACACAGACAGTATACTTGCTAGTAACCTGACATTGACTAACAAATCACTGAGTTAAACGACAGCCACTAGCAGTAGTCAGCCACACATCTCAATCTAGGTCAGACCGATGACAAGCAGCAGACAGACAGCTCGCTACTGACCTGATTCTCAGATGACACGCTGATCAACTGCGCCGACATTTGTGAGTTATTCATGCTCACATCTTGCAGCTCCTTCTATTCTCATCACAATCACACACAATGGATGGTTTAGACAACGGCTGTTAGATGATACTCGATTACTGAATCTCAGTATCGGTATCATTCTCGAGTAGGTTACAGGTGTATTTAACATTCGGTCCACAAACATCTAGTTCTATGAACTACAGTCTACGAGAATGCATTCACTGGGTGCTGTTACTGTGTCCTTGAAATTTTCAATGACTTACATACACGAGGCCAAGGTCATGGCCAAGGACTTGTGTCAAGGCCAAAGCCAAGGACTTAAAAACAAAGGCCAAGGACTTGGAAAAATGTCCACGAGGATCAAGAACAAGGACATGTCTTTGAGAACTCCAAGACTGGGCAAGGGTGTGTATTAAGGACTTACTGGAGAGACCTCCTGATGGGCCTTGTACCACATATTGTTTCTGCCTGGCTTAGCAACAATGTTTCTTTGACCATTCCATATTTGGCTGAACCGAGCAGCCTACCAAGGCACGCCCGCTCCATGAGCAGGAGGTCATGCAAATCAGCTGCTTCAAGAGTCAAGATGCCGAACAATGACAGATACAGCTGTACAGCAAGTTCTAGTGAGCAAGGCACAATACTCGCTCACAGCCGCCATCGAAATCCACCAGGTGAGTCGCCAGACCTCAAAGACATCAGTAAAGTGTGACGGTGTTACCTGAATACTGCGCAGCTGATGGTCGGAAGTGAAAACAGTTGACTGCATTGAGCTCAGCTGATCGTCAAGTCGGTTCCTCTCTTCCACCGTCATGTACATGCGCTCTTTAGATGTACGCAGTTCATTTTCCAACTACAAAAAGACCGCAACAGTCTGACATCAACTACCACTAACTACATGTACACCTGTTAATCCACTTGTCTACTAAAACAAACAACACTGTGTCTCAAAAATGCACCAACTTCCCTGAAATGGTATAACTCAAAATTATTCCGATCAATTTTGATGATATTTGACAGAACAATTCAAAATACTCGATAATAGAGTTTGTATGCTTCAGTTTTGATGTAGGTTTGCTTGTTATCACGTTAGTGTCTCTCAAACTGCATACCGAAAATAGTGTGTGCTTGTTTCTTCTGTTGACAGACAGTGTGACGCATAGTTTTTCTCACTTCCAGTGATGCAATATAGGGCTAATATTAAATAAGTAAAACTGCATTAGCAGTAATTCATTGATGAGTGTATTATATGTAAATGTCTGCAGATTATATGTGCCATATATTATGAGCTTAGGAATATGTTTTAAAAATTGCACCTCATCAAAGTTGGCACGTTTGCTTGATACAACATCAAAATTCGTTATTTTTGGTGTCTGAGTTAAAAGACGAAACGTTGACAAAAGAGCTAACCTACATGAAATCTGAAACGTGCAAATTCTATTCTATTCTGGAGACGTTTGAATATTTCTGCCAAATGTCATAAAAATCGATCCTGATAGTTTCGAGCTGTACTGTTTCAAAACTGGTGTATTTTTGAGACACAGTGTAGACAACCATAAAAATTTTTAGAGTTAAGACTATGAAAGACTGAACAGAAATTACTAATGCTCAAGAAGAAACACTAAGATGGTTGATGGGATGCTAAGCATGACTTACTCGGTCAACGGTCTGCCGGGAGTCCCTCAGAGCCTGCTCGAGCTCTATTTTCACAGACTTCAACTGATTCAGTTCAATGTCTTTCACGCGAGCTTGTTCGTCCAACTGAACCCGTTCACCCTACAACATGCATGCGCACACAGGATCACTTCACGGCTATTTTCCATGGTTACTGGGGCTGGATTTCTGAGGGAGTGAAATTTGCCACTGGACATATACTACATTTACCAGCTAATACTGCCATGAACTGGGTGCCTGAGAATGGCAAACAGATTCAGGGAAAGCCAACGAAGACCTGGCAAGCAACATTCAAAGAGGACCTCAAAACAATGAAACTTGCCTGAACAGGACCCAAGAGATCACCCACAGCGGAGACAACTCGTTGTCCAATGTCCCAATAGGAACGAAAGGAACTAAGTTCTAAGGTGAGAATTTTTACCAGCTGGATGCTTTCTGTGAAGCTAACAATGTGCAACAATATCAGGAACTGAAGGCAAAGTGCAGACACACATTCATTTGTATTAAGCTCATACAACTGCATCTGTTTTGACTTTCATATCTTAGTATCAAATTAAGTAAGTAAGTAAGTAAGAAAACTTATGAGGCACAGCTTTAACAGTTACAAAAATGTCTTTAGTAGCCGCTTAAATAGCTGAAAGCTAATGTCAGCTTGTAGCAGATCAGCTGGAAGGCTGTTCACAGCTTCGGGCTTGCAGTTGCAAAACACCTGTCTTTATAGTTGCTGTAGGTTTGTCTCACAACACGCGTCTTATGAATTAACTGTTTCCCTGTGTGGTCCTTGTGTCAGCAGCTTGTTACTTAGGCCACCTTTAAAAAGTTCTAGACTGATTGATTGTTTAATAGCAAAAACTTTAAACACAGCAAAACACCACAGCAAATAACATCACTTTGACAGCTTATATTTTGTCACAAGTTGAGCTACAATTGGGCTATTTCTGCTAACACCAGCAATTCACAGAGGTTTCTTCTGCGCCATCGCTGAAGGCAGCATGTAAACCTACGCGAGGATTCAACAACATTGATAGTGAAAAGACGAGACTGAAGACAGACCAGAATGTCAGTGAACTGTTTCTTGAGCTGTTCAAACTGCTGAATGATTGTACTCCTCTGTTCTTTCATTGCATCAATGTCTTGCTCCAGCTCAATGCACCGCTGCTCTGACCGTTCACTGATTTTACGATGCTTCTCTGCATCTCTTTCCAGCTTTTTACACTTTGCCCTCCACCTTGAAATCCAAAACAGATGACTACAAATCATGTCTGAATAAGACAGCGGGCAGTAAGCAAACAGCAGACTGGAGTTGGTTTCTCTACTGAAAAGATCCATAATAAACAAAAATCTACATCATAATATCGTTATACGATAAGACTTATATATTAGATTGTTAGCTCACTGGTATACCAGTCAACAGGTTTCTGTTCTGTGGAATAATATTAGATCATTGCCATTTACTGTGAATAATGGAACCAAACAGGGAGCTGTGCTGTCACCTTATCTTTTTACTAGATATCTCAGGGGAGTTGCTGGTGGCTTTGTCTCTCAGTAACTCTGGTTGTATTACAGGAAACATGTCTACTAATGTATTTGCATATGCAGATTACTTAGTCATGCCCCATGTTGGCGTGCAATGCAAGCATTGTTAGTCATTTGCAAGAAATATTGTGACTTGCTTGATTTGCGTTGTAACACACTGAAGACAGTCTGTATGGTCTTTGCTCCATGTAACAAATGTAGGGTGGTGTGTAATTCTTTCCCTAACTTTCTACTTGATGGTCAGCCGCTTCAGTTTGTCAGTGAATTTCGTTACTTAGGTCATATTATTACTAACTCGCTCTGTGATGATGCTGACAGTCATCGTGAAATACGTAATTTGTATTATAGAACCAATACATTGGTTCGCATCTTTGGCACGTGCTCCTAGAAAGTTAAAATAAGATCATTTAGAACCTACTGCATGTTTTTATGGTGCTGCACTTTGGAAGTATTATACTGCCTCTGCAATAAACAAGTTTAAAAGCTGTTAAAACAAGTGCATGCAAATGTTCTTTAATTATCCCAAGATGCACAGTGTTACTACTATTTTATTGGTCTTGAAGTTGCCCAGTTTTGATACAGTTGTGCATAATTACAAGTACTCGTTCTACAGACAGTGGACTGGAAATGTTAACAGTGTCATGCAATATCTGAGTAGTGTTGGTTGTGTGTATTATGTTTGATTACGTTCATTGTCTTTTCTCTTATTTCTTAGTTTAGCGTGTTTTTTGTATAGTTTTTACTTCTATGGACCTGTTGTGTCTGAAATAAACTACACGTATGTATGTATAAGTAGGAGCAGCTTATATCACAGCAAAACCACACATAGACATAGGAAAATCAGCACCAAAGCAAAATACACCGTCAATAAGTAAAAGCATTATGTCGAACAATAAGCCAGTAACTACTAAATACGAAACGTTTGTATGCAGATTTCTCTCTCCCAGTTTCACAAGTAACATCCTGACAGCATCTGCATTCCACCAGTCGTGGCCATCTTGTCAGTTGTCACTCCATTCAACAGTATGGCATTCACAATCGCCAACCCAACTCTCTGCCATGCAACCCGCATACTCTGTCAATCAGTTCGAACTCGTTAAACATCAACTAAGGATGTTCCTGTACCACTGCATCTAGCATATTAGTGATTCTAGACAATGTGCTCTACAAATCAACCTACATACTTACTTATTAACTTACTTAGTTTATATGTGAGAGACGGACTGGTAGACATACTGGGTAGCAGCGTTGTCGTCTACATGCAGAACATGGTTGATCTTTGCCGTGGCAGCTTGCAGCTCGGCACGCAATGAATCCACATCACGAGAGGCAGCGACATCACGGCTCAAACGCTGTTCAAGATCACTGATCTTCTCCTGAATTTGCCATCGTGCCGGCTCACTGTCAACCTGCCACAAAATACATAGGAATGTGTGCAGAACTAAAGTGCTGAATAATCACCGACATATACAGATGACACAAGACATCGTAACTCGACCGAGGCTTCCTCATGAGCAGCTGTTATCCGTCAAGCAAAGCAACTGGTTCAATTACCATCAAATTCTGCATCCGCATTCCACATTACAGCAAAATGTAGGAGCACTGTGAATCCACTCATAATGTAAGAATGTACAAAATACAAAAGCTATGATCAATGTGATTAAGGCTACAGCAGGGGTGCAGCTAAGCATTCAGCCGTCCATTGTCTGCTGTATGGAGTCAGCGAATGGCTGTAGCCACTGACAGTGAAACTGTTGATACTTATTACTCACACTTTGGTAGCTACAACAATCAGTTGAACGTGTGTGTGTGCCAACATAGGTTTACCGGTAGTTTATTTATAGATCCAAGTGCAGTGAGTGCAACAAACTCCTACAGAGATATGTTGGTATAACATAAGATAATACAAACATTAGCAAACATTGTGTTAAACAGAAATTCTCAGCAGTTCTTGTTCTTCTTCTTTTGTGGCATGCACCACTAGGAGTGCGTAGTGCCAAATGTAGTCTCCAGAGTGGACAATTCTGAGTCACAATGATTGATCCTTTCATGGAGAGGTTTTTGGATATCAGGTCTTGCTGGATAGTCTTCATCCACTTAGGGCATCCTGTGGTCTCCTCCAGTTCTCCAAAGGGGCCATGTTAAACAGAAATCTACAGCAGTTCTTCTTCTTCTTCTTCTTTTTTGGCAAGCACCACTAGGAGTGAGTAGTGCCAAATGTAGACATCAGTCTCAAGAGTGGACGATTCTGAGCCATGCCAATTGCTTCATTCAGGGGGAAAGGTTATTGGATTTCAGGTCCTGCTGGATAGTCTTCATCCATGTAGTACGATGGTGTCCTGGTACAGCGGTTCTACCAGTGCTAATCTGTTTCTATTATACACGTCATAAACTGATAATTGAATACAACCTTCATGTGTAATTCTAGCTGTGGTATCTCCACTATGAAGTACAGACTGTGATGTAAACTCACACACATACACACACCTGACTATTTATATGTGACGCTCGTTGATGTTCAGACTCTTTCACTGCAGACCGACCACCTACAACAAACAAACAAATGGTATCATCAGACACAGTCATCATCATTAGTATCATTGTCAGAAACTGTCATTATTATTATCCTTGTCCATTGAACTACCACAAAAAAACTGTTATCAGCGACAACTCTACAATACGATCGAGCCTGAAAACTGTTATAAATAACCATAAGTCAACTGTGTGACTAACTGTTTGACTTATTAAAAGAAACAATCCAACAGCTACCAATAAAATCTGTGTTTATGTATCATAGGCATAGAATTAAGCACGTGGTCACACAGTATCACATACAGGTACATGCACACACCTGCAGGCTTAGGCTGAATCATGCAAACTGCTAGTCACACAATGACTCAACAGTAAACAGTGTGCACAAGATGTCATACAATCATGGAATGATACACTTCATTGTCAGATGTAACCATTTCATGGCTGTTCTCTAAGTTTATGTAGATTAACCAGTGATCCACAAATCCTGAAGTATAGGGACAACGACCTTCACAGCACTCAGCAACAGCAACAATACATTGAAGTAGAAAACACACAGGTAATAGTTCAACAGTTAACGATGTAAAGTTACCTGTATTGCCACCTTGATGCACTGCAGCTGGCCTCACAATGTGATGTTTATCAGCTTCACCAATCACCAGCTGTAACAGATACATTTCCCCCACTATCACTCACTCATGAACTGCTACACCAGTATGCCTGCTTGCTATGTTTTGACCCGTACTGCACCAATTATTTCATCAAACTGTAACACATAATAGCATTGTGGATGAAAAGTGCCAGCTCACACTGTCATACCCATAATGTTGTACTAAGTAAATGTGTATTTTATACGCTCGACTATAACCAAACAACTTAAAATATTTTTGTTACAAATATTGTTTTGTACGTGGAAAAAGTCCCACATGTACACGGTACTTTTGTTCTCAATCTGTCTAGATGACTGTAGTCAATAGCAGGGTAAAAGAAACTCGCATACACATGGAGCTTCTGATCATTTGCAGTCTGTAGGCTTTTACAGGTGGAAAACTGTCCACAGGCAAATCATCAAGGGGGCATATTGTCCAAGAGGCAGAAACACGTAGGGGCAAACTATCCAGTGGCTGGACTGTCTACGATCCGACATAACAGGCGCATCATGTGAACAATGCAGACTAAAGACAAACAAAGGAAACACTAGAAGATAATTAGCATCTGCTAAAAGCTGTCGTATATCCACCCTAGTATTAGGATGTCTGACATCTCTATGTCCAGCAAAGTCTACTGCAAGTGATCAGATACATCCGACAAGAAAAACTGAAAATGAGAATGAAAGACAAAGTTGTGACCATGTTGTAGAATGGCTGACTTCTGTCAATGGCTGCATCAACGTTGTTGGGTTGACGCTTCTCTAACAATGCCTGCAACATGCACTGACTGCATTGAAACTCTATGCGACTCACGCTGTATCAAAGAATAATCATACAAGACTTGTCAAGACACGGCAATTCAGTCAATCGTTGCACAGCACTCCGGCTGCATTAAGCCAGTAAGTTTTGAGTTCATGTCTGAAGTCACTGAACATCATACAAACGTCATGGTAAACTGTTATAGAACCACAGACCAGCAGCAAAACTCCTGCTTCCGACAGTGTTGTGCGTCCATGGAACAGCAACCGATCTCTTGGGAGACAAGTGGATCCGGCGCCAAGAACCATCCAAAACCAGGTCTAGTAGATGTAGGGAACGAAAGGGTAGTGGGTTCTAGTTCATAGACCATTAATCATATTTATCACCTGCCAAATGTCTGTCGGGACATTAACAATATGTTATTACTAAACGTCTCTGAATGTAACAACAGCCTCCAATCACAAAGTAAAGAGAACACTGACAAACCCTCGGTGTCAGATCAAGAAATTAATTTCACGCACTAGGCCTACATGCCAGAAATCGGCTCTGGCTCAAACTAGGAAATGAACCAAGGACGGTGTCGGTATTGTGCCCCGAGGCGTTGTGCATACTGTGACTCAGTCCATCAAGCCAGACACACCATGTATTCAGTGTAGTATCATGAAACACTGATATTTCAAGCCTACTGACCTGCTTGAGTTCCGCTGAGATCTTACACAAGTCGTCGTGTTTTGAATTCCACGTTTCTTTCTCGGCTCGCAGTTCTTTCTGCAGACTCTCCAGCTGCAAAGTTACACCAAGCAAATACCGTATATACTCGCGTATAAGTCGCAAAATTTACGACAAAATCTTGACCTAAAAGTTAGGAGGGCGACTTATACGCGGGTCATAAAATGAAGAATTTTTGTCGAGCCGCCGACATACGCAGT
>Ga0209680_1000633_pt1 | contig 10197 bp, 10 predicted proteins | sample WorMetLIZISLAND1_FD_187413 | JGI IMG/M metagenome (GOLD analysis project Ga0209680, IMG submission 187413) | Marine gutless worms symbiont microbial communities from Max Planck institute for Marine Microbiology, Germany - Olavius loisae LIZARD... ... | reverse complement strand
CTCTTGCTGATGTGACTGAGGCAGCCAATGAGAGCCAACAGCTGCCGACCGGAGTACTCCTAGCGACACACAATCACAGTCACACCTGTACTAACGACAATGACAGACAGGTAAGATACCTGTTCCACAACAAGTTTAACCCTTTGACGCCCACTGTTGCCATATGGGTACAGCTATAAAGCAGCCAGACCGGGTTAAGCTGTCATTTGTAATTTTTGACATCCGGACACTCTGACACTCAGCCCTGAGTGCCAGAGTGCCCGGACGGGATGTCAAAAATTACAAATGATGGCTTAAGCCGATCAGGCACAGGATGCTTTATAGCTGTACCCATATGGCAACAGTGGGCGTCAAAGGGTTAAACTTGTTCGACTCAATGCCTACTGGCAACTACCAACGACAACAACAGATTGACCTAAGGTTTACTACAGGTAAGACCAACAGCCACTGGTCCATGTAGTGAGCGTCACACCTGTATTAACGACAACGATAATGTCAACAACAGGTAAGGTAGTTTAAGAGTTGGACGTGGCTGGCTGATGAGGTGCTGGGCAGCCAGCAAATGACACATTGGTATCACATCATCACTGGCTTGAGACCAGCATCAGTACAGCATCATAATAATAACAATGATAATTACAACGACAACAATAACCTGCAATCATCAATCGCTCGTTACAGACCTTGTGATCATATATCCACGTCTCCAGCTGCATCTCCGGCAGGTAATAAGCCTTGATGTAGACTTCAACAAACTCGCGGCCCGGGATCGGCCTGCAACATAATGTTTATCAACAGCACACATGAATAGTGCTGTTCGTAAATGACGTCGGTCAAATTCGGACAAACAATAGCGTAATTTTGGCTGTTAGACGAATGTTGTCGTAATGTTATGCAACACAAATTTTCCATGTACTTTTTCAATATTAAATGGTGTTAAAATTAAAAGCATGCACAATATTGCACCCGTTAACCTTCACTCGTCCGTTAACGTCACAGGCGTGTCACAGTGTGCAAATGTTTGTCCGATTTTGGCCAACCTAGGTCTATCTATTTTCAGAAACATCACTTCAATGGCAAACAGTGCTATATGACTGTTCGTTCCACTGTACTCAACTGGATTGGATTGTGCAGTGTTTTACGTCCCCACCAACACAGTATAGGTTATACGGGAGACGGTTTTTACAGGTCAAAAGACCCAACCAACAATATCAAAGAAAGTACTGAAGGAGAAAAGCTACAGAGGACAAATCAAACGATGAAAACAACAAAATACACATATGGACAGACAATAACATACACAAAAAAGGATATACACAAAGTAAGCACAACGAGTCCCCTAGTCTGCACTAATATGTGGTGACTAGGGGACAGCTCCCACAGACGGCAGGGTCGCTAGGCCTGAACGGCGGTGGGGCTGCCGCCGCAGTACCCCTCCACTGTATTCACCCGTCAGCGAATCAGACAATATTAACCCTTCACCAAGCAACAGTGACATTACACAATCACCGAAATGCACTGATTTCTAACTATGACACGTCTAGTGTCATGTTACATCTTTACTGGCAGAATGGCTACAAGCCAGGCTGGCAAACTAACATTATAGCCATAACAAACACAACATCACACTGAAGGGCTGAAACAAAAACACATCAACGTCCCACTCAACACATTATACGTTATGTTGGAGATAATCAACAAAGCTTGAAAATGACTTCCTTCTATCCTTCTCCTAGCATGCTCAGCTGATCACCTGGTCCTAGAACTGGAATAAATACATGAACAATCATCATAGATTACAGTGATCAGTTAGTTAATGAAAACTATCCCAGAATGCCATCATAAACATAAATAGCTGTCGCAGATGGCCATTTCGTGCTGTTATGTGATTGGTCAGTGCCGGTCACTAACGGCAACCATTATCATCAAATCCACCAGTATCATCAACTCATGTAGAGAACTGACCGAAGGTCTGTCAGTTTCTCCAGTTTGTTGAGGAACTGTTGGAAGTCGAGCTGCATCAGCGCGCGGCCTTCATTGGTGCATTTCTTTGCCGACGCAAAGCTACACAAATACACACAACAGAAGTAATTATTTAAACGTCAATCAAGACTAATTTTACCGAGAATTAAATTAAACCAATCAACCAAAATTTAAAAAAATCAAAACCTTTATTTCCTGCACGCACCAATCACTTGGACATAATGTTCAGAATATCTGTCTTGCACGATGCAGTGATTACTGCATGGCTGGACAGAGAACTTCTTAAACAAACTGTAACAAGTGTTGAATAGATGACTGTGATACACATCGATAACCTGCAAATATGTCACCTTAAACGTTTCTGGTACACAACCTCACCAGAAAACCAGACAATCAAATCAAACAGAGGCCATATAACCAGTCCAGTCTCAACTCTGCCGGTACAAAACTGTCAAAAGGCAGTAGATAAATATACAACTTTATTTGTTTTGAAGAATAAGTTAACACTGGAGTCAGTCAGTCCCTCTGTCATGATGGCAAACAACTGACATATTACACACCCTTCAACAAACGTTGTGAAGGCAAGCCGTATCAAGTGTTCCCACAATACATCACTGACGGCCTTCGGTATCGGTACCCGGTGACTGATGCGTTCAAGATGTTCATCAAACAGACTCAGTTCCTACAACACAGCGTGCGCAAGCATGTGTCAGCACGCAAACGGAGCAGAAGTAACAAGTTACAGACAAGACACAGTGATGTGTAAGATGAACAAGCAGATCTGACATACAACCATCCATTTGTGCAAATCTGGCCAAATTTGCCTTTGAAAGAAAAACTTAGACCAGAGTTAAGTTCATGCAAAGAGTTATATACCAATCTTGTTCGTAGTAAATTTACAGAAACGCTGTTTCAACAATAACCCTTTCACACCCACTGTTGCCATATGGGTTAAGCCGTCATTTGTAATTTTTGACATCCGGGCACTCTGACGCTCATGGCTGAGCGTCAGAGTGCCCGGATGTCAAAAATTACAGATGACCGCTTAAACTGGTCTGGCACGGGATGCTTTATAGCTGTACCCATATGTCAACAGTGGGTGTCAAAGGGTCAATGACAATCTGACTGACATGGAGAAGTGAGTCAACGTAGCCGGAGTGCTGTGACATGATGTCTCGTATGTCCCACCGGACACTCATCACTTGCTGTAGACAGCCGTCTACATTCACAGACCTCAACGCCACCGCTCGGTAGACCGGCCGACGTAGCTCCGCAGCTGTACCCAGTGTCTACAGCACCATCACTCTATGTATCACTACGCCACGACTCGGCAGACACGTCAATGTAGGACTGACCGGTAACCAATCATCTAACAGTATGACAAGTACGGATTGAAACAGCTTTCCATGAGTAAACAAGAGAGTCAGAATCAAAGGCAGACAGACTCACGTTCGCCGCCAAGCCAATTTTTCCCTGAGTGCCATCCCCGGGTATGATTTAGTTTTGCCGAGGTGCCAGCTGGTTATGTCCTGTGGTGCCGGTGTACGGCTGAGTTACATGTACTGAATGATGAGTATACTCGTCAGTGGCAGTGAACGTGTTAAATACTTCATTAACTTGCTAAGTTAATTCGACAGCATATAATGGTTAACAATTCCAGTCTGCAACATATGTTCATCAACAAACTGTACCAATTGCAATACATGATAATTAGTCACACTTGATTGACAAAACCTTTGATGCAAACACAAGCCAAAGAAGAAGAAATTTGGCGCAGTAATTTGAGGCAAGTTTACCAGCAGTATCACAACCCAACGTTCTTATAACAAAAGGTACAGTATGGCTGGACTAGTAGGCTAGTATTCAGTCCTAACAACATCCTCACATTAACAACGCTGACAGGTGCAGACCTCTGGATTAAAATACTTCCATCGAGGTTACAAGACTTCTTGTTTGTTGTGGTATTTTGTAACCAGAATTCTGTCTAACACAATGTCCAAGACATTATCATAGAGCACAGTTGACTGCCGGTGATGTCAGCTTATCTTCAGTTAATATTAAAACTGACAACTAATTATGTATTCCGACGCAAGCGAAATACTTGACTTGGGAAAGATGCAATAGCGGAAGCGATCCTGAACACCCCTGAAGGTCAACAGCAGTGATGCTATTCATTAGGCCACACATCACTTCCTATGAGACGTCAGAAGATGTCACAACTGGCAACCCATAAACACAACGAAATACTGATCAAGAACAAATTTCTTTAAGATCAAGTAAGCCCGAGAGACAAAAACCAATTAACAAATTAAGTTTCAGTTAGGGACCTGCGAATCGTTCTTTTTCGTTTGAATCGAATCTCGAATCGAATCGGCCGTCCGATTCGTTTTCGAATCAAATCACGAAGCTTCGCAGGTCCCTAGTTTCAGTATGCTGTTGTTGCCGACCTGTGAATAGAACTGCTGTAGGAAAGCTTTCTTCGCCGTCGGAATGGCGTCTTCAAGTCGCTGCTGCAGCAGGCGAAACTGCTCCGTCAGAAACATGCTGCAAACATCGCCGAACAATACTCATCATCAAGCAGCCAATGACGTGTAAACAAACTTTACAATTCAGCCAACAAGCCAGGCACTGAGGGCAATAACACGTACTGACTGCCACTGTTGATGATGAAGGCAAGGGTGAGTGAGTGAGTGAGTGAGCAGATTCTTAACGGCACATCACCACAAAATAGGCTATACAGTGCCATTCACGTCGATATACGCTGCAAAATACGGACAAAAGACAAATCAAAAAGACATTACTAAAACTAAGCAAAACCCTAAAAAAACAAACAACACAAAACACAGCAAAACAAAACTACCCTGGTTCAGTCACCTCTTACGACACTTGGTCACGAAACAAGATGGGCTTATTCTACAATGCTCCCGAGCCCACATCGGGGAAGCTAAAGGCAAGAAACTGATTTAAGAAATTGTAACGCAAGATAACAGTGGGCAGTGAGTAGATTCTTAAAGGCTATACAGTGCCATTCATGGTGGTTCACACCGGAAAATAGAGGACAGAAGACAAATTAAAAATGACACAAATTAAATACGACCCAGGCAAGACAAACAACGCAAAAAATGGCAAAAAACTATCCTGGTTTAGTCACTATTTACGGCACTCAACCAGGAAACGAGATGGGCTTATTCTACAACGCTCCTGAGCCTACACGAGAGAAAGACAACATCGTAAACGTACAGAGACTCCGTGGCGACGACTCGTTCGACAAGACCGAAGAGACTGTCTCGCCGGTGGAGGTTGACGGCTGGTGATATGTGGGGGTGTGGAATGCGATCTCGCCTGTCATCCACCGATCCGCTCATTCCACCGCCAGCAGCTGCAGTTGCTCCGCCGGTGCTCGATAGCTCGCTGTGTGACGTCACGTCGATGCCGGAGATGATCAGGTTCTCAGAGATACGCTTCAGAGTTGCCTTCAACTTCACGCTCATTATACTGTCGTCGTCAGCAACCTGCCATCGTCACAGCAACAGCAGCAATGTGATGTTACTCAGTTCATCTTCATCGCCTCTACCTCACTTGATTCACGGTCCTTCTCCATTGCCGCTCCAGTTGTTTGCAACAAACTCTCTCTTAACACTAAATCAGCAACTAGTCTCGGCTTCTTTAAAACTCTTGTCATAATTGAACTCTGCTTCGTAGCCTATTCCTGCACCTAGGACGGTTCAGTGCCATCACAATGCGACTGATTCACATTATCTACTAAGACTGTTGTGCTCCATCAAATGTTTTTAGATTAGATTAGACTACTAATGTCCACAATGACGGCACTGCTATCAGTTCACTGACATGGGCAACGTCTCAGCAAGCCACCGTCACAACAAACCCAAAAGACCAACTCTCGATGGTGTAACTGTTGCCGTTTGCATCTTAATTAACTCTATGGACACTGGTACAGACGTCAGGGTGATAAGATAGTGGGAAACTAAAACTTAACGATAATAAAACTGAAACGAGTAATAACAGCCACATAATTTCATCATTCCACATTACCATGTTGCGATCACAGCAGTCAGCAACTGTCAGCAGTCTGCGCTCGAGTCACGACAACCATCCTGACGGGCTGAACTGTGTAAAAAAGTAAATAAGTGGCGGTTATTATGTGCCCTATGGTACCATCACGTGCGGAACGACGAGGTGAGATGGACAACCGGGCAACCCCACCTGTCGGCTATTGTCCAAGCACGGCGTCTTTCTCTTTTCGGCCACATTGCAAGAATGCCAGACGAGACAGATGCCAGGAGTATCATAACTGCCTCCCCTTCGGAGAACTGGAGGAGACCACCAGGACGTCCTCGAACCACGTGGATGAAGACTATCCAGCAAGACCTGAGATCAAACAATCTCTCACTGGATGAGGCGATAACTGTGGCTCAGAATTGTCCACTCTGGAGACTGATGCACCCTAGTGGTGCTTGCCACATAAGAAGAAGATTATGCCCTCCCTACTCCAGGATGTCACGTGGTGCTACATGGCGCTGAAAGAGTATACATTGTTCTTAAAGCAATGCAATATGGTCATCACGGAGACGTTGTATTGTCAACTTGCTGGAGATAACCTCAGTGAGATATATGAAATAAACGGTCAACAGGCACGTTAAGAGCAATTTACACGAGATTTCAGTGGAAAATGAACTTACCAAGTCAGCATCAGAAGCAAAGAAACTGTAAACCTACATGAAACACACACACACACACACACACACATCGTGATGATAATATCAAGTGTTTACAGATGACTCAAGAGTTGTGATGCATTAAAGTGTATGTCACGTATGCAATAGAGAAAACACAGAAGCTATTACCAGAGAACAGCAACTCACAGAGACGTATGACTAAGTCGACTTTAACAGCAATAGACTCAACAATCCACTGTTTAGTCAAATGTGCCGATGGGCAATATTATGACGACGAACAATTATGATTATTATTATTGTTGATAAACTGATTCTGATGACCCTATTGCAGAGACACTATACAGTTGTCAGTGGTTTATGACAATCATTACATACAGAGACCTGGGGCCGCATTCTGAAAATTTCTTAGTAAAATCTTAGAAAGATTTCTCAATCTTTGACAATATCTGAGAAAGCACATACCAGACATATTTTCACTCTACTTACCAATTCATGATTTAACGTCATGTAATAACGTCCAACATAACGCAAAAAATAAAAAGTCTTAAATACTATCATTATTGTATCATTATTTCCTAATTTGACACTAGTGCTCTGCGAAATATTTTCCCACGATTTTCCTAAGATAAGAAATCTTCCTAAGATTTTCGTAAGAAGTTTTGAGAATGTCAGCCCTGTTTATTTGAACCTTCTTAATGCCACAAAAGGTGATGCAAGGTGAAAGATGTCTGTGGCAGGCCTGATGACCCTCATGTCAACAACCACATAGAGACACTGGTCTAATGTACGTACGTGCGAATAAAAAAACGACATCTGATGTACAGAAACTTGTCGTCAGAAGATACAATAGATCTTGCTGAAGACCAGCCTAGCGACATTATGTCACAGATTTATATGTTACAACAGACGTTACTACTCCGCCAAGTTATAACAGAACAAACGTGACATGAGCTCACAGAAATATGGACGTCGTAATTACGCAGATTTTGCACGAATATGTCACGTAATATTCACCGAGTACAGATAGTAGTCGAAGAGTTGAGTCATGGAGATGATGACGTCAAATGCAATTGGCTTCAAAACCATCATCATCTGCATGTACTTGCCTAAAACACAAATGATAATTTGTGTCATGTAACGAAAGTCGGCTTTGGTGGTTCTAAGGTCAAATTACAGTTCTCACAAGCAGCATGTGACTTGTCACTGGGGTTGGTTTCAGGGTTACTACAGACAACATTTGTCACAATGTCCAGCAAATGTGTTCTCTCGTGCTGGCAATCACGGATGAACGAGACACCATGAAACACCATAATGTAATACACCAACTGCAAACAGGGCAGTCTTGACAATTAGTGCAGCCATTTGCTAAATAAACATTCTGGACACAATTATTCGTCGTTGTCATAGTTGGCTTCTACCACTACAAGTGCACAGTGGTGCCAACAGGCTCCACAGTGGTCAATTCTGGGTCAAATCGACTGCTTCAGTCCATCACAGCCTCCAGAGTGGTCAATTCTGGGTCAGGTCAACTGCTTCGGTCCATCACAGCCTCCAGAGCGGTCAATTCTGGGTCAGGTCAACTGCTTCAGCCCATCACAGCCTCCAGAGCGGTCAATTCTGGGTCAGGTCAACTGCTTCAGCCCATGACAGCCTGCTGGACTTGAGGTCATTCTGTACCATCTTCATTCACGACCTTCCACCACACAATCATTGGGTCATGTAATAAAATGCTTGAGATAGAACTGAACCCAGGTTGCCTAATGACAACTGACCACCTTGACTATTGAAATACAGTCACTGCGATGACTAATTTCATCCGTACCAAACAGTCGACAAACAGTGAGCGTCGTGTTGGTGACGATCGGCACCTGCTTTCCACTGGAACCGTAACTACGTCGCCTTACTGACACGTCCAACCTACACACAATTCAGTTACAACATGCATCAGAGACACCTGGATATCTACAGCTGATGCATCCCCAGAAGACACTGTGTATCCAATATACACAAACCAATACAATACAAACATTTGTAATGCGCACAATGTCTGTCAGTCGGCAGAATCAGAGGCGTGGGCAGTCGCTGGTGGCAGATGGGAAATCAGAGGTTCAAAAAATTAAAAGGCTGCAGCAAAATAAAATGACACTATATTATGTATGCAAATAACTGCCCACCTTGTTCATAACTTAACAAACCACATTTAAGCGACATTGTCGAGATAATACACTTTTGTCTTGCGAGCAGCATTCCCTGACTTTCTCTGTATTTTAATGGCAACGACGTGATTGTCAATCCTCCACGATTATGCACAAGGCAAATAGCTCATTAACTGGTCAAATTTCTATACCAAACCTGCGTTTCAGGCCCCATTAAGGGTGATCCCATTGGAATTTTATAATGTCAATTAGTGTCAGAAAACTAGACTGTTGGGGCTATTAGGTGATGACAGAATTTTGGAGATAAGTCAAGCCAATTTGACACAATACCAGATAGTGATCAACATACAGAAGCCTTTCGACATCAAATACCAAAATTTGTACATTTGACAGGTTTGCAACAATGTCTTCAACACTCTGTATACCACGACCAACTAGAGCCAGTGGTGTCATCGCGAAGGATGTCCCACCATGACTGATGCTGTGTTACTGAAACAACTTCAGGGTCTGACTGGCGAGAGCACCATACTAGTCGTTCATCAAGATGAAATAGACCAGCATACACAACGTGCATAGAACACAATCCTCGCACCACCAGACAAACAAGCTGAGCATCGTTACTTCCTTAACCCTTTGATGTCCACTGTTGCTACGTGGGTACAGCTGTAAAGCATCCTGTGCCAGACCGCGTTAAGCCATCATTTGTAATTTTTGACATCCGGGAACTCTGATGCTCAGGGCTGAGCATCCAGATGTCAAAAATTACAAATGACAGCTTAACCCGGTCTGGCACAGGATGCTTTATAGCTGTACTCATATGGCAACAGTAGGCGTCAAAGGGTTAAAAAAAGCCGGCAACATTCACTCACTTCCTGTGCAGCGGAGGACCATCTCCGGTCCGCTCATCGACGTAGTCAGCGCGAAGTTCATCGGGAATGTCTTCATCGCTGTCTGACTCATGGCTATAACGTCTCTCGTCACTACTCACCTGACAGACCATTCACATTCTTAGCACCAGACATACAGACACACAAACATACAGAACACATAGTAGTAACATGATCAATTAACGTGTCAAGTAGTGACTAGGTCACTTCACAGGTGCCACAAAAGTTATGCCAGTTTTGCTTCAAATTTGTTTTCTCCATGTTATGCAGTTTTACGTGAACACAAAGTTCAGTGCCGTTGAGTAGACTCTCAAGTTCCACAACATTCATTCGATATTACGTCTACAGAATTTTATGTGCAAGTAGCGGTCAGAGGTTTTTTAATGCCCAACAAGATAGTTGTGTGAAGATTTCGATAACCTAACACAATGCAATATATAAATTTACAGACTGCACAGCACTATCTCACATATT
>Ga0209680_1000632_pt1 | contig 10200 bp, 3 predicted proteins | sample WorMetLIZISLAND1_FD_187413 | JGI IMG/M metagenome (GOLD analysis project Ga0209680, IMG submission 187413) | Marine gutless worms symbiont microbial communities from Max Planck institute for Marine Microbiology, Germany - Olavius loisae LIZARD... ... | reverse complement strand
ATACATTATACCAACTTCCGGTCTGCATGCAAAATTTCATCAAGATCTGTTGCCGGGTGGAAGATTAGGCTTCCGGAAAAGATTTTTTTAAATCACACAGGTAAAATACAGTAGCCTTCCACACTATACCGTATGAGCGGCTGTAATAAGAGACGGTGATGATGTTAAATAATCTCAAAGCTGCAACGTAGTGAAGCGGAGTCTCCGATGTCGAGTTAATTTCCGTTGTGAACGCCGCGAGCGGCAACCTGAACGGACTGATGATTGACGATGACAAAACTGCACGCAACTGCATGTATTAAGGCGCTTATACATTTACAAGAAAGTCTCTCTGCTTGCTACCATACGGACCCTGAAAGACTTGAACAGCGCGTGTTAGAGAGCACTAGCAAGTCACTACAGCAGCGAACTGTGCTGTGGACGCATGGCCGAGTGATGTTATGAAATTGAATACAATCTTAATCTCATCTATACACCCTGACCTTCCTAGACTACTGTAACACTGTAATTGTGTGTTAGGACGGACGACGTATTGCATGATTAGTTCGCTGCATGACGAACTCAGTTCGCGGCGGGTTATCGCTGCAATGACGCCACTAGCAGCAGTCCGTTCGAATTACGATATAGATCACTTCAACGAACTTATTTCCCGCCGTGCTAGGTCCATCTCGTCTCGTCGTATTGATATAGAAGGACTCGTTCAGCGGCGACGAAGCACGCGAGTGAGTGTTGGTGATCAGATTGAAATGACAATCAAATTCCACGCCTTTTGCTGTGTGCGACGATGAGTGATTGAGTCGTACTGGTCTTCGTCTTCCTATTAACTAATTATCATCGTCGTGTGCAGTCAAGCAATCAATTAACCCAGAACTTGTTAAGGAAGTCTAATTAACAAGCTACTATCAAAAGGACCACACAGAGTAACAATTATATTGCAAGTCTAGGCCAGGATATGAAAGTCATAACAGATGCAGTTTTAGTCGTTTTCTGAAGGTGAGCAGATGGTGCTGAGGTGACATCGGCCGGTAGGTCGTTCCATGTGCGAGCGCTGGTGACAAGGAAGGCGCGACGTCCCATAGTAGGCAGTCAGACAGCTGGAACGAGTACATGGTCGGGTGAAGAATGAGTTCCGCTTGCGTGTATTGTGTACTTTTAGCCGAAATCTGTAGCCTATACAGGGAGTGGGTTAGCAGTCTCTCGGCACAGGTCTAGTCATTGTTGTATTGTTGGTTGCAGACACGGTGGCGATGGAGATCCCGCGGCCTTGTGGGAAAGGGTTCTCGTGCCCGGCACAGCGCGGCTGGGTCTGTGACGCCTACTGGGTCGGACCGAACCGCGGTATCACAAACTTCGATAACTTCGGCCTGGCCATGCTGACCGTCTTCCAGTGCATCACGATGGAGGGCTGGACGGCCGTCATGTACGATGTAAGCTGCCGTCTCATGTTCGGTAATCTTCAGAGCCCCAGAGCACCTGCAACCGTAACACGGTGGCAGGGTCGGGGGCTTGACAACGACCGCAAGTTTATAGCACTGAAAAGAAACGATCTCTGAAAGGATAAGACACGGCAACGGCCTCAAGACAAATCTTTCGGGTGGGCTGCAAGGACATCAAATAGGCTACTAATAACACCTTCGATGTATCCGTATCTATAGGCGCCGCAGTCCGTACTGAGCTGAGAGATTCAGAAAATTAGAAAATAAGGCTAATAGACCGATGGCACACTACAGGCCTAGCCTTCGATTGTATAGGCTACAAGCCGAATTGTAAAATAGTCGACTTGTGAATTTCCGAGAGTTAAAGGTCTACGTCTATTTTAGCAACAGTACGGAATTACGTAGTTATCGAAACGAAAGTGTTATTAGAAATTCGCTTTTGACATTCATTATCGTCGAATGTTCAGCATTAATACAGTAGCTGCTCTACACTTGATAATACCGCGTGCATGCCGGTATGATTGTGTAATTTTATGTATTCATAATGATTGCTCGCGTTTTATGTCGAATATAACGCGTTTGTTTGGCGAGGAACGACTTTTCAGTCAATGTGCAATGCAAAGCATTCTGAGAAATACCGTTATGACGACAGCGGATGCTAAGATGCTAATAAAGGGCTGACGGCATTAGAGGTGTGCTGAGCAGAAAAAATGGACTCAGATCCGCAAGATTATCGAGATCCACAGGCTGTATTTATCAGAAATGTTGCAGAAGCGGACTGACTGCAGACTCGAAAAAATTTACCGCTAAATTTTTTTGCAACGTGGAACTAGTTTTCAAATTGATCAGTGCCACACGGATGTACATTGTACATGTACAGTGCTGCCTGAAGCCGGGAAACCCGGCAATAATCGACAAATCCCGGACGTGAAATCGGTACTGGCCTGTAAGCCTTGCCGTGACCACAGTTGTGTGCGAGTTGTACACTACCGTTAGGTATGGTGTTCCCAAAACCTCAGTTGACTGAGAAACTAACCTGTTAACTGCGGGACTGGCCCTCACAACGTGTCAGCCTTCGCGGCTGCTAACTACATGTATTTTGTGTGCAAGCCTCGTGTGTGCTGCCAAACTGCGCTCATCGTTTAGACATCACGCGAAATTCCGAGAAAATTTGAACTTGTAGCAGTTCAAGGTCATCCAAGGCTTTTTGCCAATCGAAAGCGCATGTGCAATTTCTTGTCAGTCATTAATAGTAACTTTGGCTATACCTCGCACCGTTTTTTGAGATATTTATAGATGCATAGAGAATAGCTTGTTTCCCCATGCCACCCCTGTTTGATGCCCCCGCTCAGGGGAACTCGCTAAAATTTCTGGATGAAAGTTATCCCGCAAAAACTAGAGGGATATGGCTACTGTATGGTGAAAATTGCATAATCCTATTTAAGCGTTTTTGACTGATCCTCATGTGTGACGGACTGACCGACGCCCGACGGGCGATATCATACAGCGCGCTAAGAATATGCTGTCAAGCGGTAAAATCATAATAATTATCCACTTTTGTGACCCGTGAGTTGCATTATCGGGATAGTTGTTTTATAGTAAAGCTGTGTCCTTGTTATTGATCAGTTGCTACGAGCTGAGCTGTGCATGGTGAGCTGGTTTCTTGTCAGCTTTACGCCGCTTCATTTGCCGGGTCAGGTCGGGTCGACATGATGTAGCTTGTTGATGATGTTGGCAGATAAACGACGCGATGGGCATCGCGTGGCCGTGGCTCTACTTCGTCAGTCTCATCATCATCGGATCTTTCTTCGTTATGAACCTCGTCCTCGGAGTCCTCAGCGGGTAAGCCAGGCCCATGACGTCGCCGTCCAGTTCGTAATTGCGACCGCTTCAAGTATTCCCTTCACAGCGTGCTGGCACGAGATTGTTATGCGAGACTTGCTGATCGGTGCAGTACAATTTGCTTGTATCTAAGTATCCAACAGCGAATTCTGTGTAATACTAATTATGTACAAGTGTTGATAACCAATTAACAATCAACCTGATGGCCATACAGTCGACCTTCAAGGCCAACTGTGTTGTCATGCTATTGTCTGGTTGCTCCGCTGTATTGTCGATCGAAAATATTTTCCCTTTGGGGACCGATTTCCACGGGAGTTGGGCCCAAATCTAATTATATTTATCAGGGTCATACGATCTTACCCCGAAATTTCATCAAAATGCGTCCATAGCTCTTTGAGTTATTTTGTCCGAACACAAACGAACAAATAAATAAACTACAAAGGCCTCCAATAGATAGCATAGCCTACGCAAATCCCCTAACCCCTTAGTAGTGGTAGACGAGGCGTAACGACTACTTGTTGTCATTGTCAGTTAACCTGAAAAATATTATGGAACCCATTCGAACAGTATGGTTATAGATTTGTGAGTGTGAAAATTTTTCTGAGGGCCCCGCCCCTTAGGGAGTGAGGGTGAGGCGGGTGCAACGGTCTGGAGTTGATGAGTAAATGTGTCGAATGTTGCGACTAGTCTAGGTTCAATAGTTTATGCACGGAAGTGAGATGTGTTTCAAAAATTTGGGTTTTGGGGTGTACGACTCTTGGGTGACGGTGGGTTAACCCATAAAATTTTTCGTTTAGGCATGTTACGTCATCCTACCAAATGCAGTAGCTCAAGACACAACGGTCGAAGCGTGAAGATCGCAAATATGAAAACAATTGGGAAGGGGCGCTGCTCAGCCCCTCTAAGTTGCATGTTTTGTTTAACCCTTTAAATCTTCCCTGGGCCTGTCGTTTTTCACGCTAAAGGTGTCACCCTTTGCCGAATCGTCGATCGAAAAATTGCCACTTTTACGGAACCCTTCCCCAAGACGTTGGAGCCCAAAATGTAATCATTTCCAAGTTAGTCGTTGTATAAACGTAGCCTGAAAATTTAATCTCAATCCGTACACGGTATTTTGAGTTATTCTGTGCATAAACGATCAATTAGAACGATCGCATAATCCTCCGACTTTGTAGGAGATAATTAAACCAAATAGGAGTAACTAGTTGATGTTTTAGTTGGTCAGATAAAACACTACTAAAACTTTAAAGATTATGTCGAAAATCTGCGCAGTCTGTTGTGTGAGTGAAAGCTCTAAAACACTAACAATTAAAATGTTTATAAATCTTAACTGTGAAACACGTGCATTAGTTTATACATTTAAAGCTGATCTAAACGTGCTGACGCCTATGTTTCACGTATGCTACATAGTTATAAATACTATAATTGTTGCTGTTTTAGAGCTTTAGATTATACAGCTATAAAGTAGATAGGCCGTGAGTAGTTTCTCTATTGTATAATTGTTATGTAGGCAACATTAACGTGACAAGTGTAGATGATTTGCGGCGGCATGAGTCGTTGATGAACAATAATTAACACTGTCGGTTTTTCTCGTTTGATGCTGCAGCGAATTTTCCAAGGAACGCGAGAAGGCGAAGGCTCGCGGTGATTTCATCAAGTTGCGTGAGAAACAGCAGATGGAGGAAGATCTGAAAGGTTATCTGGAGTGGATAACACAGGCAGGTGCGTGCGTCCCACTAGTAACTCACTCTTATTATCTCGGCGTACGTGTTGTCTTCGATGCCGGTAATATATTCAGAATGTATGAATCGCAAAAGTTGCAGTTAAATCGATTGTCAAAGATGAAACAATCTTTAACAAGAAGTAACGAAGTATGTTGAATAAGGATTGTTGACGGCAGAAAAGACTGACTAAAGACAACGGCGTTGCGAGAGTTGGTGAACAATTAGATGCACGGCCAGATGGCCGCTGCGACATGCGGCCATCTCGGATAATTGCAAATTATCACAAAAACGAAGCATTTCGCTGGTGAAATGTATTTGACGATATATATATGTAGATTGGGCCGATGATCATTTGGCATTGGTTTGACATAAATCGATCCACTTTTGACAAAGACATGCGCGAGAAACGATTTTTACATTTTTGTCCCCATACCTCTGACCTTTAGATCTCAGTTTGCTCCCTAGTTAAACTTGTCTAGCGCTATGTTTTCACTAAATTATATTTTTTAAGGCTTTCCTATTTCGAGAAAATCGGAGGCATAGGACGAACGGACGGACGGACAGACAGACGGACGTGATGCAACATTTAGTGCGGCCCCCTAGGGAGGACCGCATAATTACGTTACGTTCACAGTTGTCGCGATACAGCAAGTAGCAGTTTGTTAGAACGTGACTCAAAGTGGCATGATGCAGTATTTTCCAGCAGTTCTTCTGTACGCGCAGCACCACAGCAAAAGTTGTACGATGTGTTTAGTCGCTTTAACACAGCGAACTATTAACTATGAGAGTGTCTTGCACTTTAGAATGTATTTGTGAGTCGTCTAATTATATATTATTACTGCGAGTACATATTGCACGGTAAAGACGTTCGTGGTGCGAGCAAAGGTGTTATGATGAAAGCGTCTATTAGCGTATGACTCGGTCTGAACTGATAACAGATGAGCTGCATGCTGCCGTGAGGCCGACAAGACGTATTGTAGCCGAGAGGCGTGGTGTTTGTGTGACGAGCGATCATTGCTCGCTCTGCGACGTCACAGTATGAGTCTGTTCATTCGTTCATCCTCGTCGCCATGTTTGTTCTACACTGCAGGCCAGTGGCGACTGTTTGCGCCGTCACGCACGCTCTGTTATTAGACCATCACACGCTGCTCCTAGCGACGACTAATCAACGGCTACAATATTGATGATACACTGTACCACGCAATGGCAATCTGCTTAGTGTCGCCTGAGACGGCTCAGCAGCAGCAACAGCAACAGCTTATGGGTCTTGCTCATCAGTGCAGCTGAGCAAGTTTTCAGCTCATTTCAAACTCGTCAACAAGTCTCACTTGGCATTAAACCCTTTAAAGCCTACTGTTGCCATATGGGTACAGCTATAAAGCATCCTGTGCCAGACCGAGTTAAGCCGTCATTTGTAATTTTTGACATCCGGGCACTCTGACGCTCAGTCATGAGCGTCAGTGTGCCCGGATGTCAAAAATTATAAATGACGGCTTAACCCGGTCTAGCACAGGATGCTTTATAGCTGTACCCATATGGCAACAGTAGGCTTTAAAGGGTTAAATTAGTGGACCTCGTCGTCAGTCGTAAGTAAGTAAATAAATAAGAGTATTTCTGTGGGGCGCAGTTAGCACGCAACATTTAGTTTCATTTGTAGAGTCGGGTGGCCACGCATCTGGTGGTTTCACATGGCAACAGTTCAACCATGTGTTGAACGTATTTGCCGCTACTCCTATCCTGTTGACAGAATATCATTCACCAGAAATGCTGCGACTGCGAGTATACGGCATCGGCATTATCGTCTCCCGATAGTAGCTGCATTTTATAGTGATATCGCGATTAAAATAGTGGAGATGACTGTATCCAAGTGTAGACACAGTCGCTTCACTTGTTCTTCTCTAGCTCTCATGTCTTTGTACGGTTTCGCATTTAGGTGCTTCTTTTAAGGGGTCATTGACACGTTTCCTCGTCCTGTCACGGTGATGCATAAGCTTCAAACATTGAGCTTACAAGCATTAGCTGCTGCTAACAGGGATAAGTATACTGCTGGCTTATGCGGTATACTGCGAACTGCGAGGTGGTCTGATGGGATATCTTTATCATATTATTTCTAGCAGCAGCAGCAGCAGCAGTTGTTGTTGTTGTTAATACGTTAAGCTCATTACGCTACGCCGCTAATGCGCCACGTGTCCCGTTGCACTGCGAGAAGGGAAGTTTTTAGCGCCGATCTAAAGCTGTCGATACTCCGCGTTGAGTCCCGTAGAGAATCCGGTGACGAGTTTCAGGTCAACGACCCGCAACGGAGAACACTCGACGACCAAACTGCTGCGTGGTACGACCAGCTGACGACGATAGGCTGACAGCAGACGCTGACGGCTGGAAGCATCAGGTGTAGTATAGTCCACCAAGTGCGTACCGTGGAGGCGTCGATACATGGCGAGTCCGAGTTTATATTGGATATGTTGTGGATGTCAGATGACTTGGTGAAACGTTGACGCTGTTGTGTACAGAGGACATTGATCCGATCACCGATACAGCGAAGAACGATGACATGATCGCCACATCTTCAGGCGACGACGATGCCGCTAATCCTCGTGAGTGTTTTGTTGTCTGTCTGTCGCCGTGTCTCGACCACTGTTCATTGCCCAACCGCGTCCACTCAGTGTTTCATCGACTGCTTAGATTCTAGTCTTGATTTAACTGTATGATACATTTAAAGACAGAACTAGTGTCACGATATCACGATATTGTTAAAATAAAGTTAAAAGCCAGATAAGTTCTTCATGGAAAAGCCATCTCAGAACTACGGAGTGTCACCAAAGTACGGGCTGGTCTCACACAATTTCACTTGCAGCCCAAGCGAGCACACCCGCCTTAACCCGAACCAGTGAGGCTGGTGCTCGATTTACCTATCCCGGAGGGGTGGAAGGCTGAGTTGACCTAGGTGCCTTGATAACGCCCCGGCCGGGAAGCGAACTGACGTCCGCTTGATTGAAAGTCCGACGCCCAAACCGCTGCGCCACGAAGACACTCTGTCTTTATTATCAGCATTTTTATTAATCGGTCCACAACGATCTCATTTGGTACATATACTTTCCATGGAATATGACATACTTATCCCATGTATACTCACTTAAGATAAAAAAGTCACTTCACTGCCTTCTGCAACTCACAAGTCCTGTTCTTTGTTGGTTTAGGACAGACAACTTCTGGTCGTTCTAAAATAGTTTATTAGGCGATATGTGCAGTATATTTCCTGATTTTGGCCGTGAGAGGTTTGCAGTTGCAGAAATGACCTTTAAATGTCACTCAAGGTCACAGGATCCACGTGTTGCGATAAAAGACTTAAATTCGATTTCCCGGTAGTCATCCTTTGTAATCGGTGTCACGAAGCACCACCTCGCTCGCCGCGCTATATTTCGTGACACCCATTGTAACTGTATACTTCTGTCTCGCACCATTTCCAAGGCACGGCGACTTATTGGCTGAAAATTACGCTATTTTATACACTACCGTACACTACCGACGGTTAGAGGATTTCGACGATATATTCAGCTGTTTCAAATAATACTGAGGTGCCCTATACAGACAGACTGACTGACAGACAGACTGACAACATTGCTGTATCAATATCGTTCGTTGCAGTTATGAATGAATGCGTGAGCGCGATGAAAACCTTCTATAAAACTGTGTACGTTGGCGAATTGTATTAAACTAGCAAGACTGCAGTGAAAGAAGAATGTAGGCCTAACAAGTCGGCGGCTTCTAACACGAACGAACGATGCGTGTGGTCTGCCCGTTCAGTCAGTTTATAATCTTGGACCACACACGTCGCTTGGCACTGAGCGGACGGACGGACGACGCTGTGGTCACGAATGGTCCATTGCCGCGATATTCCTTGCTTCATCGTCGCTCATTCCCCGCCACTGGCCTGCGCCCTGTTCACAATGGTGACAATTGAAATATGACGTATTCGACGCACGAGATTACGCTGCTGTTGACGTTGCGTTATGAGTCGTTGTAGCCAGCGAGCGGCGGCCGCCGCTGATAGTAATAACGCTACGTGCACGCAGCGTTCTCACAGCAAGTAGCCACTAGCCGACCATCTTTAGTCCACACCTCTCTGCTTAGTCTATTTTCTATGACAGCGGTCAACATTTTCATGTCGCAGAATCCACTTGGAAGTCGGAAGTTCGTATTCGTATATAACAGAAGTGAGGAAGTGAGATTGTCTTAGCAGACAGTTTGTGGACGATGCGAAGCCAACATAGTTGTACTCTGCCGTGCTAATGACTTGTTTAGATCCATTAGCCCTCTGATGCCCTCTGTTTCCATATGGGTACAGCTATAAAGCATCCTGTGCCAGACCTGGTTAAGCCGTCATTTGTAATTTTTGACATCCGGGCACTCTGACGCTCAGCCCTGAGAGTTGAGTACCCGGATGTTAAAGATTAAAAATGACGGACGGCTAGCTGTAGATAATCCTACTTTTTACAACTGTCATAGGCCTTTATAGCTGCCTGTCCGCACTCCGCCGTAGACGGTTGTCAACCGTCGGTGATGGAGCTTTTTCGATCGCCGCTGATCGTATCTGGAACGCACCATTTCCATCAGTTTTCTGTAACTGCCTGAAGATCCACATGATCGGGTGTTCATTCCCTTGACTTTTGTAGTGCATGTGGAGTGACTTCATCATTACTGGGCACTTCAATCGACCATTGTTACTTACTTACTAACTTACTTACTGTAACAGACCGTAGTCAACACTCAACAGCATCATGGATCTGGCCAATTTTTTTGATCGGAGCCGGGAGCTATTTGATTTGACAGAAACAGATCAAACTCATCTAAGCTTGAATAACCTCTATGAAATAAATACGTTAGTGGCGTCAATTACGTTTATTTGATGTTAAAACGACGCCTTTATCATCTAAATCATCAACGAAATTTTTAATGTGACCTAAATAACGAAGTAACTGCTAGGTCCACAGCAGAATGTTAAACTCGGAGCGTTAGATAATTATTAAGTCAGGATAGGAGCGCCGGAAAACGGTGAGCGACGGTGCTAAAGGTGAGATGTGCAGAGTCTGAGGGGAGACTGTTCCAGAGATATTGGCGGCGAAGACTGCCTGCTGACATTATAGAGAGGTTGTATGCGTAGAGTATTGGTGCGTGCATGCGTGCGTGTATGTTGTTGG
>Ga0209680_1000631_pt1 | contig 10209 bp, 5 predicted proteins | sample WorMetLIZISLAND1_FD_187413 | JGI IMG/M metagenome (GOLD analysis project Ga0209680, IMG submission 187413) | Marine gutless worms symbiont microbial communities from Max Planck institute for Marine Microbiology, Germany - Olavius loisae LIZARD... ... | reverse complement strand
CATACAGATTTTTGATCAAAATTTTGTCTCCTTTACTGAACAGCGTCAAAGTTGCCGTGTTTGCTTGATACAGCGTCAAAATTCGCGTTATTTTCGGTGTCCGATTTGAAAGAAGAAAAGTTGATAGAAAATCAAACCTACATGAAAACTGAAACATGCAAACTCTATTCTAGAGACTTTTGAATATTTCTGCCAAATATCATCAAAATCGATCCATATAATTTCGAGCTATACCGTTTCAAAGTTGGACCCTTTTTTTGAGACACAGTGTACATTCATTATGCTCCGAAGAGACACGTAGTGAGTGAAGAGAGATGATGGTTTGTCTAGCTGCTAGCATGCCGGGGGGCGAATTATAAAAAAATCTTACAACAATCTTACAATAAGATATTAACTTACGATATATCATAAGTCAAACTTACGATAAAGTTACGATGTTGCCAATTACAGAAACATCTGATAATAATCTTATGACAAATCTTAAGATTTTTTGTAATTTGCCCCCAGGTGGGCCATGGCCGAGTATTACGGAGCACAGAAAAAGTCAACAAAGTCTGACAAAAACAAAGGTCTTCGTAAAAACCAGGCGATACATCTTTTATAAGTCCATGAACAATGTTGAGTCACTGAAACGCATTCAGTGTTCGACATAACACACAATTTAACGATATTAGGATCTCTGCAAGAATTGTTTATTATCTTACTGAATAATGATACTAAGGACGGAAAATAGCATCCATGCAGTGTTCTCTTGTGTCCGTGTGGCGAATGGAAAATAGCTTATTTTCCGTCCACGACGGACGCAAAGGAAGACTGCATGGACGCTATTTTCCATCCACAGGGGACGGTAAATAGCACCGTGTGTAGATAGATTTCCGTCTGCAAGGACGGAAAATAGAGTACATGCAGTCTTCTTTTGCATCCAAGGCAGATGGAAAATAGCCTCCGGTTCGCTTACTTTGCCGTCCCTGTGGACGGAAAATAACACCGTGTCCCATGCATAGCTTCCAAATTGTGTTTTTGATTTGGTATCCAGGCACTGAAAACTGTTGTGTTGTGTATACTATTTATTTTTGCAGAGTTTTTTGTTTTAATTGTCATTCTGAGAAATGGAAGCAGAAGGTTTGAAAGCTTTATTGCTGCATGAAAATCATATTTTTATGTATCTATTTTTCCAGTCATTTTGTATTATAATTTTAATTATAAATTTTATAACTACTGTATTATTCAGCTATGTTATGTTACGTTATGTAATTTATCTTTTTATGAATTTAGAATTCAGGCTGTGTTATTGAAGTTATCAGAAAGATAGACTTTTTATCACATCACATGAACTGTTGAAATGATGATCTCACTGTGTTGATGATAGGGCTGTGCTCGTGGGATCATTTGAGTGATCGATGATCGTGACGTCACGCCACGATCTGATCGCAATCTTGATTGCGACGTCAGTGCCCCCTAATGACTAAAATCACATTTTTTATCAGGCCGTTGCTGTTGGTCATCTGTTACTAGGCTTGCGGACTTAGTGTGAGAGATGTCTAAATTGGTCGCCGCATCTGTCTGTCTGTCTGTCCTGTCTACTGACTACTGGTAGTAGCGGCCATGAGTGTAATCTGATAGCTGATGTCGCCTGGCCTGTGTTGATAGGCTTGCAGCTGCAGGAGCCCACCAACACTGCAAGGCCTTCACTAGAGAATGACACCTATGCTGGTCATGTCATTGTCCCCCCCCCCATTTCCGCCGGCCCTCATTCTCCTGGTGCAAACGACTGTAGGTGGTGAACATTGTCTGGATTCCTGCAGACACCCGGCCTCATGCTATTGCAGCCGTACAGTTTGCCGGTCAGTAAATGATTGCGATCAGGAATTTTAGTGATCGACTGCGATCTCTGTGACGACTCTACGATAGATCCCGATCATGATCGCAATCGAGCACAGCCCTAGTTGATGATGAACAAACTCTACCATTACTTGGTAAGTAAGTAAGTAAATAAGAAAGTATTTGTGCTCAGTGCCGAAAAGCAAATTGTCACTAAGGGCCAGTCTGTATTAGTCAAACACAATGCTTTCAGCCATCCCCCAAGTTAGTAAAGTTGCCTATCAGCCTCAGTTCCTCAGGCAGCTTGTTCCAGAGCTGTGGACCGGCGACGTTGAACGTCCTGTCACCAAGCTGTGTGCTGGTTCATGGCATGACATGTTTGTGTAGCAGCTGACCGGAATTGAGGATGCCCTGTTGGTATGCTGCCATGTTCTGACTAAATCTTCATTACAGTCCAACGCTCACGGTGTACCATTAATACCTTCTTGTACTTAGTGATGTTATTTGCACCGCAGCTGCAGTTATATTTAGTTGTAATGCAAAGTGTATGAAGTTGTGCCGATGTGGTCAGAGATTGTGAGGCATTTCAATGAAACACTTCAGAAAGATCCAAGTATTTCCGAAGCAGTCGCTGCCATTCAGACACTGTGTGAAGTTATTCAGTGCAGCAATGGTGTGTGAGTCTCATCAAACTGTAGTTTTTATAACGTTACTTGTGTGCATTGGGCCTACTGGAGCCTCAGCATTAATGGTTACATGCTTGCCTCATGTGCTATGATAATATATGGGCATAGTAAACCAGAAGCTCACCTGTCATACAGAGACTATGGGGCAATATGTATCATTTGAAAATCGTCGCAAGTAAATCCCGGGCTCTTTGGCATACGTACGTACGATTGTGGTGAGAGAAATTCTTGTGCTTATCCGTGACACTGATCGTAAACAGAACCTAGCAAGAAGCTCAGCTGTTACCGAGGACTGTGCGTCAATGGCACATTACACTGGTGGTTAAGGGCAGAGACTGAAAGCTTCATTTAGTTGAATGCCAGTGTAGATTTGAGTGGCGGCTGGTTTTGCCACTCAACATTTGAGTGGACTCATCTTGACTTGAGAGTTGTTTTTGTGTTCATACAACAGTTTACACACTGAGTATATACTTAAACTAGCTAGTCATGTAGAATCAACTGTTGAGTGACATCTATGCAATCTGCCCTAAGTAAATGAATTTATAATTTTTTGTAGTTGGACAAATGCACTGTTTTTTTTAGATATTCGCATTCGCCTTATAACGTACAGCAGCCTTGAAAATCGGGTTACAGTCACTCGAGGTCATTGGAAATGACACCATTTGACTTCGAATTAATATTGAATAGTAACTATGGCTGTATCTTGCACCATTTTGGCATTTTATTTTGAAAAATATGGCAAACTTGAATCACTCAAGGTCATCAATGCACCTTTTAGAGATATTTGCTGTGATATTGAAACCCAGGTCAGTGGTCACTCAAGGCCATTGTAAATGACACCATTTGATAAATCACATTTACATTCTGTAGTAACTTTGTCGCTAACTTGCACTGTTTCTGACATATGTTGTGATATAACTGCAAGTTAGCAATTACAACTCTGCACAATGCTTGCTGAAGCTTGGCATGGTTTATCTAATAACTGCGAAGCTGTAATCTGTATATGGTGTAGTAATGCGTGTTAACATGACTGGGCTTGCGATCGACACATGTTGACTTGAAATTTTTGCATAAAATTTCAGCCAGCTTTCTTGAGCCTGTTTGGCTTTCAGTTGTGCCGCATTTCACCTTAAGCCACTAAATATTGTTGTAAACCATGACGTTAATGTTGAATATTAATGATTTGCTTATCTGGCGTTGGATTGGCAATGCAGAGATGTTGTGGGCTGCACTGCAGTCTGCCAGACGATGTCATTTTGCTACTGCCAGCAGCAGCAAGCGTATATATTTTCCGAATTCCTAAACAGGGGTACCTGTACGAAATTGTTTTGCTTTATTAATACCCTTCAACTTTCTACAACAGTTTTATATCGCCAAAAACTAAAGTCTTTAGACTACTGTTTATTAAAAACCACATCGTCGTAGGTTGGTTTTTGTTGTGATTTTACTACAGTATGGCGAACAGACAGGTCTATACCTATTACAATGCTTAGTAGAGCGGACACGTGATAAAAATGGTTGAGTGCATTGGTTGAATAATGTTGTGCTGAAACTGGTGCAAGCAAGTGCACAGCTGAAATTAGCTTGAAGTCTCGTTTGAATTCAAGGTAGTCATGGTGACAGTATGTATCTATTAAGAGCCAGTAACCTCTCAGCTGCATGTGATGGCCAATATTTCAATAGCTTCAACAACACAATTCCTGATTAGTGCTGCAGCTGTTCTTAAAAGTTAACACCCTATCAGCACAGCACTTCTCCTGATATTGTAGTTATTGTTACGGGTTATGTCATGTGCTTAGTAGATTAGCTCTATAAGTGGAAGTTGCTTTATAGTGATTTTGCCTGTTGACAGTCTTTTACATGATGGAGGATGATGTGTACACTTGTCGTCAGTGTTATTATGACGAATCATGCGTCATTGTGATGTCATAAAGTTTTTACGACTTTAGCATTCTGAAGTTGGGAGATGGGACTGACTTTGTGTATTCCCGAGTGACTTCATAGACTGTGGCAGATCTCAACAGTCGAGGGATGTTTTAGGTCGCTAGGAATGAAAATGTAAAATAGTTTTCTTTGCGCACATCTTCTTCGTAAAAATTGGATCTGTTTGTAACGTTAAACCAAGACCAGAACAATCACCGGCCCATTTGACACATATCGTCGAATACAGTAGTTATAAAAACTGTATTTGCCTCTGATAGGTGCCATTAGCAATATCTGAGTGTGTTGTGGTGTGCAGCGGGCACGTTGCTGGGTCTACGGACAGAGTTAACGGCTGCAATTGAAAAGATGACGAGTTCAGACCGAGAAGGTCAAATCACGGCCGTCAAATCTGGCTCGGAGTTGTTTCTACGATTTATTACACTGTGCAAGTTAGAAGATCGGGTCAGTCTCTGTGATAATTGTCTGTTACTTTGTATGTTACATGCATTATTTATTTACTGACATTTCACTAGAAGGTGTGACTGCTTCTGCAGGTCAGTTTTGTTAGTTAATCAGTGTTCTTTTGAGCCTTGTTATTTGTTTGATTTATTACACAAGAAAGTCTAGCTAACGCTAAGATAAGCGCATGACAGCAGTGCATGTCTGAAGGCCACTAGTGAAGAAATCTATGGCAATCAGTGCAAGGCACATAATGTTGAAAAGTACATTCAGTGGGTTACAACGCTGTTGCTGACAATATGGATCTATCTTCATTTGTTTAGCTGTTGTTGGCTCCCAAATCTACGAAATCTCGCGAAATTCAGAGAGAATTGGAGTTTGTGACAGTTCAAGGTCATGCAAGGTCACCGACCTTAGTGTCAATCGAAAGCGCATATGCGACTGCCTATTAGTGATTAATAGTAACTTTGGCCGCATCTCCTGCCATTTTCGAATATATTGACGTTTAAATCTAGAAAATGGCTTGTTTTCCCACTTGTTTGATGCCCCCTGTTCGGGGGAACCCATTAGAATTTCTGGAATAAACTTACCCTGCCATAACTAGAGGAATGGGCACCGTCTGCACCAACTTTGTAATGATGAAAGTTTCATAATCCTAACTTCATTCTTTTTTGACTGATCCACCCGTGTGACAGACAGACATACAGACGGACTGGCGCTATGGTGCGCTAAGCATATATGCTGTCGCACACTAAAAATGTTGTTATAATCTGATTCATGTCTATGTATCCAACCTTCAGGGCTGATGCCTTTTGGACAGCTTATCGCCTTGCCTTATTTCAATTTCTGGGACCCCACCGTCTTGGTTTTTGGTTTGTTAGACTAAAGAAAGTAAAAAAATGTCATATTTCTACTACACTTTTTATCAGCTTTTCGTCTTACAAACTGGACACCCAAATAACGCGAATCTTGACGCTGTATCAAGCAAATGTGCCAAATTTGACGAGATGCAATTTTTTAAAACATATGCCTAAGGTCATAATATATTTGGCACACATAATCTGCAGACATTTAAGCATAATACATTCATCAATGAATTACTGCTAATGCAGTTTTTACTGCGTGATGCTACGCAGAGCGTGGTATTGCTACAGCAAGTTGTCTGTCTGTCTGTCCATCCGTGACGTTGAGGTACCTGATCACATAGGTTGGAAATCTTCGAAAATAATTTCACAGTTAGTTAGTTTGGGGTGTTTGCTCTAGTAGATCCCAGATGATGGGGTCTGCAGAGAGTCTCTGCAGATCCCATCATCTGGGATCTACTCCAAGGGGAACACCCTGAAATTTTGGCGGGAATAGGGGAGGGCTATCAAAAAAAGCGGATTTTGGCGTACAAAAGCTCTAATATCTCTGAAACGCGGCAAGATAGGACCAAGGTTACTATGGAGGACAGTACAATAGGAAGTCGTATACACGCTTTCGATTGGTGGACCTTGGATGACCTTGAATGGTCAATATGCACCCTGTTTCAAAACACGTGCGCCATGGTGTTGTTATTTATTTATTTTTAGTTTCACATTCAGTCTGCTTTTAGCCGACTAATGACTGTTGGTGCTGCCTTGACCTTTCTTAAGCTGAAGCAAATAACAATCAAAGAGTCATTGGGTGCAGGAAAAACATGCTGCACTGCGCGGTTTCCTTGCGATAGCACGGCTTTCTTGTGCTTATTGAAATTAGTCCTAAATTGCATCACCGGAAGTGACGAAAATTACGCGCCACATGGTCTGTCAATAGAATAAACATGCACATGTTATTTTCGGTATGCAGTTTGAGATAGGATAACATGAAAACAAGCAAACATACATGAAAAATGAAGCATACAAACTCTACTGTAGCGTATTTTGAATACTTCTGCCAAATGTCATCAAAACCGATCCTTATAATTTTGAGCTATTGGGTATACCGTTTCAAAGTTGGTGCATTTTTTCTGAGACACAGTGTACACGTTATGTGCAACTGTGCTACATGTAAACAGGATTTTAACATCATTCGTCAGTCACTTGTTGACCGAGGACAACAGTTCTTAGATAATGCCAGTCTATCTCGTAAGAAAGTCGCTCGGCTGGGCAACCCTTTCATCACCGACGGTGTGGTATGTCACTTAGATCTATTCACTAGCTCGGTGCTTAGATACACAGCCGTCTCAGTTGTGATCCCGCAAACATCTGTAGAGATAGGATGGTCCAAGAGTCAAAGACATGGGGTGTCATTAACTGAGAGCCAGACAGCGTCTTAATCGCTGGTTGTCATATAATTGACAGCTAGTTGATACGTGGACAAAACTGGACATGCTGTCTGACTAAGCTTATAGTTTGCATGTGAGACTGAATGTTCAATTTTAGGCCTAAGTGCAGTAAACTTATTACTGGGATGGGGAAAATTGTCGTATGCCCGCATATAGATAGAAGGACAGTTATTCGCTCAATTACTGCGGAACTCTGAGATGTCAGGTAAACGTTTGTATACTTGGTACCAATGGAGTAGGACATGACCATTGACTGGTGTCTGATCGTGAGAAACGACAGAGTTCATCGCCGATGTCACCTTCACAGTTCACTGAAGGTTGTCTTTAGTGACTGTTTGTTATGCTTAGTGTTAGAGTTCCATAGTAACTAGCTGTGTACTGTTGTTGAGATACAGTGAGATATTGGGTCAAAATCATGATTTTTGCCATTGACATGTCATGTCCCTATTCAGAGTGATTCTGTGGGAATTTCCCAGTCATGTCTAACAGTAGAGGACTAGGCTGATGCGGCTGCTAACTAAGTGATAAAAATAGTTTGTCCATTTTAGTACAAAACCAGCATTTAATGTTGTGTATTGTGTGTATGTTGTGCAGTGAAAATATCGTGGTTATTCACTGGTTCAGAACCAGATGCTGCTGTGTTTTTATTCAATATTGAACAAATCTTGCATGTAGCTGAGTTGGCTGTGTTTTATGGGTATTGTTTTTTTAATTACCAGACAATTCTGACACACTCGCGGTCTCGTGTTGTGCTACATCTGCTGAAAGCAGCTGCAGCGTCAAACAAGTGGTTCAAAGTGTATGTTACCGAGTCGTTGCCTGATCGCGCCGGGTCAGCTTTGCTTTTATATCTTCTATGCACTTTTGACACTAATTTATTTTATTGTTCAGTTGTGTTGGCTTCCTGGCAGTTTTGGGTTGCTGCAGTTTTAAAATTTTTAAATTACACAGGAGTCTGGGAAAATGTATGAATCAGTGATTAGCAAGATTAAATCCTAGCTGGAAATTTGTGTTCAGTTCTAAATCAATACGTCTTTATGTCCTCAGCTAAAATTACTTCAATATTCAGAAAAGCTCCTTCGAAAATAATTTCACGGCTGATTACCTAGCATGATTTAAACTTTCTGCGGTTTTTGACGTACCAGAATGACAGGTTTTTGTGGTGAAATACAGACTGAATTGAAAGTGTAGTTTGTAAACTGGTTGTGTAACAACTGGCAGTGATGTGTAACAGGGAGAAGATGTGTCGAGATCTTCAAGATTATGATATTGATGCAATCCTCATCCTGGATTCGGCCGTTGGGTGAGTGTAGCTCATCTGTCTGTTGTGAAATATCAGTTTGTCTCTTATGATGTCACTGATAAAAGACACATATTCCCCTCATCCCTACTGGTCCATATTTTATTTGTTTGTTCTGTCTGTTTCCCTGAAAGTCTTTGATTGATTGATTTTTATGATGCTTTGGAATAGGTTTGGACTTGATACAGATTTGTCGATGATCTATACAGATCTCTCAAGTAATGAAGCAAAAAGTGAGCATTGTTGAACTACTCTGGAATCGAGTCATATTGTTTGCCTTATTTGTCTAGGCATTGTTTATGTTCGATCTTTGTAACTGAGCTGCAGTGTACAATGTTTAAGGTTGAATGTTTTGATTCATAATGGTCGAGTCATAGCCATTATGAGCATACTTTTGTGAGAAATTAAGACAAAGACAGTGACATTTAGCGACAATTTTATTTCAGGTTCTACTCTGTCTTAGATTATTTTCTTTTCACAGTTATGAACTAGTTGCTGTGGGAGCCTAAACCTGGCACTGGACAGATGTGATCGATAAGAAATTTTTAAACAAAAGTACTGTATTTGCCTATTTTTAACTGCATTGCTTATTTATAGTCTGCTTCATTACTGACGTTATCTCCGACTAGCTAGTTTAACTGTGATACAAAATTTGATAGGTGCAAGTGTCTGAAGGCTACTGAAACAGTGGTCCAATAGATCAGGACTTTTTTGACGAACTGTAGCTTTCATAATTTTTAGAATTAAAAATAGCACAAAAATAAGAAGAATAAAAAAATTAGCATAAATAGCATTTATCCTGTACACAGCATGTAAAATGGAATGAACGACGTCGCCTTGTTGCTTAAGCTGGTTGAGAAGGCTGGGTATTTTGTACCAGTCGAGAGATTGGCTGGTTAGTTTGTCTCCGTATGACCTGTAATGTGTCAAGCTAAAACCTGCTCAGCTCAACTTTGATTCTTAGAATACAGTTGGCAAAGCATAGTGTGTTGATGTATAGTTTTTGTTGCTGTGTTAGCTATGTGATGGAGAAGATTGACATGGTGTTGGTTGGTGCCGAGGGAGTGGTCGAAAGTGGCGGTATTATTAACAAGGTCTGCTATCGAGTTGAAATTATCATAAGACTGCAGTAAGTAAGTGAGTGAGTGAGCAAAACGTCAGTTTATATAGCACATCATTGTAGAACCTCTAATGTGCTTCGTCAATGCTGTTCCATTCTAAATGCAAAAATGCACAGCTTTTTGTGTGTGTATCCTTAAGCAGCTAACTAATTTCACATTGTCATAGAACTTTGAAGGCCCTGTGAGCTGTAGAATAGATCCAGTTCGTTTCCTAGCCAGATGGTGTAAAAGGCTTATAGACCAGGTTTATGCATGTGTTGATGGTTTTCTTGTATGGTTGATTACGTTCATTCTGTTGCTGTTGGTTGTCGTCATGTTTAGTTTTGTTACCTCAACATCAGTCAAGTGATTGGTTGAGAAGGCTGAGTGTTTTGCACCAGTCAAGTGATTGGCTGGGAAGGCTTAGTGTCTTGCATCAGTCAAGTGATTGGTTGAGAAGGCTGAGTGTTTTGCACCAGTCAAGAGTCTGACTGGGAAGATTGTTTGTGAAGTAAACTATAACGTCTTGAGCTGGACATTAAAACCTAATTTAGAACTTGTCCGGTAATTCCATTACAAACTAGGAACAAATGCTGAGTAAATACTATGCCATAT
>Ga0209680_1000630_pt1 | contig 10210 bp, 8 predicted proteins | sample WorMetLIZISLAND1_FD_187413 | JGI IMG/M metagenome (GOLD analysis project Ga0209680, IMG submission 187413) | Marine gutless worms symbiont microbial communities from Max Planck institute for Marine Microbiology, Germany - Olavius loisae LIZARD... ... | reverse complement strand
CCTATCCCGTGAGACATTTCGTCAGATGTAACTGCTACCGCGGTGAAATGAAATATCTCCTGGAGGCTGGAATGTTACTGAAAACATTCGGATGCTGGTCAGATTCTTTTTAGTTGACGTTTTCTTACCCGTATATCTTCTATTTATTTTTGATAAAATACAATTTCCAAAACTTCGGGTGACATATTCTAAACTTTCAAGTTGTCTCTTGTATATCATTTTTATATCTTTTGTATCTTTTATACCATAATGTTGAAAAGTACACTCAGTAGGTTACAACGCTTGCTTGATACCCCCTAGCGGAGGAACGCCCTGCGATATCAGTGTAGTCTCATGCGACCTCTACATGTATCTTCACTGGTTTAATCGTCGTTGACTCCCAAATCTGCAAAATCCCGCGAAATTCCAAGACAATTCGAAGTTATAGCAGGTCCAGGTCATCCAATGTCATCGATCTTGGTGTCACTCGAAAGCACATATGCGGTTTCCTATTAGTCATTAATAGTTACTTTGTACGTATCTCCTACCGTTTACGAGATTTTGACGTTCAAAGCTGGAAAATGGCTTGTTTTCCCACCCCTCCCTTTTTGATGCCCCGCTCGGGAGAACCCGTTAGAATTTCTGGATGAAACTAACCCCGCAAAAGTAGAGAGATGCAGCTATCGTATGATGAGAATTTCATAATCCTTACTTCAACCGTTTTTGACTGATCCACCCGTGTGACAGACGGACGGACGGACGGACTTGCGATAGCGTTCAGCCCAGCATATGCTATTATGCTGTCGCGCGCTAAAAACCGAAATGTAACCGTGTTATTTCAGACATCCGCGTACTCATTAGCATATTTATTCGCATGTTGAAAAATATGCTACTGAGGCTAAACAAGGCTCAACTGTTTCAGGCTGATTCATTGTTTTTGTTTATTTCAGAATGTGCGACGGGCTGGAACTTCTTTGCTTCTTCGTTAATTATCGTGCACATAGTTTTCTTTGCATTCATTTCAAATATCAAGAATTTTCTGCAGTCTGCTCAGTAAGTTGGCATCCAATGTCGTGTCATTAGCAATGGGGTTCTGGTCTTCAACTGAGGTATTTGGGTCTATACGTAAGGCGTGACAAACTTTCTGGTGTAGTCTGACAGCACTAATGCGTTTTTTGCAGTTTACAGTAGAAATAACGTGCCGTCACACAATGATGAAATTTTTGTAAAGTGTTTCAACTGGAAAACATTGTTAACTGGTTTTTCAAAGACTGGACATTGTCGTTTGCTATCCGACTCGGCTGTGCGAGGAATCAATAACGTAGGCCTATACCGGTGAAGCTGCAGGAAAACCCAGCATTGATTGAGAATGATCAAGTCGAAAACGATTAAGTCATAATGACATAGAGATATGATCGATGCTTTCGACGTCTTGTCAGCAGCTTAGAGCAGCTATACTAAATGCACAGCAATTACATGTCGTGTAGTTTTCGACGGAAAATATGATTTGGAGCAAATTGTATGCAGTGTCGGCCGTGCATCAAAGGTGCTATTTTCACTAAAACTCGCTGAATTATTATGAACAGTCAACTAGAATAAACCAGTGCAGATTAGTATGAGGTTGACAAGCTGTTGCTGCATTTGTCTCGTTGCAAAATATCATGCAGAATTACGCACGATTAGTGATAGGTTCTTGTTGGAGTAGAGAGTAACGCCCTACCTGACATATTCGGAGGCAGTTTCACACCGAATCTCTTGACTGATACTGACACAAACAAAACAGTACAGGAAATATACAAACTAAATACAACAAAAACATGCAAACAAGTCTAAAATACAGCAAAACAAAACTAGGCTCACCGTGGTTCAGTCGCCTCTGACGACACTCGGCCAAGATGGGCTTAATGTTCTTTAATGCTTCCGAGTCCACACGGGCACCAGTGATAGCAAATGTCTGCGATTAAACTAGGATCAGTCCTATAATTAATTCGTATGTGCGAAGTAAATATGCTCCTCTGGCAGCTCTTGGACGTCTTCGCCAAGATATGCCACCGGGAATATCGGCTCGCTGAGCTACTACAATAATAACAGTGTCCTTTTCGTTCGGGTTTCAAGACCTTCGCTTTTCTAAATGAAGTTCATCGTGTGATACACTCATAGGAGCAGCGTCCTTTAGAATGATCTTAAGCCGTAAACTTTAGTCACATTAAACCGACATAAAACAAGTGGTCCACGTGGACTGCCGTGGTCGTCATTATAGTTTGGTAGAGAGAAATTCTGTAGCAGGAGACCAACAGCATACAACAGCATGTTGACACAATATTGAACTCTCGCGACGCATCGTTATTATGGACGATTTTCGGCACCTAGAACCATTGCGAATGCAACGAGCTGTAATCATGGTTTGCGTCGTTACCGACGACATACGGCATTTCCGTTTATGACAGTCTAAAAACACATAAGAAGTCAGCATGGCTTGGAAAATATAGAATATGAACGTGCAACAAAGCAACGAGGTTTTGAGTTTCGCAGCAAAACGTGGCACAAAACAAGACAGTAATTACAATACATTAATAGAACGCAAGATGCTGCGTTGTGCAGAAAATTATGACGGAAAATGCTTAGCGTAGTTGATGCCCTATAAACCAATCATTACTATAATTATTCTATCGTATAATTATCATATATTTTAATGTCTAATCATTATTAAAATCCAGTAATAGTTGTATTGTGAATTATCGGCAAATGAAGGTTCCGATTCCAAATTTATGGTTGACTTTGGCCCATATTTTAAACTCTTGCATGAATGACACTTGATGTTGAATATTTTGTGACGAATCGGAGACCTGGCGAATAAATTACTGAAGTGGTTTTGACTGTTGGAAACGATGGGAAAGGAAGTATATCACCTCGCTGTACATAGGTACCGTACTGGAGTTGCGTGGGGCGTATACACCCCGCAAAATTACGTGCTTGGCCGTGCAGATATAGCCACCGAATCAATACGACTTTGATGTCTGCAATACGTCATCGACAATCTAACGGGCTGCGGCGATGTTTCCTCTCTTCCAGTTCTTTTTCATCGTCGAGCGAGCGGTCCTCGCGGCGCCCAGCACGGCGTCTTGCTCGCCCGTCGTAATCTCAGCCACTGCACTCGACTCACGCCCGTCGTGTTTGACGCCGGCCGCGGTCGAACGTTCCATTAACCCAGCTTCAAAGGGACGCGGCGCCGCGTCTACTACTATCGTCGGCATCGGCGACGAGGGTCCTTGTAAGCGATCTCTCAGCGGAAAAATATATACACCGTCAGTGTGGCGATATGGCGGTATTGATTAGCGGTCAGGCGACGACGACGACGATTTGCAGCCGTGCGTGTGCGTGTCTGCGACAAAACCGTCTGCGCAGTGGACGAGGAGGAGGAAGGAGGATGACACTGACGTAGGAATGGCAGAGATGACACGCAAGACATCGTCGTGCATAATTCAACATAACGCAATATATGTAGGCTACGCGGCTGCATCTGCATAATTGCTTCTGTCACAGGCAAGGACAGACAGCAATGATTGCGATGGAGGCGAAGGGAAGAGGGTGCACGATCGGGATAGGGTTGTGGACGGATGCGGTGCCGGCGGGCGCGGATTTCTCGGCTTAATCGGCGAAGACGAATGGTGAGATGCATCGGCTGATGTGGTTTGGATGACGGTCGTTACCGGTAGCAGCTGAATTGCTCTGCTCTTCTTCCGCGGCAACAGACTTACAGCCTTGTCGCAGATTTGTCTTCACCGATCTGTCGCCATGGACTCGAGGCTCGAGCTTCAAATATTTCAAAGTCGTCGCACGATACAAGTGGAAATGTCCGCGGTAGAGTTTTAGAGGGTTAACAACCTCTCAGTCCCGACGCATAGAATTCATTGCCTGACACTGTGGTTAGTCATCGTGCGAAATCTCCGGCCAATAAAATTACAACCCACGCCCGTCTCTGCATCGCAAGTGTGTCGTAAAATTATTGTTGATCATGACATAGGTACAAAAAGTCGTAAGATTCTCCCGACATTTTCAAAGCTGCATTAGGCGAGTCAACAGGCAACCTGTTAGTCCAATCTACAGTCTAGCTCACTCGCTAACTTGTAAACTATGCGTCTGTGCAACGGCGAGTACAGTCGTCGGAATAACTTATTGAAATAAACTATACAGTTACGACTCGATGCCGAAATCGACCTGTATTACATACAGATAAACTGGCACTGTGTGGCTATATAATTTGACAATTCTGCAGCCAGTATCACGACAGCAGAATACCACTAAACACATTCACATGGACGTTATAAACTTAAGATATGTCGAAGTCATGAATGAACATCGAGTGGCGTGATTTTTGACTCACAGTGTAGATACGCATGGGACTGGTTACGACGCGACCAAACAAAACCACAGAGACACACTGACAGGCGTGGGACGTCAGCATAAAGCTAGCACCTGCTTCACTGACTGAAATTAAACGAAGACTGCGAGCTGTGCGGGTCGCTGTCGAGTCAACCGGTAAATCGTTTGCGCTACAAAGACGCTGGTCGATCGATTCCAGCCATGACGCTGCCGTTACCCCGGGAGCGCCGGCCGATGTGAGTGAGCACCCGCGAACAGTTGAGACGCCTTTGGACACGTTCATATCCGGGACTTGGTCAAATGTCGCTAGCTTTGTGTGCATCCGGGCACTGTCAACACGCTCGCTCGGCGTTGAGCGTGGCAAGTTTGAGCACGAGACATAACGCACGAGTCAGTCACTTAGAACGACGAAATAGCATCGTATCGCCGTCAATAAACATTTCACTCACACCTCCTCGGTTATTTCCTGTTTTCCGCGAAGCGTCAATAACTAGCTGGAGAAATGTCTCACCGTCGCACTTCTAGGATACTGGGTTCATTACATCGATATTGCGCTGTCAGCAAACAGCCGCGCTTCTGATACGTACGAAGTGCTGTAATCAAAAGCATATTATCAATCATCATCAACATTTTTAATGTGGCCTAAATAGCAAAGTTACTTCTAGGTTCACAACAGAATGTAAACTAGGAGTGTCAGATAATTCAGTTAAGATAGGAGCGCCAGAAGAGAAAAGTATTAAGACGCTGCCGGAAAACCGTGAGCGACGGTGCTGATGTGAGATGTGCAGGAGACTGTTTCAGAGATTGGCGGAGGAAACTAGAAAGGCCCGCCTGCCGACAGTAGAGAGGTTGTAAGATGGTACTGTTATCAGCTGGTCGGGTGTGGATGATCTGAATCTCAATCTAGGTGGCACGTCAGTGACTCGGGTGAAGTAGGACGACATTCCTGCCATTCACTGCTCGGTAGGTGATTACAGCTACTTTGAAGAGGATGCGCTCTGGAACACGAAGCCAGTGAAGACTGGCGAGCGCGTCTGTTATGTGTTCGGAACGTACGGCGAAGGCCGAAAATCAGCGAATCGCAGCAAACTTTTTCTGTTGAGTGTTATATTACGTTATGTTACTGTTGCCTGAACACTGTGTGTGATCTTTAACTCAAGTTATTCCAGCCCGTTTGAGTACATGGTTCTAATGACGATCATCGCAAACTGCATCGTATTAGCTCTAGAAGAACATCTGCCTGAAGGAGACAAGACTCCTCTCGCCGTCAAACTGGTAACATCACACTTTTCCTCTTTTTTTTAATTTCCATTTCTTCTTCTCTTCTCATTTATCCGCTTACTCATTGAAGTGAAGAAGTCAGTTGTTAGCTGCAGTACTTGCATATGGTGATATGTATTGCAAGCATCTATAGCGCATTAATGTCATTGAGTCACTATGCGCTGAAAGGTTCGTGGTCTGTTGCCGCAGAACAGTGTTAGCTGTTACTCTAATGATCGTATTCAACTCAATAGTAAATTTCGCTACAAACCACGAAACGTGATTTCGATCAGTTGCGTTCGAGCAGCTGGTTCATTTATGGTAATACGTACAGTAAATAAATAAGTGTCAGAAGGCGAATGTGATATAGGGCCACGGTGTGAATATACCGGAATATACCTGCTTTTCGGTGCCGTAAGTTTTTAAAAGATCAACTTAACAGTTTGACTAGTTAATGAAAAGCGTTATGCTCGCCTGTTTCACTCTGGCGAGATCGAAGACCATTATGTTTTCAGAATGTTTATTTATTTTTAGTCACACTTTTGTCTGACAATGGTTTAAGCAACGTTCTCGATATTTTTCGCATTCGTTCAACGGTTCAATAATGTATGCGCTGTTTAGTTTTATAAGGATTGCCAATGTAGTCACCTTGCAAAGTTTTGTGACTATTGTTTAAGGGGTTTCGGCGTGATGATGGTCGACTTCTGGGCTTATCCGTCGACTTTTGTCATCGTTCTTACGTACAACAGATAAACTATGTGCAATATGATATCGCAGCGCGAAAAGTGATGAGCAGGGGCATTGATAACCCAGAAAACAGCTTCGGCGTCCACCGTTTTTTCTAACAATTTAATTCGATGACTACAACATTTGAGTTAACCACAAACGGTTTTCTGGTGTTGCTGCTGCGTGAGCGCTCTTCATCGCAATGGTCGGACAGACGCAGCATCGTTGCAACCTCTCAAGTCCGTATAATCACATTACGGAATAGATTAATGTTAAGTGAATGAATTGCGTTTGTGACTGCCAGTGCAAAGGCAGAACCTATGGCTTCGAATAGTCTTCAAAATTCAGTACTCACTGCACATACGCTTTGCTAACTTCTCTCTTCCAGTTTGTTTTTTTTTGTCTCTCATTTATTTCCTTGGGCCTACAGGATGGTTAGCAGTACACAGTTGTTACTTTTTTGTATCGTAGAACAGTTTAACAAACAGAAGTAAGTATGCAAGTAAGTAAAACGTATATAGTACATCGTCATAGAACCACTGACTGCTGCAGTGCACGAATGAGAATAACATACACCATCTCACCTTATCTGAAGTGCTGAATTACCTGAAAAAACAGTGCAGTATCAATTATTATTAGTTTGTACTTGTTTAAACCTTAAAATTGAAATTTTGACGTTTTGAACAAGTTGTAAACTAATAATAATGTGTATTGTACAAACTGATTAGTTTATACAAGAAGTGTTGCTGCTGCTACACCTTCCGATCTACAGTACATAGCACAAACCTGATCTGATCCACTTTTTGTGAAAGGAAAACTCGTTCAACAACTTTCAAAAGCTGTAACTTTTCTAGGATAATTTTCCGTCCGAGAATCCGTAAAGCAACTGTGACGCCACTTAGTGACATTTTTCGTTCTGAATGGCACTTCAGACAAAAGGTTGAAAATCGTCGAAAATAACCTTCAAACAGCCACGCACGCCATCTGTCATCGAAGCAGCCGGCTCTCGTCGATTGGTCTTGTAGAAAATGCCAAGATGAGTAAATGAAATACCGGTTGTGTACCCTGCATCGTGTACAAGAACGATGATGATATTGATGTCTGCTGCACCACATTTCGTACGACTGCTGGTTGCAGGAAGAGACCGAAGTGTACTTCTTAGGGATATTTTGCGTCGAGGCTCTGTTCAAAGTCGTTGCTCTCGGTTTCGTCTTGCACAAAGGCTCTTATCTGCGCAACGTCTGGAACATGATGGACTTCGTAGTCGTCGTTACCGGGTGAGTTATAGTCAGACATTTTGCTGTTTAGCTCAACACTAATCATTCACTCTTCTCTACTTCATCATCACCATTATCTTTAACATATTTGCTCAGTCAGGTTTGCTCTCTGTGTTTGGCAGCCAAACAGTAAAATTTTTGTATCCGTTTAAAAACCGAAAACGTAATGGCTGCGTGGTTATAAAATAACTGAAAGAAATAATTGCTTGTAAGCTGACTAAGGCGTTCAAAACTGGCCAGCATGCCTGACGAGCTTGGGTCTGTTGAAGCCAACTTTAGTCCGTCGAAGAACTCCGTTGGCTGCACTGCAGGGTTGACTTACAAGGAAGTCAAACTTCACCAACCAACAAACACTTTGCAACGCTCTTGTCTTGTGTAGACAGTCGTGTAGTCTGCGATCATCTACGCTTGATTTGCTCCTGTTTCTATTTTAACACAATTCTTTTGTTTTGCCACGAGTGTTTGGAATAATTTACCTGTTTCTTTGCATACTGTTGACAGTTCAGATAGTTTTAGGTCACAGCGCAAAACTCAAAAGTTTGTGCCATATTTGTAGCCGAATGCTGGCCCACGCCTCTGATTCCGTCTGGTTTTTGGCGCGTTGAATCCGTCGCATCCGTTACTTACATGTAGTTAATTACTTTCATTTCATACACGCGACAGAGAGACGTACGCACGTGTTTCCGTTCGTAGTTCATACGTTCTGTCCGGCGGTGTCCGCTGCTGGTGACGCTGTGTTGATACGTTGCTGTGATACAAGTCGTGAATGAGTTAGCGGTGTGTGATTGGTCAGGTTCATAACGTTGTTCGCGCCGAGTAACACGCAGTCTGGAAGCCAGATCGACCTGCGAACACTGCGAGCTGTCAGAGTCTTGCGGCCTCTCAAGCTCGTCTCTGGCGTTCCAAGTAAGTCACGTGATCCAATGCATATAATATACCGTCGTCATTCTTTACACATCATCTATGAGGGGTGTGTAAAGAATAACGCTGTCGCAAGGAAACCGCGATATGCCGCGCGTAAGGCTGATTTCGGGCATTTATTTAGACGCGCATGCGCAGAACCGCCATATATCTGCTTCCGGTCTAAAATCTGATATCAATAACGTGTTCAGCGACTCCAATTTCCTAGGAGAGAGCGAACATTCTCGCAGTGGAGCACCGTTTTAAGAGATAGTGGCCTTGTAATAGTTTACGTGACCTCGAATAGCTACTCAAGGTCAATCAAGGTCATTTATCTTGGCGCCAAATGAAAGCCCAACTTTATGTAGGTACTCAATACTAGCTATGCCTTTATCTGGCTTTGTTTCACAGATATTGTCGATTTTTCGTGCCTAAATCCTGTTTTAACATATCCCACTCCCATTTCACCTGGATGATTCCTTAGAGCAGATCAGTGCTTCCTTGCCGACTGGTAGCGAAGACCTAGGCTGATTTTCATTTAATTATTTTCAAAAAATTAATCAACGTTACAGACAGACAGACGGACGTATACGACTAACCGCGCTCTGCAGAGCGTCGCACGATGTTTAGACTCTTATTTCGGTCGCAATAGAACCGTGAACGTACGTCAAAATGCATCGATGATTTTGACAGAGAAGAAACTGTCGAATTATCGATGAAGCGTGTATCGGCTGATGTCATCAGTTAGATTTCTTCGACGAGAATTGTCTATATTTTCTCGCACGTAGTCGACGTCCTATCCGGCTGTACATTAGGAAGAAGCGAAACGTCCCTAATGAAGCCGTTGGCGACAGCTTTGTTGTCGGTCGACAGCAGTAAGCCCACACACGACTAATTATCGTTCTTCTCGTCTGCCTGCCTTCCTGGATGCGGGAAATCCAATTTTCCGACGAGCCGTCCGTGTCGGATTAACGTCGTGTAATCGACCTGTCCGCTGACTCGTGAAAGATATCGGCCGACTGACTAGCTCGCACGTCGCGTGAAATCGACGACGAGTTCTGCATTGTATAACATACTTAGCCATTGTCGTCGTGTGTAATTTACGCCGCTGTGCTATGAAAATATGGCTGTTTATTTTAATAGTTATTTTTCCAAAAAATTCGCAATTAATTTATCGTTAATTTTGATAACATAATAGTTGAGAAAATTATTATGGATTACTATATCTTGTCAAATTTCGAGGAATTCTTACGTTTATACAAAACTAAATAAAAGTTGAATGTTTCATAAGAAGTTCGGTCCAAAAAAATATCCAAGAAACGAAGCGATCAACCTCAAATAAAAGCCACTATAGGCCTATTAAACGTGATTTAGCGCTAATATCGTACCAGTTAATTTCAACGAGCAAAAGTTGCATTCGTCACAATTTAGCAATTAATCGCATTATAGTCCATACAGTTTGACTTTCGTGTTTTTGTTTGCTGGGCTTTTGTAATGAATAATATGGTTTGCAACGAACTTCTTTACTTACGTACTTAATTTATAGCTCAGCTGTTAAGAGCGGAAAGGAACAACGGAAAGGTTATTCACTGTTATCTTTTTATGTCGTGGCGTTTTTTTTAGTTCTTCTTCGTAAAATACTAAAACCAGGCAAATGGTATGTTTTTGTTGGATTCTGCCGACAC
>Ga0209680_1000629_pt1 | contig 10211 bp, 9 predicted proteins | sample WorMetLIZISLAND1_FD_187413 | JGI IMG/M metagenome (GOLD analysis project Ga0209680, IMG submission 187413) | Marine gutless worms symbiont microbial communities from Max Planck institute for Marine Microbiology, Germany - Olavius loisae LIZARD... ... | reverse complement strand
TCGCAAGACCGCGCTTTGCACTAAAGTGCGTCGCGCGGTAGAAATCACACTATTAGTCCACGTTAAACTCTTCTATCGTATCGTATTCGTATCGTATGAATAATTTACTTACTTACTTACTTGCATTTTACTTTTTATTATTGCATTTTAGATACAACCGGATGTTGAACACAACAAACAAAAACATGTTGGCATGGATATTGGATTAACAGCAACGTTTTAGAGCAGTGGAGCTATTCTTTTTCTAAAACGAAAATATGTTATTCAGTACAGCTTATTAACTTACAATTGGACTAAATCTATCTTTTAGCAAAAATGTCTTGTGTACCAGTGAAGTCACCCAACGATAAAAAACTGTACAGGTTGTATACAGGCGTTAGTCTTTCTCGCTGATACAGTAGAATTTAACTGACTTTACCGCAGTCTTTGCTGACAGATGCTGCATGACAATTTGTACTATAGTCTGCGTGGGGTTACGCTAATTATTGAATCGGTTGGCTGAATATGTGGTGAAGCGTGACCTAATCCAATTATTGTACTGCATCGGCGACATGATCGGCGACGATTCAGAGTTAGCACATATGGTTGGGGCTAGTGTTAGTTGACTACTGAATAAGTTGGTACAACAATCCGGCGAATTTACCGTGGTAAAGGGGTCTGCCTGAAAACCGCAGATCACCACAGATCAGTGTAATTTTAAGCTTAAATGACCGCAGATCGCCGTAGAATTAGGCTGATCTGAGGTTATTTAAGCCTGAAATTAGACTGATCTGCGGTTCTATACTTATACTGTACACCACAGTGATCTGCGGTCATTTAAGCCTGAAAATACTGTGATCTGCGGTGATCTGCGGTTCTACACTTATATTCTGCAGTGATCTGCGGTCATTTATGCTTGAAATTACACTGATCTGCGGTGATCTGCGGTTTATAGGCAGACCGTCGTAAAGTGAATGTTATTTTCCGAAAAATAACTTCAATCTGGAATTATTGTACTGCAATGGCGACGATTCAAGCGATTCAACGTTTAGTGTAACCGGTCTGTGTGTGTCTTGTGGCTTGGTGGAACGTCAAGTCTTTGTGTACTTGCACACTTCACTGTGTTGTGGTCGCTAGTCTTCTCAATCACTCAGTGGTGGCGCCAGGAGTTTATTCTTCCTGGGGCACCTTAACTTCTAGGTGGGCACAATGGTCTGGGTCCCAGCACTGGGGTGCTTGTGCCCCACACGTGGGTGAGGGATGGGGGCCCCTGCCATAAAGGGGGTCCATGGTCCTGGAAATTTTTTTTTGAAAATTTGCTCTCAAAATCCTGCCTTATGGTGCCATGAGTGCCAAAAAGTTGACCTCTGTTGGTGTGAAATACGATACTGTGAAACACAAAAAAACTGGTGCTGCATAACAGAACGAAATGACAACAGCTTGCCTGCCGGGGCACAGCCGGGGCTCAAGGGTTTACAGACGGGGCACAGACCCCGTCTGGCCACTCGTTGGTGCTGCCACTGCAATACTCCCTCATTTTTCCACTCGAGACTTAAAACCAATTTGTCTCACAAATCCTTTTGACCATAGTCTTCCTGTTCCCTTGGGATTGCATTTCATAGAATTGGACTAAGACCAGGCTTACTGTGCACCAGCTTTCTATTGACTTCCATGATCATAGACAATTTGTGATCAAGTTACTTTTTGTTTTTGTTTCTTCATTATATATTAATGCACATTAAACTTCATATTTCATATCATGCTATTTGTTTTGGAAAATGAATATGAATTAAAATGTGGCAAATTATCTTCCTTTCCGGAACTGTTGAAACATGAACATCATTTTGTCAAGCTAAATTTGTCCGAAGACGTTATCTAGATGAATATTTGTTAATAATAAGGTGTAGAAAGTATTAAATTATATATTTTTGTACTTTATGTGCAATTCGATGGGATAACAGTAGCCTTGATAGCCATATGGCTGGACAGGTGTGCATAATTTCACAGATGCCAGTTGTGTAATGTGAAATTAATGACTAGTTTACAGCATGATGTTAGGCACATTTGTTGCTGTAGCAGCGACCTACATTAAACCGATCCTACAGTATGATACACTGCACTTAGTTTGCTTAGTTTTCTACACGCGCTGTTGCCTTACGAGAAAATAAAAATATTACAAATAGCTATATATTCAAACAAAATGTTTGTTGCAAATACATACGTAGTACATACATACATAGTCCTGGTACAGATGGCAGGGATGTGAAGCTGACAATTTTCATTGCACATTATGTTATTCTGTAGGCTTTCTGACAAACCAGCAAATGCATTTTTATCTTTTTTTGTTGTCAGCTGTGAATTAAACACATAGTTTATTAGTTTACTTCTGTTTATAGAAATGCTTTTTACCATCTGCATTGTATGCCATTGTAGAGTTATCACAGTGTGCAATGGCTTAATAGCACTCTTGATATCCGATCAGCAGAGCGAAGGGAACAGCAGTTGTGGCTTGGATTCAGACTCTTCACAAAACAAAGATGTAGAAGCTGCCGAGTCCTCCTGCACACCAGAACAGTCTTGCACACAGTGCGATGATGTCGGTGACGTAGTTGTATTTGATGACGAGGACAGCAGTTGGACAGACCTTTCATCAGACGGCGACGGGTCGGGATGCTCGGATCTGGACAGTTCGGAATCGATGAAATCGGATTCGGCGAGCAGTTGTGGCTGCAGAGATGGCAAGAAAAGTAAAGGAAAGAGAGTGTCACAACGCAGTCATTCGTCATCTAATGTTGAAAACCAGAATGGAGAGAAGCTGGTGAGGATTTTTGTTGTTATATGTAGGCCTATCTCATATCGGTTGTAATTTTGACAGACTGTTTGAAAGAAGGAAATATTATGACACCACGGGTAGTATTTGGTCTGTGTCACCTACTCAGTTCTTTTTGGATCCTATATTACTTGTATTGTGCATAGCTGGTTCAGTTGTTCCGTGCCTTCTGTCGGCACTGCAGTACAAACGAAGCTCAGTCATCATTGGTAATCCTTGAGAACTGTGTGTTGAAGCCGTTGGCATTTGGATGTCAGCAAATCACCTGAAACTGAACAAGGATAAGACCGAGCTCATCTAGGTTGATACCAGAAACATTTTGCAGAGACTTGCAGTCACGTTATCCCATTGTCGGGACAGTGTTTGAGTTGTCGTGGTTCTTGTCACACCAAGTCTTTCCGTTAGCACATCTGTCTCTTCTTCCAGCTTTGTGAGTTCTGTCGAGTTTGCTGTTCGCTCCACAATGAGTCCGCCACATTATTTTGTTACTGCTCACATGGACTAAGTGTAACTGTTAACTGGTCGTCACACACCAGGACGACAATAGACAGACTTCAGCGTGTCTTGAATGCTGCCGCATTTGTAGTAACCAACACATGGAAGTTTTATCACGGTAAGACACCGTGATCTTCATTTGCTCGACATCTCAGGTTGTCACTTGTACAAGTGTCTACACTGCATTGCACCACATATCTGGAACAGTTCATATTTGGTTTGGCGGCATACAGTGTCAACTAGTAATGTGTAGCTAGTAACTGGAAGCCGAGAGACCGTACAGTTTCAGTATGGCATGGCTTGTCATCAATGATAGATAATCTTCTGGTGAAAGTGATTTCAGACAATTTTGTATGCATTGCTCTAGAAATTGTATGTGTGATTTTGGCTGTACGAGTGTAAACATGTGTTTTGCACTGCGATGTTCAGCTTCATTTCTGTTGCATATGAAGCTATCTATGCATGGCACAATACACAGGTACAGCAATTCTGTCCAGCTGCCTAAAACACCGGGGTTGCAGTGTCGGAATAGCTAAACTTATAAAAATTAGCCATTATTTGGAAACGGAATAAGATAATTGTTTCAATTAATTGTCACTTAGTGACAAAAGTTACGTCCAAAATTGACTGCACCCACAGAAGCCTTATCTGTGAGGTACTTGTTGAGCAGAATGTTGATGTTTAGTTTGTTCTCTAAATTATCTGATATAGATTTATTTGTCGTGTGTGTGTGTTTTTAGTCTGCAGCTGGTCTCTGTGTTGGCATTGGCAGTTTCAGCGATCCACCGGAAATACCTGGCCTAGCCCACTTCCTTGAGCACAGTTAGTGAAACTTGCTGCGTTGCAATTTTGCCAACTGTTTTATCTCTGCTGAATTTACTTGCGGTGTTGTATTTCATCTGTTACAGGTCTTTTGAATCTCCGCTGAACATGTGGTCTACCAACAGAGATGCTCTTTTCAAACTTTTGCTTTCTACATGTGTGAAAAATAACATGCATCTTGTTAAAATCTTTTTAATGAACCACTTTCTAAGCTATAGAACAGTGTTATGTGTGGTTTGCTGACAGTTATTTAAATTTATGGAATTTAATATCTTTTGATAAAATTGATGATTTGATCAAGAATATTGTACGAGTTTATTGTGCTGCATTCTGTTTGAAATTTGAACTGACTTTAGTTTTGCTTAGTATGGGGCTGCCATTATAAGTTTGATGATATATTTAGTTATATGGAAGCAGTACTGTATATGACGGACAGATGTAGTATATCCCTAGTCCACTGCTATCAATGTCTATCAATCAGTCAGCCAGATTTTCTAGTGGCGTGGTAATAGGTTGCAGTTTTATTAATGAGTCAAATGAAAAGTCTTGTACATGGATCTTTCTGATTTGTTTTTTTGTTATACAGCTGACAAGAGTTGTTAGTGGATTTTGTAGTGGTTTTTATGGGAAGCAAAAAGTATCAAAACGACAATGACTTTGATGCATATGTCACTGACCATGGTGGTAGCAGCAATGCCTTCACTGACTGTGAACAGGTAAAATATATGTTTTGTGAGTTGCATGAAGTTTGGTCGATATATCATTATACAGTAAATTTCTATTGTAAATGTTGAGAAATTTGTTTAAAACTCCAGTAAAGTTGTGTAATTCTTTAGGTTCATGTGAAATGATACAGTTTGTGTTTGTCATGAAGTTAAAGGAACTGTACAATATATAGTCAAAGTGAAATCACGTACATGTTGGTGTTTGTATGTAGACTGTGTTTCACTTTGACATCCAGAAGGATCACTTCTATAGTGCTCTTGATCACTTTGCACAGTTCTTCATTGAACCTCTGATGAAGAAGGACAGTGTAGATCGTGAACTGGAGGCCATTGACAGTGGTAAGTCAGCGATCAGCTGATTTTAGCTTCACTGTGAAATAATGGGTTGTGAAGCTTCCCTTCTTTGATTTTGTATTTCCTGCTTACTTGTGGTAGAGTTAACTGCTGTTTAGCTGCTTTTTTTGTTGCATGCTAAATTTTGCGTCATTGTAACGTATTGTATAATAACCGCACGTAGGTGCCAGACTGGAGCTGACCAAGAGGCTTTCCCGGCAGTCACGAGGACTCCCTCCTTCTGATAATTATCTGACATCTACACAGACCTGTGAGTTTATGTTTCGCTCCATTACATTGACACTGTGTCTGTTGTGTGATGTTCGTTATGTTACTGTCAGAATTCCGGCTGAGTTTGACGTCCGATAAGAACCGCGTAGAACAGCTGCTTGGCAGCTTGGCGAGCAAATGTCATCCGATGGCAAAGTTTATGTGGGGTTTGTATTCCCGTCGTATACACACTGGCTGTCTGATCACATCTCACTGCTATTATTTCTGTCATGCGTCTGCAGTCATGAATGCAACGTGCAAACAATTCTGTCTATCATCCATCTGTCTGTCTGTCTGTCTGTCTGTCTGTCTCTCTGTCTGTCTCTCTGTCTGTCTCTCTGTCTGTCTGTCACACGTATTGTGTAAAAGTAGCTGAAATCTGTCAACAAATATCCTCTCTCCCTCATATAGCCTCATCACTCCGTTAATGTACAACATGTCGTTAATTATTGGATAAGGTAAAAAGACGATCGCATATCCATGATATAAGTTTGAATAAATTATGTTTAATTTATTCTTTATGTATTTATGTATTAAATATAGCTTGCCATGATAAATGTTATTTGTTAAAATTCTCATTCAACATACAATGTCTGTCACATATGGAGCTGTTGTTAATCGATGTGTACCAATGTTGGACTGTCTTTCGGCGTAGACTTTCAGGCCAGTTTAGGGTAAGTATTTTGTCATTTGAAAGAACTTGTAGATGAATGCTGTCTCTTAGAGTTAGTGGTAATTAATTGCCATCTTCAGGTTATAATGCAACAATGCAATTACATGCAGTGTCTGACATGGATATGGAGATAAAATTCCTGCCAGAGTATGTATGTTTCACATGGTTAATGATTGCTTACGTTGGCTCTACTGTGTTTGAAATGTATTTGTTAGTTGTGATATAGTTATCTCCGTTAATTACTTTGTTTGCTATAGAAAGTCATTGAAATGACTGCAGTGTATTCCTGTGTCCATGTGTCTCTCTACGTTTGTCTGCCTGTATCTGTATGTATATCACTGTTTGGCTGTATCTTTGTATCTTTGTTTGTGTGTGTCTGTGACTCAGGCAACTTGGAATCGCTGAAGCATTGTCCGCAGTCTCGCAACATCGACATTTACAAGACGCTACAGCAGTTCCGACTCAAATACTATTTGCCGCAGTATATGACACTGGCAGTTCAGTCGCAAGGTTTATATTCACTGCTAACACTACTGCTACTGCCGCATCTGCCTTATATTTGGCCCCTTTGAACAGAATCTGGAAGATAGTTAATGTGGATTAATAGACCAGTGATGTGACACTGCTTTTTATAGGCATGACACAAACTTGCAATATCAGAATGATAGTACACAATTGTTTTTGTTCGTTTGCAGCCTTCAGAGTGGAAGCATATGACATTTGCAGTATGTCGGCTACATGTTTCTTTTATGCATATGATTTTCCTAACATATATGACATATGGGTCGCGGTTAAACTGGATCTGTTAATAATAAGTTCCCATAGGCACCAGACCTTCTGTTTTAAGGTCAGTCACGTAAAAGGATATCCCAGATGATCCTAGGAAGTACCCCAAAGTTTAAAAATGATAGTGTCTTGTAAAGCTGGCTGGTTGGCAGGGATTCTTTTTTTCTGTCATTGATGTCTGTGAATTCTTCACAAGATGGCATTTTAAAAAGCAATAGTAAATATTGGTGTTTGTCTGTCTGTCCAGTTAGCTTGTGTACATTGAAGTCTGACTGTTGATGTTAGATTCTCTTGACCAGCTGGAGTCGTGGGTCAGGCAGTTGTTCAGTGATATCCCACAGAGGTACGACCAGTCTTGATTTGTATTTGTCTCTTGCAGTTATTATTGTCCTGGGGAGATGACAGTATCCAATCGCTGGAGGAAGTCAAGATGTAAACCACCCGAAACAGAACTTTCTTTTTTTCTAACCAATACTCTGATACGAACAACTGGTGTTCTCAGCATTAACATAATAATTTGTCCAGAACTGAGTATGTAAGTTCTGCATTTAATGTAAGCAGTTAATGTTAATGAATGTAAATTTTGATTTTTATAGTGCAGTTAACTAGCCCACCTCTAGTGTATTGTCAATAACCGGATTAGGGACACTGACAGGTTATGGATTGTTCACAGACCCACTGGCCAAATGTGGAATAGTTACAGTAAGTTGTAGACTGTAGGACCAACATCAGTGAAGGCTGTTATCAGCAGTGCTTGGAGGATGCATGAAACAGTTATTCGTTCAGTGGTGATGGGCCAATGGCAGTAATTAAATATTATTGAAACTGAGTAATGCTTAAAGTGATTACACTTTAGCATTGTTTGTGTTATTATCTGAAACGTGTTACAGCTGCAAAGAAGAGCTGCCCGTCAGTTTTCAGCATTTGCAGGTAATAATCTGTGTTTTGTTGCATTAATGCTAGTTTTATACTCTGTGTTTTTGAGAAAAACCTTGGGGTCTTTTGTATTAATTGGACGGATACCGTGAATTATGAATCGGGCTTTTTCCCGGCCTTCGGGGGCAGTGAAATCAACCATGGCTTGCTGTCACTGCGGTGCTTAGATAGTGATGATTCAGACGCAGTGCACTTCACAGAGCAGGAATCATGAGACAGCTGGTGAGATGTTTTTATTACAAACTCTACTAGTAGACATTGTCTGTTTGTTTGTGTAACTTATAAGTGACATTGGCAGAGGCCTTGTATAGTATCTCTTCTCTGTCAGACGACCATGTTAATGACAAAACTTGTACACATGGTATATTCATGAGAAGACCATCACCCTGCCGTTGGGCTTATCATGACTCTTGAGTTGTTGGGCAGACCATCGGAAGACATTAACCATACTGGATTACTGGCATTTGTGGTTTATCTATACTGTTTTGCTCTGTTTAACCAATTGATACGTTTTGGTATTGTTTATTTGCACTGGTTTGTATATCAGCTTTGCTTGCATTGGTTGTTTGTTCAACGACAGGCGCCGTTCAGCGGTGAAAAGTTCACAAAGCTCTTCAAAGGTATTGTATTGTTTATAATGATGTATAACTCGACTGTCGGCAGGTCATTTGTGTTGTGTTTGGTGGTGAGTTGGTGTGTTATTTAGTGATAAGATATTTTGCTGAAGTGAAGCGGCCATGACTCAAGAATGATTGAGCAGTTAAAGCCAGGCTGGACTTGATTTAGTTCTGGGTGTCAGCCGTAAGAGCCACCATCACATCTTACTACTTGAACGTTAAAACGTTGTAGTTTGATTGGTCGGAGATTTTCCAACTCTAGCGCCCAGTGACTTGTGAGCTTAGCGTGCTCTCGAAATGTCCATAGTTACTTACTTACTTGTGATAAACAACAGCTCACCGCTTAATTAACTGTCACGTGTGAGTGACAGTTGACACTAGTGTTTAGTGGCTATGTAGTGACATTTGATAAACTGAGCACAAGGGTCTCTGTGTGGTAGTCTTGAGTTCCAGTACCAGCTTGGAAAGAAAATCGAGACCTTACGTCTTCCGGATGGTATTATACCGACTTTATCGTGCTTCAAGTCAACACATGCTGCTAAGAGTTCTCGACGACGAAAGAACAGCGGTTACTTACCACCAGTGCTGACAGTATGACACTCCAGAGAATATGATATAATGCCACTGTTGATAACTCTCTGTTATATGTCTCAATATAAAGACTGGCGAATGCCGATGTTGCGCTGTGCAGTTGTTCCTGTGAAGACTATTAACCAGCTGTGGATAACATGGCCGCTGCCGAGTCAAATACAGAATTATCGGTACGCCATATTCTGACTGATGTGTTTCATTTCATTTTATGCGCAATTTTCTTTTCTTTTCTGGAATGCAGCAATAGACGTGGCCCATAATGACGTAATATGTGTTCTGCATTCTGACTGGAAAACACATGGCACACATTGTCATTGACAAATTTTCTCTGGCTAAAATCTACCTCATTAAGTAAAATATCTGTCAAGGTAAGTAAGGTGTTTCAATTAACACAGTGTGTACATCTTGCAGTTTGAAAGTCAGAATTTTTTGTACACTCCTGCAGACCAGTGCTCAAATTAGAGGCCGCCCATATGGACTAAGTTAACACACATGATGTCCTCAAATTTTAATGTGTGTATCCAAACGTCTCATGTCACCTGAAGTTTCATTCATATTTCTCTTTTTATCACACACTTAGTGGCAAGTGTTGAGTTTTGTCTTACCCATCTCAATTCCTCATGAATTTCATTTAAGTAATTTCACTGTTTTTCCTTGTTTTGGATTTGCGTCTGTCTGAATTCTTTAAACAACTCTGCGCCCTGATTCTCTTCCGAGACTTTGGCGCTATATAAATCTCTTACTTACTTACTTACTTTAATGGTTTGTTCATTGATGAAATGCAGGTGCCTACATTTGTTGTGCACAGAGTGAAGCCGCTGCATTACCTTGGCTGGTTGGTGGGTTATGAAGGCAAGGGCAGTCTGGCGTCGTATCTCAAACAGAAGTACTGGCAAACACCTTTATCTTAACTTTCATTCAGAAAATTAGTCTGCTTTTAAAAACAATTATCTTACTGTGTAAATAACATTGATGCTAATGAAAACTTCGGTGACGAGCTAATGTTGCCGTGATTGAGTTTCGGTCACTCGGTCACGGTCACTATGGCAACCATTGGCTGGATCAATTTACATACACAATGCATAGAGAAATACAAGTACAAGTGCAGGAAGAGAGCCATAGAGATGTGGGCGTTACACTGCGTTCTAGAACAG
>Ga0209680_1000628_pt1 | contig 10212 bp, 5 predicted proteins | sample WorMetLIZISLAND1_FD_187413 | JGI IMG/M metagenome (GOLD analysis project Ga0209680, IMG submission 187413) | Marine gutless worms symbiont microbial communities from Max Planck institute for Marine Microbiology, Germany - Olavius loisae LIZARD... ... | reverse complement strand
GAATCATAGGGAGCCCTATGACAATGAGTAAGCCACTTAGTCAGCCCTAATTAGCAAAGGGGTGAATGTATATAGTCGGAGCCCCGTTTTATTACTACTAGTAATTTATTAAAAATAATATTTCACATAATTACTGCAATAAATGCATATCCACCAACTGTATACATTTTACAGGCCGGCCCAATAAAAACCGTACATTTTTTGAGATACCGTATTTTTGCAGCCGCTACATATAATCATGCGGTTTTTGCTGAATTGTTCATAAATTACTGCAGAAAACAAGCGACAATTTTTTTAAACTACCAATATGAAATGGCCTATGGGGATCGATCACGTGACCCTGAAGGTGAAACTCGTGACCCCAATACGCTTAGTAGAGCGTAATATATCGAAAACTGCTGGAAATGCCATTTAGCAATAATCGCTAATGACTGCATAGTCTGCTGTGAGGCAGTACGGTCTGCTATCCTAGAGGCTACATTTGGTGTCATTTACTTTCACACCCAGTTTCTTAACATCTTTAACGGCTACCTAGTATGGACGTGCATTAGCAAACAGTAATTGTTATTCGTATTCTCAGTGGCCACTCTGTCTATCTACAGTAGGCTATACATTGTGTGGTACAATGACAACAAACAATGTTACCTCGCCAACGGTTTTAGCATCCATTGTAGACATGTCAATGTCGTGAATTTTATCTTGCAGTTTATGTGCCTATGACAGCCACAGTATAGTTTATTCAGTTACTTAATAGCAGCCGATTCACGGATAAAAACATGGTCAGAAATTGTTGCAAAGACAACGTGTACTGTATCTGTGTATCGGTCGCTGTTTTCCGCCGAACTGCTACTGTCAACATTTTCCCCGTTATATTTTCTTTCTTTTTAATCAAATTAATTTTACACATACAATACAATCGGTTTTCTTATTCTGTATACCACGGACAACCACTTGAGTAACGACAAAATCTCAGTTTTTTTTAAATTTAACATCGTACATTTTTTCTAAATATGACATATCCTGATAAATCGCTGTTCTCTGCAGATAACTACCGAAGTAAAACTGAAAAAATTGAGTAATACTAAAAAGTAGCTTAACAATCAGGCAGCAGATAGCCTAGCTACATACACTGTGTTCAGAAAAACACCCTGTCACAGTTTCTTTCATATCTCCATGAATGATGTACAGATTTGAACAACAAAATACAGAGGATTCTAACGATATGAGTGACGTCACATTTGTCTGGCTAAAGTTGGAATGAGTTTACAGCAAGCAATACACCAGGCTGTGTTCTGTCTGTAGGTCCTCATTTACAAACGTTTACAAATATGACGTCACGATTACATCATCGGCCGCATTGAATATCTATTTTCTACATTGTCAGAATGTACCATTCCTTGGGTGTATTCACTGTAATTTTTGTTTAAATCCATTCACATCGTTCACGGAGATATGAAAGAAACTGTGAGTGGGTGTTTTTATATTTTTCTGAACACAGTGTATACAATTAAACGTATCAGTACAAACGAAGTCACATATAGTCATGTTCTTACCATGTGATTAACGGTTATACCGGCAACGGCTGAGAACAACAAACCGTTGATATTTGTTGACAACCAGAAGACGGTGGTTACACCAGTGATGAAATCTTTCCTTGACTCTGGGAAGAAGATGAGGCTATAGATGAGAAGGATAATGTTGACGATATGGCACACAAATCCGGCTACATTTCCGAACTTTATAAACCCGTCCACTTTGCTCACTGCACTACTCAGAGTTTGATGACGTCGACGAAATATCGACACATCTCCATTGAACTGTCCTTCTTCTCCGAGAGCAAGACGAAAATTTTTCTTAAGTTTCTTAAACTGGGTGTAAAAGATGTAAACGAGCATTGAATTCATTGCATGTGATAAGAAGACACCCGGAAAAATTGGCATGTAACCAATCCACCAGAGCACTCTAGCTATTAAAATGTCATCTTCCGGTACTTCAATGTGTGTAACAAAGGGCGTTAGAATTATATCCTGTTCTCCGTCACCGTTGAAAAACAAATAAGTTCCAAGCGACAAATCTGCAGCCAGATTTATCCAAAATAAAGCTGTGATGCCGACGACAGCACGATGAACGCAAACGACACAATCGTGACTGACTGGCAGTTTCAGAAGAACTTTATCGAGCTTGCCTGTGTGGCTGGCGAAGTAATAAGAGGTTTGAAATATTGTAGTGAGACCAAACCAGTTAAATACCGCTATCTTTATGAAGAGTAGGGCGCCGAAGTGGTCGCCTTGGTTAAATACCGAAGCAAACCGAAGAAAGTTGAGCCAGAGCAAAACAAGAAAGACGGTAGCGTAAACACGCAGCCTGTTTGACGGGGTGGGATTTTTCGTCGCTCTCTGGTTCCACTCCGGGTCGCCTGTACGATGTTGATGCTGATCTTTGCGGGAGAAGTACAGTCCAACCAGTTTCATACTGAACAGTAGAGGCGACAGACTCGCCAACAGCTCGCCTTTGTCTGCAAACGGCTCTCCGCAGAAACCGACGTTCTCGGAGTCGTCGTGTGACGGCTGAGTGACGTCAGCGACGACGTCAGACGCAGCAACTGCGCTGATCTTCCGACAAGGTCGTTGACGTAGTCGCACCGCTATCGACTCTCTGATGACACTGAAGCGCGACAGTGGACCATGAGTTGTCATCGTCATGCGATATTGATCTTCAGATGGTTTCTATCTGAATCCGAAAAGTACTCGCCAGTCTCCACGAAGATATCGTTTCTATGTGATCTTCTATGTTGACGTTTTCTGCAGCAACAGTTTACAGTAACTTTTTTTGTGATCAAGTGACTTTTGTCAGTCGAGCAACTAATCGACAGTTTAGAATATTACCTATCTTTAACTTGAGCTCAGTCATTTGTCAAAATCTGCTATTGGTCGGAAACTAGGCCGCGCGTGATAATCGTAATTATGACGTCATGTCTGTAATCATTCGACGCGTCATCTATTGCTTAGAGATATTACATAATTACGAGGTCAACCGGACGGCGTGCAGTGCCCCCCTCCCTAGTGTGCAGTGCAAGGCCGGATGGCGCTAAGGCCTAAGACATGCGCTACCGTTCCAAGCCGTAATGGAGCTTATCGAGATTACGGATTTACGGTTTGTATACTAACAACTGTTGCAACTCTTTAAACCGACTGGTCGAGACGCGTTATATCAACAGCGATGACTTTACAGTAGTCAAGTTCATAATATGGTCCTAATAACCAATCACAGCATTACCCCAAGATGAACGCACCTGCTGAATCCGACTGGTATTTGCGATAATTCTGTGTTTGCTCGGTTACAGCGCCGAACAGCGGCAAGTTAAAGGTACTATCGCAGCCATATATTGCAAGTCTAGTGTATAGAGCGTGAACAAACCTTAAATATTGTTCGACAGCGCAACTGCCTTGCAAGCGACAGCTGACGTCAGACGTCATTGCTGCCGTAGACAGCAAATGGCTAAAGTTGCTTCATCTGTACAGTAGGCCTACGTTTCACCTGTAACAAGACCAACATTACTGTGCTTTTTGCAGTCAATGATGACTGCAGAGCCTATCACATGTGGAAATTAAGCGACTGTCGGTATATGGGTTTCATCTGTTGTCACACGTTGTGACTGTGTCGACGAGACTATACAGAGATCAATGATTTATGATGCATCGTACGCTCGCAAAATACGTGCTAATGCAGGCACTTTCCGGTGGCGATATAATATGTTCGATATTGTCATAGCCTATTTGTCGTATGTCATTTACTGGCCACCAGATTTTTAGCGCGCGACCGCATCATTATGCTTAACGCGCTATAATCATGCTATCGCCCGTCCGTTACGCAGGAGGATCAGTCAAAAACAGTTGAAGCTAGGATTAACAAGGTTTCCCTACCTCCTTTCTCGTGGACTATTGGCATTGTTTAATGACGTCACGTAGGCCTATGGCCTATCTGGGCGTTTTTGCATTGCACGCGTGACATTAGGCCTATTGTTATTGTAGCCTACGTTTATTTCACTCAAAATTTCGAGTTTTATGCTTAATTTGGCTCCTGTAGTTAACGTAAAACAAGAAGCACGGTTGTAGCTGACAATCTGCGGGACGCTTGCTTCTCTACAACAGTACATCTTATAGCCCCTATCCTATTCGCGGGTTAATAGCCTATAGGCCTACTTGCTGTAATTATTTTCCAAATGTGAAATATCTTATACGTATTGACACGTGTATTCATCGGCTCCAATGATACGATACGATATGATGCAGAAAACAAAAAATTAAGGAAATAAAATTGACCAGTAACAATTAAGTCCTGGTTGATTCATACAGTTCCGTAAAAGTGAAAGATAGTCCAGAGGGACCAGCATACTCCGATGGGGAAAACTTTAAAAAGGGTCACACTCAGACCAAGGTTACGTCTTCTTTCTGATGACTTTCATAAATATCACATTCAAAGTCTATTAAGCTTTAGCCTACTGCTCATTTGTTAATATCGTTTCAGTGTTTTGTATTTGTTTGGTTTGCTGTTGTAGCTATGGAAGATTAGATCTAGACTACTATTGACTCGCTTTGAGATTTAGGCTACAGACGATACGATACGATACGATACAAGAGTTTAACATGGACTCAAAAGCTGAGTGTGATCAGCTAAATCTAGTACGCGAAACTAAAAATCTGTGTGTATTATCAAAGTTGAAGCAGAACGTCTTTGTGAGTGTTCATAACTGTTACAGAATATACTTAGAGAATGGCTGATGCGATCAAGAAACTGCTTCTGCAGCTGACCGTTTCCGTGGAAACGGCGATAAGTGAGGCCGACTATTCAGCCTATCGTTGCTATGTGGAGCCCGGCGCGAGCTTCTTCGAGCCGCGCGGTCGAGGATGTCTCCTGCAGGTTTAATCACTGATGCTGTGTTCCATTTGTATGACAGCTACATGTGGGCCTATCACATGGCCACTTTGAAAGCCAGTCTTTTTCTTACATGCATTTAATAATTAACTAATTAATTGATCGATTAATTAAGTAAGTATAAGTAAATTAATGATATAATGGTAATTTCTAGTAGCATTTTATTTACGCATATTAGCAACGCTTACGTAGGCCTAGTTGTTTATTTTATCAGTCGTGCAATTCATTTTACTGTCTAACAGATCAGTGTACGTATAGCCATAGCAGGGCCGGATTTAGCTGGTGGGAGGCTTGGGCCTGAGTCGATCTCTGTAACAACCGTATTCCCGTAACAGAGGCGAATTCTCCCCTGCACCGTGTACCCCTCTTCTCCTTGTTCCTTCCTTCCCTTATCTTTCCTCTTCTTAGGTAGGCCGCCTGAAAACCTTGAGATCTGAAGAGTGCTGCAAGCCTGTAAGGTCCCCCAACGGGGTATGGGGGTCTGAGGCACAGCCCACCAAGCTGAAATCAGATTTGATGCGCCTTACAATATGACATCTGGTAACAAACAGCGTTTTTAATAAATTTCTATCAAATTCAAACCTGTTAAAATGTTGCACGGATGAAAGATCTTAATAACTTCTTTCACTGATACACTGTGCCATTTCCAGTAAAACAGTCACTGTGTCATCTTTGCACATACAGTTCTAGCGCCTGCGTGTTAACTAAGACGGATATGTGTGTAACTGGAAGGGCGAGGAAGGCGAAGCTTTCGAGAAGTTTCACTTTGACCATGCTGTTTCTAACAAGCCGCCAACTTGCCGTCAAAACCGAGTCATGTTGGTTGATCCTTGCGTACGCATTCTCGACAGCGAAGGTCAAGCGGCCTGTGTGGCGTACGTCGGATCGACACAGACTGTGGACCCGGTTAGCGGTCAACCAGTCACCCGCCAGACGTTCAACACGAGGCTGTGGGTCCGCCACGCCAACGGCGACTGGAAAAACGTCCATTATCATCGAGGTTGAATAGCGACCGGACGTTGTGACGGCGATAGAAGAATGCTGTATTAATATGCGTTAGATAACAGAACAAGATCATACACAGTAGAAGTAACTGAATGGTGACATTATTTTAATGTATCGATTCGATGGTGATGTGTCCTGCACTACAGGCTGACATTTTGCAATTAATACTAAAGTCAATTTTATGCATTATGAGCATACAAAACTTGCTGATACCGTATATACGTTTAAATTAGACAAGCTTAATAAGATGAATCGAACCACACTGTAAGCAATATTGCATTTATAAAAAGTTGCCAAAGTACTGTACATATGCTGCAAGCTGATATGCAAAGTCGTTTGACAAATGACAATAATTGACCACTATATACAACTTATACAACACAGGCCTACAATACATTTATTTGAAAACGACCGAAGTCAATACATATGTACAAAATTAATATAGTCTACTTATATGCAGTTCGACGTTGAGTTCAGTAATGAAGAAATTACGCCGTATAATTGATAACAAAATATGTCATTATGTCATGCAATGATAAGATCACTGTCATGAGGTTGCTCATAATGCCATTGATCGACACTTCTCATGTAGGGCGATGATGAGTTTTGCAATCACTCGACCCAATTACATCCTGTTCTGAACAGCATTAATCACAGGTGCAGGTGCTAACTACACTGCAGTATAAATGAGCCACAAAATCATATCATTCGGCATTTGTTCATAACTTTGAAAAACGTTACCCGATGGACTCAACAATAGATTTGCAACAACAAAACTCATTATTCTCACCACAGTGACCTCGCCGACAAAACCTGACGTTCTGCAGGTTGGTTCAGCGACTGAGTGACACGTTTAATAAATTTGTGATAAAAAATATAACAATATAACAAAAAGTTTTGTTGTAAATTTATTGCTGAATACAACCGTGAAGGAATTTAGAAGTTTGGTCAATGCTTGTTGAAACAGTAGGCGAACGTCGTATGACCTTGTTTTTTGACTCGCACTGTATAAGGCATAGGCAAAATGGCCCTGACAAAACGCCACGATATCCAGGAACTGCAATAGTCACGTGGACTAGTTCTACCGACACGTTCCAAGGGAAGCAACATACCAAAAAACCATCAACGTTATTCTCTACATTATTGACAAATTATGGAATAAAAAGTGAATAACTTGGATGAAAGGTCATAGTCGGACTGATCAAGACAATTACTCAATTACGGTTGGCTCGGTGGCACTACTGGTAGAGCGTCGGACCAACGATCGGAAGGTTGCGGGTTCGAGGCCTACTAAAGTAGTGTGTATCACAGTGTTGACAGGTAACCGCATGGGGGTGAACTGCCCGCTGTGGCCGGCCGCCATTCCTTCTTCCGAGCTGTATGAAGTTGGAGTTTAGACTGTCAGCGTTGATGGACTCGGATCTGGCATAGGTAACCGTAAATGGTAAGAGCGGTAGACAAAGCAGATGCTATGCTGACGCTTTCCAGCGCTCTATAATATCGGAAGCCATTTTACTCACTGAACTGTTGGCAAATCGATTACGGTGCGTCAACATAATATATATCTTAACCTGTACTGTATCAAAGGGGCACTGGCATTGGCTACGTGTGCTAGATAAAGCTTAATACTCAGCTTTTGAGTTCACGTTAAACTCTTCTAGCGTATCGTATCGTGTATACGTACGATACGACATGTGCGTTGAAGAGATGACAGCTGGTCCGCGTAGTATACTGCTCATAACCAGAAACATACTAAAACATACTAGAAGTTAATTCACCACCCGCGTGCCGCATTTTCCTCCCCAGTTACACTAACATTTGATCTTTTTGTCCCCTTTACGAATTCGCTTCATAATTCGGACATAGCACGATGCCTGAGAATGAGAATTTCGTGACGATATCGAAAACACTTCAAGAGTTGTTCTGTTGTTGTGCTAACAAACTCCTACAAACAAACACTAAACGTTTGTTTGCGTGTTACTGAAAACAACACCACCCTCGCTACGCTATCACCGCACGAAAAAATAAACATTAAAAAGAAGAAACAAAAACAACGAGCGCACGAAGTGCGGTTGGAGTCTTAGTCCATGAAGACAGTGTTCTGAAAGATAAACAAATCTATAAACAATCTAAAGCATATCAATACGATACACAAATAACAACATGCTTTCATATCCAAATGGAACGTTTCTCAATGAGTGATATGCATATATCAACATCCATCATTCAGATGCGATGTAAATACTCAGTAAAATACCCTCTGTCTTGTGTGCACAGGTATACTGCTTATCGACCTTGATCGAACTTACCCTGCTCTTCCTTCTTCTTCAAATCACGTTAGACATCGGGCACGCCAAGTTACGTCATTGGCTGCTGAGGCTATGCTGTCGTAGACTCACAAAGGTCATATCAATACGTTGCAATCAGACGCTGTTACAATAATCGTCGAATCGCCGTCGTCCAGTCAGACTGTGCAGTAAGGGAAACTTAGTATAACGTTTTATAAGTAACATCTGAGCTCCCAGAGTCATACTTATGAAACAGATATAGCCGATTTGCAATGTGACAAGAGCATTAAAATTACCCGTTTTAGGAAGGCGCTAGCCGCTTCAGTATGGTTTTAAAAATCAATCTTAGTTTTAAAAGTTCAGCAAACTTCTCTGCAGCTCAAAAACTGATGAAAATTATCTATTCAGTATAGTTGTTGCTCTCTACAGTTACGAAGGAAATTTTGTGATTCGCTAAGAAGACCACAAGACAGAAGGTAATCAATCAAGACAACAGTTCCACCGCTGACCACTGAATGTATGCTTGAACTGAAAACACGAAACAGCCTTCTGTCATGAAGAAAAATTCGTTCCTGGCTCCGTTATCTGTCGAAACTGTAGTTCACGCCCCGCCTGGCAATTATTCTGTCTTTTGACAACACTATGAACTGAATCGGAGCACGTTACGGTCCGGTATTCACACCGACATCACTCATTCTCGGTCTGACTCTACCGCTGACTGGTGGTGGCTGCTGTCGCTGCTGTCCAAGCACCTCCAGGATTGTACACACGTCTGAAGACATCTTCTGCTCGAGCCGCGTCAGCTGCCTACGATCAACCACATCACACTCGCTGTACGACACGATGCTGGTATAACTGTACAAGCAATAAGTGCATCACCCCGATGAGTTGAAATGATAAGCTCCCGGTCCTAACCATAGATTGTTGTTTCACAACTAAGGGCGTACAGATGATAATGAACTAGACGGCAGGCCCATGCCAGTTATATGGCGTATCCCCGTATATTACTGTCATTTCGTAAATCAAAAATAAAAGTTCCTGCATTCAGCGTTCACAAATGGACCCTGCGCACACTACAGTCCGCGAACGTCAGTCGCCAGCGACTTATTGAGTTGACAGACAGTAGCAACTGACGACAGACAGACAAACAGACAAAAAGACGTACATCGTTATCATGACATGAGGCGGAAGCTTAATAATTGAGCGGTATTAAATCGCAGAGTTGGACATGGATTGGATTCATCCATGGACTGTATTGGATTGGATTGGATTGGGTCAGAAGTTTTGTCCGCTTCATTGTTTTTCCGAAGACGGAAGCGCCTTCGTCTAGTGTTTTCTTTCGTTAAAATGCATTTTTGGTTTTCAAGCCAACTAGTTACAGGGCTATAACTCTTTTAACTTTGTTGTCCTGACTACATTTTAACTGCTACAGGCCAGAGCTGAAGTTATTTCGTTTGCTCAGTTTTTAACTACATCATGTACTACATCGTGAAAAGACTGACTGGTCTTCAAGTCCTGCACCGATTGAGGTGACGATTGACGAAGTGCACCATACATCTTGAAAACTTCAAGCTGGGTAAAAGAAATAGCAGTATTCAGCCTGCCGGTAATAGCAAGAAGGCCAACTGTTGCTGAAGAAGAGGAGCGTTTTGATCACGTGAATTAGATCTATCGTCACTCAGTGGCTATGATGAAATATGATGAAATATTGCCTATCACATATATGGGGCCTCCCCGTTACGTTACGATACGAGACGATAGAGGAGTTTAACTTGGACTCGAAAGCGTGAGTATTTAGCTTTATCTGGTACACGTAGCCAGAAACTATAACAAACAAACGCCAGTGCCCCTTTAATTCAGTAGAGGTTAAGATCCATGAAGGCAGTCCGGAAACAGACGATAGACAATAATGCGACGACAACAGTCGAGCGAATTATGCGAGGCTCGGTTAAAAACTAGTAAAGAATGTTGTTTGATAGTGAAC
>Ga0209680_1000627_pt1 | contig 10215 bp, 6 predicted proteins | sample WorMetLIZISLAND1_FD_187413 | JGI IMG/M metagenome (GOLD analysis project Ga0209680, IMG submission 187413) | Marine gutless worms symbiont microbial communities from Max Planck institute for Marine Microbiology, Germany - Olavius loisae LIZARD... ... | reverse complement strand
TTACTATTAGTGACTAATAGGAAGTCGTACATGGGCTTTCGATTGACACCAAGATCGATGACCTTGGATGACCTTGAACTGCTGTAAGGTCAAATTTTGTCGGAATTTCGCGTGATTTCGCGACTTCGGGAGGCAACGACGGCTAAACGAACGACGATAGACCTATAATGTCAGCGACGGAATTGTAGCCCATTAAATGCACTTTTCAGCGGTGTATAGATTACGTCGATATCTAATGGCGTTCCGCCGCTAGGGAGCCTCAAAGAAGGGTAGGGTGTGAAAATTCAGCGATTTTTCAGCTTTAAGCGTCAATATCTTGAAAACGGTAGCAAATACGGCCAAAGTTACTATTAGTGACTAATAGGAAGTTGTACATGGGCATTCGATTGACACCAAGATCGATGACCTTGGATGACCTTGAACTCCATAAGTTTGAATTTTAAGTGAATATCGCGGGATTTCGCAGATTTCGGACGCAACAACAGCTAAACGAAGTTAGGCCAGTATTGTCAGTGACAACATTGTAAGCACGTTGAATTGGAGCAATTTTTGACAGCCTTTCGCGTCGTGCGGGTTTGTCAGCGATAGCTGGGCTTTCTTGTTATAAATGTTTCACAACGCAACAGGTGTCTGTAAATACTACGTCGGCCAACCGTAAAATCTAGGAAAGAGTTCCATAACGGTATAGCAGTTTTCGTTTCAGCCATTTATCCGTCTTTGTCGGCTGTCCGACGATGACAGAAATATGGCTGAATAAGCAGTAATTGTTGGCATTAACGTCAATACTTCACAAGTGACGTTTGCCAGTAAAAGAAAATCCATTTTGTATCGGATCGTCAATTACTGCTGGGTGTAATATACTTTGCAAGTTAAAATCCAGTATTTAGTCTGAGTTGAATATTCATGTACCATATAGCACATTAGACTCGAGTCCTGACATCCGTGTACTCTCTGGTTAATGATGTGAGCTAATCCGCTAAATTTCCGTCCTCACGCCTTATACATTGGCACGTGATGCTTGCTCACCTTCCTCACATCGGCCGGAAACAGGAGGTGGCAGGAGCGGCAGTCAACAAAGACGCCATCTATGTAGTATTTCAGCCGATGGGGCCGATGTAGTATTTACAGTGTAGTGTACTGTTTCACAGCACTCCGTCTAGTAGCACCTGAGTTTCCATTAGTAGCCATCTAGGCGTCCTTGATGCCAGAAAAATACACCGCAAGTCGAAATTGAAAAGCTGAGCCAGGCGTTCCATGGATGCCAAGAATGACTAGCTTGCGTGTCCCAGTACACCGCAAAAATGTTAGCTTGGTGTCCAGTGTCAAAGCCATGCGGTACATTAACACTCACGGTGTTTATTCGTTCAGGTTTATCACTGTCGTTCTACTAATAATAATGTATAATTGAACATCGAATGGAAGTTATTATTCAGTTTCTTGCTTTATAGTAGCATAATCCACTTTTTTTGTCACTCCAAACATTATCATTATTTCTGGTTTATAACAGTATTCTGCAGACAATTGTGATGAGTGGTGTCACATGGGTCTGAGTCCCTCATATCCAAGTTCATGGGTATGAGGGACTGTGCTTTAATGAGATGACAACGAGTGTGTAAACTAATTAGTTGATGCACCGTTGAAGTACAAAATTATAACTGTTACCAATCAGCTGCTGTTCCATGTAAAGTTTACAGAGATTTGTCCGAATGTGCAAAATAGCCGTTTTAAATTTTTTTATCTGTCACCAGCAATCTGATAATAAGAAACCATCAGCCTATACTGTACTTGTGTACAATGATTACATACAGAAATGATCTGCTGGATTAGGTCAGTAAGTGGCTGAAATATTTGACAGCTACAACAAAACGTTTGGTATGACTGTCAGTTCATACCCCTCATAGTAATTTTTGAGAAAATCTGAGATGGTAGGCTTTCCAGCACTGGTTGACTATGCAGCCGATGAATGTTGATGCAGGACATTAGTTGGATTGTGTGGTGATCTGGTGGCTGATGGGAAAGAAACGCACGCTATCAAAGTCTTTTTCAGGTGTGATAGCTGAGCTTTCTATGACAATATTGTAATGATTATCTATCTATATGTGCGTTTAGTCTGCGTTAGAAGTTTGAATATTACGTTGATTTTTAACACAACATATTTCCTTGTAAGCTATAAATTCTGGGGAGGAAGAAAACTTAAGTCCAGAATAATGAATCAGTTTTTGAAGTTTGTCCAAACCTCTGAGTGGCTCCAGTAGAAGATGGTTAATGTTGAGAAAACACTGGTTGATTCTGCAGAGAGCCTTATTTTGAGAGTGTGGTAATGTCTTATCCAGATAGAGGTTGTGGTAATAGATGTTAGCCTCCATTGTCCACATCATCTGAACAGCATCGATGCTAAAGCACATTTATGAGTTTTGCTGCAAATTTTGTTCAGCTTGCATAAGTTAGACTGCTCTGATTTGACCCCGAGTCGCTGTTTACTGTGACGAATATTATACTACATACTGACAAATGGTGGTAGGCAGTTTATAGAGTGTTTTGTCGTTAGTTAACTTAGCAGTGTGTTTTAAATGTTGTTGTTTTATTGAAATACTCAACCATTCGACAATGACATAGCAAAACTATAAGGGCTTACTTTTTTGGAACACGGTGTAGATAGCGGCAAGTATTAATCTTGTGATGTGTGGGTGTTTTCAGTGAGACCTGATGGGAGACGTGACGGTCACAGTCACTTGACAGAGCAGCAGGTGGCGAGTGCTGGTGAGAATGTACAAGCTCCTGCCATTAAACTACGCATCAAGATTGGACGTGAAACAGTTGGCAGCACCACAAGGTGCCTCTGCTGTGTAACAAGAGCTCTCTCTGTCTCTCTGTCTGCTGTAATTTAACTTACACCTCACACGAGTCATTCAGTGAGTCCAAGGCAGCAATACACACAGACAGACAGCTGTGCGTGATGTATGTATGTCAGTGAGTGTGTAAGTAAGAGTACTTTGAATCCCAGCTAACACAAGGTCATACTGCGTTGTGGCCCTCGCACACCAAATAAAAATGTCCTTGAAGTGAATGCCTGAACTGTCCATATGACAAGCTTGGTTTGGTTCACTTATATCAGCTACATTCCACCATATCAAGGACGTTTGTTGTGAGACGAATCTACAGCAGCTATGGAGACAGGTGTTTTGCAGCTGCAGGTCCGAAGCTGTGGAACAGCCTTCCAACTGAACTGCGACAAGCTGACATTAGCTGTCAACGATTCAGGTGGCTGGCTACCAGTACTAAAAACATTTTTGTTTGGGTGTTGAGATCGCGGCGCATTGTGACTAGCTGTTAAAGCTGTGCCTCATAAGTTTTCTTACTTACTTACTTAAGTAGATGACAGACTGTTCCAGATTTGTTCTCTCACTGAAAGAACTGTGCGTGCGGCTGACGACAAGTGTTCTAGTGTCAGCAGAATGCAATTGATGTGACAAGGGCGTCAATGACAAGTTGATTGATGTGTGTTACAATAATGACGTGTCTAGATAGTTAGTCGCTTGAAATGGCATTTAAAGATGTCAACTGGTCAGAAATTGCAGATATGTTTGTATTTAACACGTCTCAGCACACAATGCAGTCACTTACCTAACAACAAGAAAGCCATGGTAAGGTGTGGCGAGGATCAGTTGTGTGTATTAGAGACCAGTGGAGAGACCTCTCATAAGATGATTGGTGGTCCTTGTATATCATATATTTATTCTGCCTGGCTTAATGGCATGGATTCTCTGAGTTTACTATTCAGCACTTGGCTGAACAGATCAACCTAGCCCAAGGCACACCCACTTTGCTAGAGGAAGGTCATGAGAGGAAGGTCAATTGCTCCAACAGTCAAGTTGGTTTGAGTACCATGGCAGAGACTACCACGCGCCCATTTTCACCGGTCACAGATTAACCGGGGCACTGGTGAACCCTTTTGTGTCTGCCCGAGAAATTAACCTCGAAGCATATTTGCATGAAATTCTGGCCAAGTGTCCACCCCCAGTGCTTGGCTTGAACCAGGGCCCATAGAGGCAGTCAGCCAGGTACCTTGATTACTGTAGCCTGGCTCTGTGGCTCTTTAATGTGAAAGATTTGGTCTGGTTCTGTGTTGCCGTCACCTTGATTGATTGGTCTATGCAGATGGTGCATAACGGCCTTCATCAGAAGGCTCCCTGGTACTAGATGGACTACTGCTTTCCAATCTCTGGTGTGGACACTCGATGTCATGTCATGCATCATTACCTCATGCCTTGACACAGTCTTATCTCATATGGCCGTCGGGCATTTGCTGTTGCTGGCCCAACTGCCTGGAACTCACTTGAGTGATGATCTGCGTGATCCGACGCTTAGCACTGACAGTTTCAGACGTCTGCTTAAAATTTGGCTGTTTTCAGAGTACTAGCACATACTGCACATTAGAGGTATCGCACTTTATGCACTGTATAAATTCACGTGTTACTCACTTACTTACACAGGTGTAATTAACACACCTGCTGTTGACTGTGCAGTTTCAGCCTGTCAGCCAGTGATTGTGAACAGTCAGCGACCACTGATGATGTCGACATTATGCATGTCACACCTGATGAACTTGGCTTTGATTATGGTAATGTCTCACTCACTGCTCGTTAGATAGTCTTTGCTGATAGTGAGTTTACTGATATTTTTGTATAACATGTTTACATGTTTACGGCAGAGTTGGAGGTTCTCTTTGTTTGATTGTCATTTGCAATTTAGTTATGACCCCTGTTGTTCAGGAATAACAGTAATATTAATAAACAGATCATAACTTCGAAATCAGTTGATGCGTCTATTAGTGTTCACTGCTGTTAGCAGTGTTAAACCATTGAGTGTTGAGTCTGGATTTAAACACAGTCAGAACAGGCTTTCAAGAAGCCAGGTTTTTGTTGTTGTTATCTTGAGGAGCAGATAATTTCTGGTTCTACGTTCGGCGCAGCTACGGGTCTGTAAATGTCTGTGGAGGTTGGCTGTTGTTGCAGTCTTGTGGATCTTGAATGTGATAACCACCAGCTTGTGTGTAATTCTGTTCTCCACTAGCAACCTGTGCAGTTTTCTCTGCTGCAGCTTGGCATGGGATCATCTTGGCTCCTGAAGTACAATTAGAGCGGCCAGTGTTCTGAAGGAGCTGTAGCTTCTGAATGGTACCGCTGGATGGAGCACTGTATAGCAGTGAGTTGCAGTAGTGAACGTGTGATCATATGAGATGCCAACCTCTGGAGTCAGCCAGTGTCTGATGTGGCAGATGGCTCATGCATGGCAGCTGCATGATGTAGCAGTCACTTTGGCTTGCTTCTCGAACGTCAGTCGCTGGTCCAGGACAACACCAAACTCCTTCATGTGTCATCTATGATCACTGTCACAGACGAGTCTGCTGACGTGCAAGGACTGGGCTCTCAGAGATGGTTGATGGTTGATTCCAATGGCAGTATCCGACAGGAATTCGACAGTGCTTGGAGTGAAGTCCACTGGACTCAGCATAGAACTGCGCTGATGAACTGAATACACATTTGAACTGATTTTAGCGAAAAAGACATTAGAGATCAAAGGGTGGCATGAAACTCAGTCGTTTGCGTTGTTTAAAATGGACGTTATATACATATTTGTTCTCAGCTTATCGCACAAATTTACATTCAATGCATGATTTTTTGTTTCTATTCTTTGAGTTTCCTCCAAAGACGAGGAATTAAACAGAATACATGCATCTAGTGTTGCATTATAGTTGTAAGTTACTGTCAATGTCTGTTCATTGGCATGCTGCCGGTCTGTCGTTACACTGTTGATGCGGTGATGTGTAGGACTGCAGCAGCTTGACGTGGCCATTGATGAGACTTCAGTGACGACGGCCAGCCAGGCAGACAGTTCAGACGATGATGATGATGACAATGATGTCGATGATATTGATGATTATGATGATAAAGAGTGGATAAGTGAAGCCACTGACGTTACACAGCTGAACAGCACCAACGTCCTCACAACGAGACAGGTTACACCGCTGACTAATGACATGATTCATTAGACAGTTGTAGATCGATTTCTGTTGCAGTCGTAGTGTAAACTGAAAATGCACTAGTCTCGTCACAGTTCAGACATGTGTTTTTGTCTGTGTTTTTCAGAAATCGATTGGCACCAAAACAGATGACCTTGACCTTCGTTTAGAGGTCGTATCAAGGTCATGTCAACCATTGCGTGACATTCGACGTTGAATATCTCGGAAACTGTTAGAGATAGAGGCTTGGTTCCAAAGGACCACCAATAAGAAATGACATATGGACTGTCAAATGATCACGTGACCGATGACGTCACGTGACCCTCAAAGGTGCTGTGAGGCAGCACGCTTGGCTATCCTAGCGACAGCTTGGCTTCTTTTACATCTGTGGTACATAGACTGTTGTTATTAAGTTGTTGTTTATAACTCTATGGTGTATGTATGTATGTTGACAGCGTGCACTGTTGACTGGTGACAAAGTGGATTATCCCGCCATAGAACGTGCATCTAGCGATGGTCAGTCAGTAGGAATTCTGTTGACACTCTATTTGCGTTTGTGTTACTTGTGAATTCTCAGTGCTGCCACAGCTCCTGACATACATGATGAGCTGTAATTTTTGACATACGGGCACTCTGACGCTCAGCCATGAGCGTCAGAGTGCCCGGATGTCAAAAATTACAAATGACGGCTTAACCCAGTCTGGCACAGGATGCTTTATAGCTGTACCCATGTGGCAGCAGTGGATGTCATAGGGTTAAACTCCTCACTACTAGTAACCTGTTATTCCTTCCAATTCCATTTGGTCACATCTGAGCTGTGATTTGGTCAGCAGCAATAGGAAGTGTTGTCAGATCTGCTTAATAGGTTTGTGTAGCTTTCTGTATTTATTTGAGCAGCTCACAGGTTTGGTCTACCGGATTTTTCTTCATGTCGCTGGGTTCACAGACTCACTACGCTTAGATTTCTTCGTGTGCGTTAGATATATTTGCTTATGTTAACATTGTCTTGTATTGTATGTAGGGATAGTGGAATTATGCGATTATGCGCGCGCATAATTTTGCGCATAATTGCTGACCTTCCGCATAATTGGGCAAATCTCGCATAATCCAACGAGCTCCGCATAATCTGTCTCATTTATGAATGACATTTTGTTATACATCAGGAATTTTGCTTATAGTCACGAATGTATGCTATATTCTAACAATGCAGCAATGCAAAAAGCTCTCTCGCCATCTTTCGTCGCAATCGTGGAACGTCAAAGTCACTGTTTCTCGCCGATCGAAGAGCTGAGCACGATGGAATGTCAGAGACTGGCGTCAGCAGCTGTGACAGATACTGCGGAGACGGAGAGTGGCTGACAAGTGAGTTGTGTAACAGCAAACACAACTTACACTGTATCCTCGCAGTGGCTGGAAACCAGTGGAGTTCACGTAGTGCAGAGGACGTGATCATGCGGCTTCAAGTTCAACACAGTATGTGTTGCCACATGAAGGACTCACTGCAGCGGCACTAATGTGGACTGGACATCAGGAGACCCACAAGGATGACGTTGTAGTGGTCAAGACAGGCAAGTGTGAAAGCACTTAACCAGTCTGTGTGACATCACATACGATACGATAGGAGAGTTTAACATGAGTTGTTGACGACAGACGGCACAGATGAAATAACATGTTTGTGATATACACCAGATATGATGTCGCACTGTCGATGTTGAATGCCAAATGTGGGTAATACAAAGCCAATAAAGGTGCGCATAATTGGCAAAAAGTGCGCGCATAATCTTTAAAATCGTTGCGCATAATTTGCAAAATTTTGGCGCATAATTCCACGAACCCTAATTGTATGTGCCTGCGATGCATGTTGTATTATTTACTGTAACATGGTGAGGAGAGCATGGTGAGATTGACAGCTATCTGGATGACTAAGCACCTTCCTTCAGTGCTTTGACACTGTTGGTTGGGTCGTCAGACCTGTAAAAATATCAAGTCAAGTCAAGTCAAGTAGCCTTTAATGAATGAGTGTGACAATCGCACAAACTTACAATTAAAATACAATTGATAAATGTCCAAACACAAAAAACACATAGCACAAAAACACATAGCACAAAATACATGTGAGAATAATAACTAGGCTAAGGGGCTGTGTTTGTGTGGTGTAAAGAAAACAAAATCATCCTGAAATGACCTAAACTGTGTCAAGTGGGACATTAAGCCTTACTTAACTAAGCTGTTGTGAGAGAGTAGAACCTACCAGCTGCTCTGATGTATTTGTTAGCTGAGCTCTGTGAAACTGTCAGGACTTCCGTCTGTGCTGTGCGTTTACCTGATCGACCATCTGTCCGTCTGTTCACTGACTGCAAATAGTCGCAGTCATAATGACATAAACACACACAGTTACTGTCACAGCAATGTTGTTTTCGAAGGAGGGTCACAGAGTTAGCCTTCTTTTTGTACCTTATTTAATTGACAGAGTTAGTGAGTCATGTGATTTAATTAATGTCAGGTAGGATTATATCCAGGGGATAAGGGAAACTTAGCCACAGGGGCCTCTGTACTGGAGGAGAAGGTTTGCCCCGAGTGCGGAGGGGAAGTTTAGCTCCGTGGGAAGAGGGTGAGATTCTTCTCGGAGGAGGAGTGTTTTTGAACTGAACTGAGCTTTTTACCATCCTCTATGACATCTTATCATACAGCTTGTTAGCAGACCTTTCCCTTCCCATAACTCTCCCTTCTTACACGCCCATACAGTTATATCCTTCCCACTTCTCTGTATGGAAGTTGCTTGCTTCTATCCGTTGCTCACATCCTTATTTCTCTATCCTCATTTAGTACCTACCCACCGATCCCCTAATCTTCCTCTCTTTACGTCTTACTTCCATCCTCTCTATCTTTTCCCCTTTGCCACCAAAGACGTGAAGTCAGCATTGACAGTCTATTGACTGTTATTGATATTGATGATTAATGTCTTAAGTGTGCAGGAATTTATCTGAGGTTTCACTGAGGTGCCAGCTGCTTGCTTGTCATAATGAAAACTTGACAGAATGTTGGCTGATGTGAATACTGAACGTTCTAATTTAGTGACGAGCCTTGTCGGGATTGTTGCAATGTCCGCAGCAGTCACTTGTATCAGTGAAGATCAGTTTCGCCGCAGACAGCTTCGTGCTAAACGACGTCGAGAGAAAGCGCTGGAGAAGAACGAAAAAGACAAGGTCCTTACTTACTTAATTACTTGCTGACTTATTTACTGAAAATGTAACTATTTTATTTCCCACCATACCTTAGGAGTTAATTTTGTGTTATTCGGTTAAATGTCTCGGAATTTTGCTAAATTTGATCTGCTGTTTTTTACAAGATATTACAATAACACGTTTACTGTCGGTGGCAAATACAGCAATTGTTTTCACTGCAAAGTCAAATAGTGAAAGAATTGTGAAAGTCATCTGTCATAGTTGTGAATGAATGTCAAGGAGCGACATGTTTTTCACTCACATTGTAGTTGTCATCTTATGTCACTGTTTATAAGGGTGTCAGTTGAATTCAAAACTTTGAAAATGTCGTTCACTCCTTTAGATCTGTTTCATTTGTCATCAGGTTGAACCTGGAATCAATATTTTGAGGTAGTCCAAACTTGATAAACACTGACACTGTAATTGACACACTCGTCACGTTGTTGTGTGTCAGAAACAGACGCTTGATCGACTGCTGAAGAAGCAAGATTCAAAGGCTCGGTGTCCCACCAAGGTCGATGTGACCTCTGACCTAGTTGATATGACCTCTAATTGTTAGATTCTGCAATAATTGTGCAGCAAGTAGGCTGTTTTATTTCTATATTTCATGACATTTAATACATCATCAAAACTGAAAATTTCCAGTCTGTCCACCCATATGTACGTACATCCATGCATTCATAAAAAGTTTTCCGATTTGAACAAAATTTGGTGCGTAGGTAGAGGTCAATGAGTGATACACGACGGTATGCCAGTATGACCTGATCCAAGGTCAAGTTCAAGTTCACGGAGGTATGAAAATGGCAAAAATGGCCCATTATTTCACAGGCTATCTCCTTCACCACTATGCATGTAATCAAAAGACTTAAAGTGGTGAATTATGATACTACAAAACAATGTCTAATTTTTTTCCAGACATTTTTGATATTCGTCCTCGTTGAGCGTCATGTGACCTTCAAAGTTAGGCTG
>Ga0209680_1000626_pt1 | contig 10215 bp, 11 predicted proteins | sample WorMetLIZISLAND1_FD_187413 | JGI IMG/M metagenome (GOLD analysis project Ga0209680, IMG submission 187413) | Marine gutless worms symbiont microbial communities from Max Planck institute for Marine Microbiology, Germany - Olavius loisae LIZARD... ... | reverse complement strand
GCGGACCTCCCTTGGGGGCCACATTAAGTGTTGCACCCGTCTGTCCGTCCATCCATCCATCCTGAGCCTCCATTTTTTTGAAATAGAACTGGACAAGAGTTACTAGGGTACCGGTACCAAATTTTAGGTCTAAATGTGAAAGGTCTAAGTTAACTGGGAATGAAAATATAGCAGGAGGCTTAAGCTGTTGTTAGGAACTTAAAAAAAGCCAACTGTACTGCCTCACAGCAGACTTCTCCCAGATAGTCATTTGCAACTGTTGCTAAATAGCATCTTCAGCTGTTTTCGAGATATTGGGGTATAAGTGTATTGGGGTCACGAGTTTGATCTTTTAGGGTCACGTGACATCATCGGTCACGTGACCATTTGACTCGCCGTAGGCCATTTCCTTTCAGTGGTCATTTGGAACCGAGCCTCCATCTCTAATGGTTTCCGATATGTTCAGTGGTCGGCATGATCTTAAACGACCTCTAAACAGTGGGTGTCTTATAGTTAACATAGTGTACTAGATAATGCCACAGTGAATAGCAAGTTTGTTTGTTTGTTTCTCCTAGTTTACCCCTACCCTCCTTTTGTGGAAAAATTGACATATAGTTACTGGCATAACAAATTTATGGTGAAATGTAGCTTACGTTCTGAAAAATACGGTAGTTAAGCGGAACGAATAATACATGTACGTGGTCTGTTGAATCTGTGTTATTTCTGGTGATGTCAAATATCCATGTGGGTCATTTCAGCTATTTGAAACCCTTCCAACTAACAGTAATTTTGAGTTGAAATCTGCATGTGTAGAAACGACCGCAGTGACCCTCACAGAAGTGGCCGAACTGTTGACGACCAGCTGGAGGAGCTGCACTGGCGGAAGCATAGGTCGTCGTCAAGGACCGGGTCCAGATCACCGCATTCTCATCACCGAGCACGGCGGTCTGGATCGAGAACGAGGCCCGGCATGTCACATATCCGTTCATCCTCCCAGTCTCGGAGATCCGACTCCAGGGCACATATCAGGTCGAGAAGCCGAAGTCGTTCTCGGTCGCAGGAGTTGCACGCCTATTCACCGGACGTCGATTACAGGAAGCTTGACAGGAAGACGATGGCGTATGCCACGAGTCTGGCCGCGGAGTTGAGGAAGCGGCGAATGCAGCTGGAGCTGCGGACGCCTGGCGATGTGAGGCCAAGGAGAATGAAGAACTGGAACCAGAGTGCGATGACCGGTAGTGGCAGTGCCGAGGAGCCTGTAATCATTATTGATGACCTCTCATCACCGGAAGACGAAGGACATCCAATTGATGCCAAGTCGACGGAACCGGATGCCAAGAAACAGAAGGTGGAGTCATCCGAGGTGGGAGCTGGTGATCACCAGGCGTTGCCTAGAACAATTGTCGACGATGCGTTGCTGTCCGCTATTCCAATGCCCAGCATACCTGTATGCGCTTCATCTATTCCAATGCCAGCCATGCCTCCCCCTGCTGCAGCAGTCACCGTTGAACGACAGTGTTCACCTGTGGTGGCTGAAGAGAAGCCGTCACCTTTGCCTGCTGTACTCCAGGAACAACATTCCACCCCAGTCGATGAACAGAAAACATCTCCTGCCAGCATTGACCAAACTGTCTTCAGTGGTGATGTCTCGTATGCCTTCAGGCGCCTTACAGAACTACCCATGCCGCCGACTGTACCTGACGATGAGTGTGAAAGCCTCTGTGAAAACGTCAGGTAAATCATTTAACTTGATCGATTATATCAGTGTTAATAATAATTGTTTAACTGTTAAAATTTGATTACTGTTATTAGATGCTATTTTACTTCAGTGGTTAAAAACTTGTTGAGGTTGCAAAAAACTGTCGATTGATTGATTGATTGAGCAGTGTTTAACGCCTCCACCAACACCGTATAGGTTATCCGGGAAACAGTTTTACGTTTCAAAAGACCCAACCAACAGTATCAGTGCAAAAGCTGTTATGTCTTATGCAACTGTATTTTGTAATAGGCAATAGTTTTAATATTTTTGACTTTTTAGACACTTTGTATTTAGTTCAGTACCGTTGTCCAAATTTGACAGTGGATTATTAGGAAGCTTGCTTGTTTTTCAATTATGAGCAGATTTTCAGTCATTAAGACATTGTTACATTTTCCAAAACCGACGATTAAAGTGTAGTATATATGACAGGGAGATTGTTAGTTATGGAATTAATATCTAGTTAATATTAATATGGTTTGATAAACTGTTTGGATTCTTATGCAGTCGCATCAAATTATTTAAGCCTGTAACCAGACATTTTGCACAGGGGAGGGAGTTCGACTGTCGCTAAATTTGGGGATGGTTGAGACCTGTGGAGGGATTGAGCCCCTGCCCAGAAAAAAAATGAAATTTTCCTTTTAAAATGATGCATTTTGATGCATTTTAGTGCATGTTTTCCATACATATTTGGACCTGGTGATTGCGTGCAACCACCCGAACGCCCCTAGTTATGGGCCTGTTATTATTTGTAATAATTCATCGACATTGTTGTTAAACAGTACTGTGGATAAGAAGCCGCCAGATGACGGTAGCAGTGACTTTACAAGCGTGGTGAAGTTGCCTGATCCTGCACCAGAAAGGTTGCCTGCCCGTCGGCTGGGTATCCGTGACCTGCCGATGCCTCCGATGGCTTCGGATGCGGACGACGACGTCGACGAGGATGAAAATGATGGCGTCACTGAGCAGGAAACGTGTACGAAAGACGATGATTGGTGTGACAGCATCGTGAAGTCATTTTTCAAAAAGAAGGAATCATTGTCCAGCCGTACTAAAGACAGCCAACCGACTCAGGAACAGTATGTATTGACTGTGATGAGTTGCTGTCGTTTGATGATGGAACTTAATGCTTTGACGCCCACTGTTGCCATATGGGTACAGCTATAAAGCATCCTGTGCCAGACCGGGTTGAGCCGTCATTTGTAATTTTGACAGCCGGGCACACTGACGCTGCATCAGAGTGCCCAGCTGTCAAAAATTACCAATGACGGCTTAACCCGGTCTGGCACAGGATGCCTTTATAGCTGCACCCTCGTGTCGACAGTGGACGTCAAAGGGTTAAAATTGCTGTGTTTTGGTTCACATATAACGTTGAGCATGGTTCCTTTTGTCATTGGTCAGTTAAAGTGAGGGAATTTAAAGAATTCAGGGAAAACGGAGAAGATCAGGGGAAAGTTCGGGGAATTTCAAAAGTACCATACTGCAAAGAAAGGGAGATGACAGATATGTTCAAAGAGATTTGAGACTAGCTATGAAAGTACGTTCCATCTAGTGGTTCTGAGACTCAGCTAGTTAAATGAAATCATGTTCTTGGACATTTTTGTAAATTATGAGTATTTTATATGTCCAAGTTGAACGTCATCAGTGTGTGATTATGTAACCCTACAACACACTGTAATTGGCTTTGTGTGGTTTACTTTGTTTGCTCTGATGTTCGACTTTCCCCCAAAGTGACGATTTTTGGCTTTTTATGCTGCTGTAATTATTTGCAAGTGATTATTTTATGAGTAACATGTTAATTAATTTGTAACTACAACTAACTTGTCTTATGGCCTTGTTGCATAAAATGGCTGCTGTCTCTAATTAATTCTAAACGTCATTATCTGAATGACATTATAACATGAAAGTCATCGTAAACCACTTGTTCTGTTAACGAGTGAAGTTCAAGACCTCACGCATACTGGACCATCTTTGCAGAATGCTCTGTCATCTTAAATTAAAAAATATAACCAGGCACAGACACATACAGCTTTCCTGTTCCACCCATGTTTTATATCCTTTGTCGGTACTGTACTGAGCACATTTAGAGTATGATCGCAAAAATGCTATATGTATTGGTTGTTTCGTCGAAATAACAATTTTATATCTAGAGTTTGGAGTCGTAGTGCTGATGTGTGGTGTGTACAGAGAGAGTACAGGCGACTTGCCGCTGTCTGAGCGTCAAACGTCTCCGTCTGAATTAGGTCCAGAGAATCTTGATCTGTCGTCATTTAATGGCAGCTATCGTATGTGGCGAAGGTTAGTTCACTATTTATTGCATTTTCTCCTCGAGGAATATTGATAATAATCAAATACTACCATTACAGTACGTAGCTTTCAGTCAGAATAGTCTGTCTTTAGTATTGGTTGTTAGGTTGCCAGATGTTAAATTGACCCGGTGTATTGTTGGTTAATACAGGCATTTATAAGAAAAGCTCTGTATATTGTTAGGCATTTGTGTGAACAATTCAGCAATACTTAGAAGAGAATTGTTGAAAGGCAATTTTTATCTGCTGCTTGCTGTTTTATGACTTCGTAAATGTACGGCTCTCCATCAACACTCAATTAGATTGTCGGTTACAATGCTAATGCTGGCATGAAGGAAACCTTAGCTGATCACAGCTAGGTCATCAGGATTACTAAAAACATAATGCTGAATATGATATACATTGCTAATATATCTGTGGTGTCATACCTACAGCTTCTTATGTCAACTCATCCGAGTCAACGTAATGGGAGGAGTTGATTTAATAAAGCCGTTTTCAGTGCCCATCCTTCCGTCCATCTGTACATGCATCTGTCCGTCCGTCAAAAATTTTTCCGATTTGAATGAAATTTGATGTGTAAGTAGAGGTCGATGAGTTATACACGACTTTATGCTGTATGACCCGATTCAGGGTCTAGGTTGGAGGGGACGTAAAACACTACGCAATCAATCAGTCAATCAAGGTCTAGGTCCTGGATGTCTGAAAGTTATGAAAATGGCCCTGGCCCATTTCAAAGTCTTATCTCCTCTGCCGGTATGCATGTAATGAAAAAGCTGATGGTGAATTATGAGACTCCAAGACAATATTTATTTCTGCATTATATTCTTGCAGCATTTCCTGTATTTGTTCTACTTTTAATGACATTTGTAGCCTGTGAAGTTTCCGATGCATATGTTGTCTGTATGTGTATGTGTTTGTGTTAGACATTTGCAAGGTTCACGCAGGATGAACGAGGCTGCCGCGTGTGACTGGGGAGAGCGCTGCGTCGATGTCTTCGACATCGTCTCACAGATCGGTGAAGGCATGTATGGTCAGGTGTACAAAGCCAGGGACAGGCAAACAGGTCAGTGCTTTGTCACTGAATTTTGTTTGTCACAAAATGTTTGATGTTTTGTTGGAGCTATTATTGGAATGTCATTAATTGTTGGACGTTTGCTGTTATTGTTATGCCCAGCATTTGTTGTGCTTTATTGTTGGGAGTATGTTAATTGTGTGTGTGTGTGTTTTTTTTCTGTCTGTTGATGAGTGGGAATATTAAAAAGTTTTAGATGGATTTTAGCAAAAGATGAAAGTCTATATTCTGTGGATCATTGGCTCTGTCCAATGGGGTGTTTAAGAGGCCACTTTTATGGATTTGTCCTGTATTGTCAACCTTTCCATTTAGTGCTGCTATCAGATGAAAATAACCTATGTTTGTAGTTGTCAGTGCATCAATTAATTCTATGCTGTGATTTCAAATGTCAGAAACATTTATTCCCCTAATTTACATTACTTTGTGTTTTGTTAACAGTCTGTCTGAAAACAGGATCACAAGTGAAATTGAAATGATTTCATTACTGTTAATGTTGTTGACAGGTAACTTTGTGGCACTGAAGAAGGTGCGTCTGGAGAACGAGAAGGAAGGCTTTCCAATCACTGCTGTGCGTGAAATCAAGATCCTACGTCAGTTGAATCACCCGAACATCGTTGGACTGCATGAAATAGTCACCGACAAGCAGGATGCTGTTGAGTTCAGAAAGGACCGAGGTATGGTCAGATTTTATGCCATATTTTTCGGTCGACTCCGACTCAGTGTAATAAAGCCGGTCTTGGTGTTCGTCCATACTTATGTCCGTCCCTTTGTCAACAAAAGTTATTCCGATTGGAACGAAATTTGTAGGTACAGATTACGACACGACAGTATGCCGTATGACCTGATCAAAGGTCAAGGAGGTCCGAAAGTTGCAAAAATGGTCAATTTCATATTCTGTCTTTTCCGCTGGTATGCATGTAATCAAACAACTAATGGTTTATTATGATCCTCCAAGACAATATCTGAAATTTTTCTGGACAGATTTTTGATATTCTTTCTCTTTCGGCGTCACGTGATTTTCAAAGTTAGGGAATGGTCACGAGTCAACCACCAGTCTCGTATGGGGCTTATTCATTGGAATGTTTTTGCCTGTCACCTAAGTGAATACAAGCCAGCTATTAAACACGTACAGCTGTTCATATGAGGCTGCATTAAGCAGCAATGCATTGATGTCATTTGTTTGCCCAATGCCTTCACTTTGCTTGAAGTTGGAGAGACATTGAAATTACACATTTAGTGGATATATTACAAGCAACTGGTGTAGTAATTTTGAGATTGGAATGCGAGTTTTTCAGGTCACCCACTCCCATAGCTGCTCTGTACCAATGCCATCTTGGGTGTCATCCCTCCACGGTCAATTAATGAACACCAATGAAAGCTGGGGAGTAAACACGCATATCAGGCTGTCATGAACACTGCCGCACGACTCGTATGTGGCGTCGGCAAGTTTGACTGAATACAGCATCTGATCAGCGACAGTCTCCACTGGCTACTAGTCCACAAGAGGGTGCAGGTGTGTCTACTGGCTTATAAAGCTGTGCATGGCCTAGCTCCATACTACCTAGGACGGCCACGAAGTTCAGGGCTCGCTCATTCGCCGTCGCTGCCCTGTCTGAGTGGAAACGATTGCTGCTACACATTCGTTCTAAGAGTCGGTTAACTGTTTTAAAGTCGCGTTGAAGTCTTTCATCTTCACCACTGCCAGCTCCTAACTGATATGTGTCGAGACACTACGATTTCTGTGTGACAGGTCATCAGCCATTGCGTTGATGCGCGCCCTTGTAATGACTTTGTCGTGTTACGGCGTGTTAGAAATTGTCTGTGTATTATTATTATGTCACACGATGCACTAGCTTTGGCTGGTGTCTGGCTGAAGGCTAGTGAAACAGCGATCAGTGCTACCCATGAGGCCTGGGGAGGACATTACTTTTTTAACCACAGTATACAGTTTATTACGTTGTGATGTGGCTATACTGTCAGGATCGTTCTACATGGTATTTGAGTTCATGGACCATGATCTCATGGGTCTTCTTGAGTCTGGCCTCGTAGCACTGAGTGAAACCAACATTGCGTCGTTAATGCGGCAGTTGCTGGAAGGACTCAACTTCTGTCACAAACGCAACTTTCTTCACCGTGATATCAAGTGCTCCAACATCTTAGTCAACAAATAGTAAGTATGTTCTGTTGTAGCTCTGCTACTTGGCTTGGCTACAGTGATGTCGGCTGAAGAACATTAACCCTTTGATGCCCACTGTTGCCACACAGGTGCAGCAATAAAGCATCCTGTGACAGACCGGGTTAAGCCGTCATGTGTAATTTTTGACATTCGGGCACGCCAACACTCAGGTACAAATGACGGCGGCTTAACCCGGTCTGACATGGGATTTTTTTTATAGCTGTACGCATATGGCAACAGTGGGTGCGTCAAAGGGTTAAGATTTGTGTGCAGCTTTCTGAAAGTTGACAGTATTTTTTGTTTTAACTGTTTGTTCGGTCATTTCCGTTGTAATGGCCACTTTTTCTGGTATACCCGGATCAGCTTATACTGGACCACTTTCTTTGGCTACTTCTGATGAAGCCAGTTGCTCTTCTGTGGGAGAAACAGTTGCTATCGTTGCAACATTAATGTTTGCTGGTGTAGAGCTGAGAACATGTTACTTGAAATACTGGATATGTTATAGCATCAGGTAACTTTGATAATGTAGTTTCTGTTGCTAGTTGTGCATTGTGATTAAACTTGGCCAACACTTTGGATGGATTGCAAGAATGCAAGAACACTGCTCAAATCTCCACTCAGTTGAGTGGCACTTAACTAGTGGAAATTTGAGCGGCTGGTTTTGCCGTGCGACATTTGAGTGGGCTCATCATGACTTGGAGGGTGGGTTTTGTGTTCTTGCAACGATTTTCATGCTCAGTGTACTTAAACTTGACAAGGTGTGGCGATCTAGCACGCTTAACTTCAAGATTAAACTGGATCTCTACACCTCACTTATCGTCTCTACAGCCATATATGCCAGTGAGACCTGGAAGAGTACAGTTAGAATACATCAACAGCTGGACGTCTTCCACCAGCGGATTTTACGCCAGATTTTGGGCATTACGTGGAAGGACCACGTGACGAATATGGAGGTGCTAAGCCGGACTGGGCAGCGAAGATTACACTACATTGTTGCAGAGAGACGACTTCGGATGGCAGGCCATATCATCAGGATGCCACCTGGACGACCAGCCAATCACGCCATGTCATGGACTCCTCGTGGTAGTGGCAGTCCAACGAAGACGTGGCGGTAGTCGATTGGAACAGCGTCCGGGCTGTGGCTACAAACAGGAGCAGATGGCGAACTCTTGCCGCCCATTGTCCTGTCAAGGACCGTAGGATCTAAATGCTAACTAAGTGTACTTAAACTGGCTAGTTAATCGCTGAGCGGCGTTCTTGCAATCCGCCCATATTTACTTCGTTACTGTTCAGTACTGAGTCATCATGCTGTGTTGTTGTCCAGTGGTCAACTGAAGCTGGCTGACTTCGGCCTGGCTCGGCTCTCCGAGTCGGCCGAGTTCCAGCGACCGTACACTAATAAAGTGATAACACTGTGGTATCGTCCGCCAGAACTGCTGCTTGGTGAGGAGTGTTATGGCCCGGCTGTTGATATCTGGAGCTGCGGGTAAGATGTCGTTTTATTACTGGCCTCTCATTGTTCATGTTAGAAAGGTATATTTGTATATTTTTAGGTCGACTTGCCTAATAAGGCCGGTCTCAGTGTCTGTCCGCCCATCGTACGTCTGTCCACAGAAAGTTTTTGTTGATTTGAACAAAATTTTGGTGTTTTGGTAGAGGTTGATGAGTGCTAAACAATAGTGTGCCGTACGACCCGATCCAAGGCTGCCTTTTCTGTTGGTATTCATGTAAGCAAACCACACTACGATACTCCAAGACAATCTAAATAATTTTAACCAGGCAGATTTGTGATACTCATTCCCGTTCGATGTCGTCACGTGACCTTCAAACTTAGGATGTCTACCTTTGGCAAACAAATTTTGTCTGTAACGATGAGTCGACCAGCTGTCCCATACGGGGCTCATTTCTATAAATACGAGTTTACTTGTGTGCAGATCTGTCACATTGAGGAACTAGTTGAACTGGTTTTCATTTGGAACGTCACATGCAGCTCAGCACTGTGTTAAAGCCTCTATGTGAAACAAGTGGAGAAGGCCAAGTTTTAACCTGTGTTCAGACCTGAACCCCTTACATTTTTATCTTGACATTTTGCCTGCATGATTATGTTGTACCCATGTGTCATATTGTGTTGCAATGTGTTCAGTGAGGGCTATGTGGTAAGATTGGTGACACATTAATTTTGGGGGCAAAGTCCACCGACCCACACCCCATAAATGTGGACACTGTTAAGCATTTCACATGAAAACAGACAGCACAATATGTCCAGTAATAATTAATGGATCAATGTCAAATTTCAAATGGAACTTTGGACCACCTTCGTGACATTCTGGGTGGCCCGTAACGGTTATCTGGCTAATTTCAAGATGGCAGCAACTGTCTCAATTTTTATAAATATAATGAACGTCACCAGATTGGCAGATAAAAAGATGCCTGTCAGCATACCAGCTCTAGTTTCACTAAATCCGGCGTACTTCCAGTTCTTCAAGACATCTAGCTCAAGACAATGCTGTTTGCATAGCTCGACATGCAAAACAGATGATAAACAAAGAAAGAACCTAATAATTAAATCCCTTAACCCTTTGATGTGCACTGTTGCCGTATGGGTACAGCTAGAAAGCATCCTGTGCCAGTCCGGGTTAAGCCGTCATTTGTAATTTTTGACATCCAGGCACTCTGACGTTCAGCCCCGAGCTTCAAGAGTGCCGGGCACTGATGCTCGGGGCTGAACATCAGAGTGTCTGGATGTCAACAAGTAGCCAAGCTGTCGCTAGGATAGCCGACCGTACTGCCAAAAATTGTAAGGGTCACGTGACCTAGGCCACGCCTCCTTTCGGGGAAATTATTTATGCGCCTGCTCGGCATTGCCCATACAAAGCCGTGTATCAAATTTGAAATCTCTAGCTCAAGTAGTTTTAAAGATATGTTC
>Ga0209680_1000625_pt1 | contig 10217 bp, 9 predicted proteins | sample WorMetLIZISLAND1_FD_187413 | JGI IMG/M metagenome (GOLD analysis project Ga0209680, IMG submission 187413) | Marine gutless worms symbiont microbial communities from Max Planck institute for Marine Microbiology, Germany - Olavius loisae LIZARD... ... | reverse complement strand
CAGACTGGCATACCGGTTCGCGACGTCGAAAAAACCAATCTGCCCCATGAGCCGTTCCCTCCCTCTTACGTCAGATCACGCGGATTCTAACCGACCTCGGAAAAATAGGGAATTCTTCGAGGCGCCCTACTATACGTATTGATCGTGTTTTCGGTTGCCGCCACGTCCTTGCCGGCGCTTGCCGGTGGTCCGGCCGAGGCGTTCTATGGCCATTTCGTCGGCAAGGCCATCGACCAGGGGGCGGATGAGATCGAGAACCGGGACCTTGAGGTGCACATCCGTCCCTACAAGAACGGTTTCAATGTCGAGTGGACGACGACGATCCACAGGTCGTCCGGAAAGGTCAAGCGCGCTGCGTTCTCGATTAACTTCCGACCGACCCAGCAAGACGGGGTGTTTTCCTCGGCCATGCGGAAGGACAAGTTCGGCAATGCCCGTCCTCTCGATCCTTTGAAAGGGGACCCCTACGTTTGGGCCGTCATCGAAGGCGGCGTTTTGACTGTCAATACCTTGATCATTCTCGACGAGGGTGGCTACGAGATCCAGACCTACGAACGCCGGATAATCGATGACGGTATGTACCTCGAGTTTTCGCGTATCCGCAATGGCGAAAAACTCAAGGACATCCGCGCCAAACTGTTGCGAGTCGCCCAATAGCCACCTCTATTGGACCACGTTGGCGCGGTTTCCAAGGTCGGTTTGAGGTGGTCTTTCGGGCAACTTAGCAATAGTCTTGTCGTCTGGGCAGGACGGAACGCACGACGATGCTGGTGGATTCAGGCCACACACGGCTCCTGATTTACAGTCATGACTCCTTCGGGCTCGGCCACTTGCGCCGGTGCCGGGCGATCGCGCACTCGCTGGTCGATCACCGCCAGGACCTCTCCGTGCTGATCCTGTCCGGTTCGCCGATCATCGGGAGCTTCGACTTCCGGTCACGGGTCGATTTCGTGCGTATTCCCGGTGTCGTTAAACTGCGCAACGACGGTTATACCTCGCTCGGCCTCGACATCGGTATCGAAGAGGCGATGGCCATTCGTGAGTCGATCGTCCGGACCACGGCTGAGGTCTTCAAACCCAACGTATTCTTGACCGACAAGGAGCCGACGGGCCTTCGCGGTGAGGTCGAGTCGACGCTACGCCTGTTGAAGAGCAATGGGACACGCCTGGTGCTCGGCCTCAGGGACGTCATGGACGACCCCGGCAAGCTGACCGACGAATGGGAGCGCAAGATGGCGATGCCGGCCATGCGTGACTTCTACGACGACATATGGGTTTACGGCCTGCCGGAAATCTGCAACCCCCTCGAAGGGGTATCGCTGCCGAGCGGCATTCTCGACAAGATCACCTACACCGGTTATCTGCGCCGCAGCTCCGCAACGGCGATCAACCCGTCGATCATTGAACAGATCGATATGCAGGACCCGTTCATCATCGTCACGCCCGGCGGCGGAGGGGACGGCGCCGGCCTCGTCGACTGGGTGTTGCGCGCCTACGAACATGATCCCGGCATCCCCCACCCGGCGCTCATCGTTTTCGGTCCGTTCATGCATCTCGACCTGCAAAGCGAATTCAAACACCGCGTCGAGATGCTGCCGAACGTCCATTCGACGACCTTCGAATCGAACCTGGAAAACCTGATCTCGAAGGCCTCCGGCGTCGTCGCCATGGGCGGCTACAATACGTTCTGCGAGATTCTCTCTTTCGACAAGCCGAGCCTGGTCGTGCCGCGCACGGTCCCGAGGCTCGAGCAGTACATCCGGGCGTCGCGGGCCCAGGATCTCGGCCTCGTCAGTATGGTCGTCGACGACGGCGAACGGGATCCGCGCGAGATGGCCGAGGCCATCCGCACTCTGCCGGCCCGGCCGAAACCGTCGGAGGTGCATTTGCCAGGGTTGCTGGACGGTTTCTCGCACATCAATGCGACTGTCGATCAGTGGCTGAGCGCGGCGCAACCGGGAGAACCGTCTCTGCGCCTGGTGCACAAAGATGCGTGAGCGCCCGTGCAACACGTCGTCGCCATCGTCGTAAAGGGGTATCCCCGGCTTTCCGAGACATTCATCGCTCAGGAAATCCTCAGTCTACAGAAATCCGGGTTGCGCTACCGGATCGTGTCCCTGCGCCGGCCGACCGACAAGAAGACACACCCCGTCCATGGACAGATCACCGCCGCCGTCGACTATCTGCCGGAGTACCTTTACGAGGCGCCGGTCCGGGTGATGCGCGCCTGGCTGCGGGTGCGCAAGCGGCCTGGATACGGAGCCGCCCGCGGGGCATTTCTCCGCGATCTGTTTCGCGACCTGACGCCGAATCGGGTCCGTCGGTTCGGCCAGGCCCTGGTCATGGCCGCCGAACTGCCCGACGACGTAACCTGGATCTATGCCCATTTCCTGCACACGCCGGCATCCGTGGCCCGCTACTGCGCCGAGATCAGGGGATTGCCATGGAGCTGTTCGGCCCACGCAAAGGACATCTGGACCTCACCCGAGTGGGAGAAGGCCGAGAAGTTGGCGCATATGGAATGGCTGGTGACCTGTACCCGTAGCAATGTGGATCACCTGCGCGGCTTGGACAGCGAGACCGAACACAAGGTTCACCTGCTCTATCACGGTATCGATTTGGCGCGTTTCCCGCCCAGGAACAGGCCGCAAGCACCGGAGGGTTCGCCGGCACCAGGAACGCCCGTTGCCATCTTGTCGGTCGGCCGCGCCGTCGAAAAGAAGGGCTACGACATCTTGTTGCGGGCTCTGGCCGACCTGCCGAACGAACCGTCATGGCGCTTCGTACATGTCGGCGGCGGCGTCAATCTGTCGGCTCTGAAAGCGGCGGCCCGGAACTTGGGGCTCGAGGATCGTGTCACATGGATGGGTCCGCGATCCCAGGAGGAACTGCTGGCGCTGTATGGCGAGGCCGACTTGTTCGTCCTGGCCAGCCGTGTCGCCGGCGACGGTGATCGCGACGGCCTGCCCAATGTGCTGATGGAGGCGCAGAGCCAGTCGCTGGCCTGCATCGCGACGCGGGTTTCGGCGATTCCGGAATTAATCGTCGACGGTGAAACCGGGGTGTTGGTCGAACCGGACGATGTCGGCGCCCTGGCCGATGCCATGTCGCGACTGATCCTCGATTCCCGCCTGCGCCAGCGCCTCGGAGAGGCCGGTGCGGAGCGGGTCCGCCGCGCCTTCTCCCATGACGCCTCGATCGGCATTCTTGCCGAGAAATTCGGTCTCGTCGTTGCCCGGGACGTGGCGTGAGGATCGCCTTCTACGCACCGCTCAAAGCCCCGACGTCGCCGGTGCCGTCAGGCGATCGCCTCATCGGCCGCTTGTTGATGACGGCGTTGAAGGACGGCGGCAACACCGTTGATCTCGCCAGCCGCTTTCGCAGCTATGACGGCCGCGGCGACGAGAGCCGGCAGACACGACTGCGTAACGCCGGACAAAAGCTCGCCCAGCGGGTCGTGCGCCGATACCAGCGACGTTCGCCCGGAGAACGCCCCGACCTCTGGTTTACCTACCACCTCTACCACAAAGCACCCGACTGGATCGGGCCGCCGGCCGCCCGCGCCCTCGGCATTCCCTACGTCGTCGCCGAAGCGTCTCTGGCGCCGAAACAAAAGGACGGTCCGTGGCGGATCGGCCACGACAGCGTCGAACGGGCCCTCGCCGATGCCGACCTGGCCATCGGTCTGAATCGGGACGATGAGCCTTGCCTGCGCCCGGCCCTCGCCTCGAGAGACCGTTACGCCAGGCTCGAACCGTTTCTCGATCGCCGGCCCTACGTCGAAGCGGCCGGCGATCGGGTGGCTGCGCGCACCGCCATTGCCGGTCGTTTCGGTCTCGGTCCCGGCGATCCGTGGCTTCTGACCGTCGCCATGATGCGTCCGGGGGACAAGGTCGAATCCTATGAGATTCTCGCCCAAGCTCTGTCACGCCTGACCGACCGGCGGTGGCGCCTGCTCATCGCCGGGGACGGTGAGGCGGAGGCCGAGGTTCGCCAAACCTTTGCCGGCCTGGCGGGACGGACAGTCTGGCTGGGGCGCAGGGAGGCCGCGGAACTGGCCGGTATCTATGCGGCCTGCGACGTCTTCGTTTGGCCGGCCGTCAAGGAATCACCGGGCATGTGCTTCCTCGAGGCCCAGGCGGCCGGTATGCCGGTGGTCGGTTGCGACGCCGGAGGCGTGCCGGACGTCGTCGGTGACGGGGAAACGGGGTTCCTGCCGCCGCACCGCGATTCGGTAGCTTTCGCCGCTGCCGTCGTGCGCCTTCTCGACGATCAAGACATGCGCCGGCGCATGGGGCAGGCGGCATATCATCGGATCGCCGAACGCCATGACGTCACCTCCGCGGGACAGCGTTTGAACCGTCTGTTGAGCGGGTTGAAGAGATGATCCCATTGTTCGTCATCCGCCACGGACCAACCGCCTGGAACGCCGAAAAGCGCCTCCAGGGGAAAAACGACCTGCCGCTCAGTCCCGCCGGTCGCGCGGCCGTCGGAACCTGGCGGGTCCCGTCCGAATTTACCGGCTACCGCTGGGTGTCTAGCCCCCTCGGCCGGGCCCTCGAGACGGCTCGAATCCTCGGCGTCGAGTGCACCCCCGAACCCGCTCTCGAGGAGATGTCGTGGGGACGATGGGAAGGCTCCCGGTTCGCCGACCTGCAACGGGAACTGGGCGAAACCATGAAACGGAACCAGGCTCGCGGTCTCGACTTCCGGCCCGATGGCGGAGAGAGCCCGCGCGAGGTGCAGGACCGCTTGAGGCCTTGGCTGGCATCGCTCGATCGGCCGACCGCGGCGGTTTGCCATAAGGGCATCATCCAGGCGATCTACGCGAAAGCCGTGGATTGGGAAATGATCGGCAAGCCGCCAACCAAACTCCGTGACGCGACAGGGCACCTCTTTCACGTGACCGACGGTGCTCCCACGGTTTCCCAGTTGAACATCCCTCTGGTGCCCGCATGACGACCGATGTCCTGTTCTACGTCCAGCACCTTCTCGGCGTCGGCCACGTGAAGCGGGCGGCGGCTTTATGCCGGGGGTTCGAGCGCGCCGGGCTCCGGGTCACCGTTGTCCTCGGCGGTCCGCCGGTCGATCTGGCCGACTTCGGGGATGCCGAGATCGTGCAGTTGCCGACGGCCTGGGCAGCCGACCCGGACTTCTCGGCGATCCTCAAAGAAGATGGCAACCCGATCGACGATACCTGGCGAGCCGGCCGCCGCGACCGTCTGCTCGCCCTATACGAACGGACCCGGCCCAATGTAATACTCATCGAACTGTTTCCCTTCGGGCGCCGCCAGTTCCGCTTCGAATTGCTGCCGCTTCTGGAGGCGGCCCGCGGTCAAGCCCGAGTTGCCTGTTCCGTACGTGATGTCCTGGTCGCCAAGGACAAGCCCGAGCGCAACCGTGAAGTCGCCGACACGGTCGATCGTTATTTCGAGCGGGTTTTCGTCCATGGCGATCCGACGGTCGTGTCCTTTGAGGCGACGTTTCCGGAAACCAAACGCATCCGCGATCGCATCGCCTACACAGGCTACGTGTGCGAATTGGAGGTCGGCGGTTCCGATGGGTTGAAGGCCCCGGGCGAGATCGTCGTGTCGACGGGCGGCGGTGCGGTCGGCGAGAATTTGATGCGGACGGCCTTGGCGGCCCGGCGTGCGGGTTACCTTGTCGAATATCCCTGGCGGATGTTGGCGGGCGGAAATCTTGATCCGGCCGTGTTCGACGGTTTACGGGACCAGGCCCCCGAAGGGGTCATCGTTGAGTGGGCGCGGCCCGATTTCCGGTATCTTCTCGACGGGGCCGCATTGTCCATTTCGCAGGGCGGCTACAACACTGTCATGGACGTTTTGGCCGCCGACTGTCCCGCTTTGGTCGTTCCCTTCGCCGATGGCGGTGAGAGCGAACAGGCTTATCGGGCCCGCAAATTCGAACGGCGCGGTCTCTTGCATGTACTCGACGAGGCAACGATGACGCCGGAGCGACTGGGGCAATCTGCCGAGGCCGCGATCGCGGCACCGCCAGCCGCCCATGACTTCGATTTGAACGGCGTCGAAACGACGGCGCGTCTGGTCGCCGCGATGGTCGGAGACGGGGAGGGGCCGTGATCGATCACTGGCAATCGTTCGAAGACGAACTCGCGGCTTGGCGCGATGCCGGCGATACCGCTGCGTTCTGGTGGCGGGACGACGACGCGACGCGGCCGACGGAACAACTGGATCGGCTCCTGGGGCTGGCCGAAACCTATGCCGTCCCCCTCGTCGTCGCCGTGGTTCCGGAACCGGCTGCACCGGAACTGGCATCACGGCTCGCCGAGTGCCCATGGGCCGGGGCGGCGCAGCATGGATACCGCCACCACAACCATGAGCCGGAAGGCGTCAAGAAATCGGAATATGGGGAAAGCCGTACCGAGGCCGAGATGACCGACGAAATCCGCGCCGGATGGTCGCGGCTGGACGGTTTCGCAAACCGACTCCCAGTCTTCGTGCCGCCCTGGAACCGGCTATCGGAGACGGCTTTCCGAGCCGTTCGAAAGGCCGGGTTCATCGGTGTTTCGGGGTTCGCTGTGCGTTCGCGAGCGGAGCCTGTTGCCGGTCTCAGGCAGGTCAACACCCATCTCGATATCATCGACTGGCGCGGCACCCGCGGCTTCACAGGCGAGGAAAAGGCGTTGTCGGATATCGTCACGCACCTAGCGGCGAAACGTCTTGGTAGCGCAGATGCGAACGAGCCGACCGGGCTTCTTACGCATCATCTCGACCATGACGAGGCGTCCTGGACGTTCGTCGAGAAACTCCTCCACTGGACGCGCGAGCAAGACTCCGTAAAATGGCCTCAGTTGACCGACGTGTTCGGTCTCCGAAGAACATAATAACGAACAAACATACAGGGCGGATGCGTGGGAGATCTCCTGAAAGTCAACGACCTCAGGGTCGGCTTTGATACCCGTGCCGGCCGGGTCGATGCCGTTCGCGGCGTGTCGTTCCGCATCCGGCCAGGGTCCTGTGTCGCGATCGTCGGTGAGAGCGGTTCGGGGAAAAGCGTTTGCGCCCAGGCGATCATGGGGATCCTTCCGAAAGGGGCAACAATCGAGTCGGGGGAGATCCTGTTCAACGACCCCAAGAAAGGCGGCGTGGTCAGCGATCTCGCCAAGCTCGATCCAGCCGGACCCGACTATCGCAACATCCGCGGCGGTCGCATTTCGATCATCTTTCAGGAGCCGATGACCTCGCTATCGCCCCTGCATACCATCGGTGACCAGATATCGGAGGCGCTGAGGCTTCATGACGGCTCCGATATGAAGGTCTGCGAACAGCGCACGATCGAAATGCTGAAGTTGGTCCGATTTCCCGATCCGGATCGTGCCTATCGTACCTATCCCTTTGAGCTGTCCGGTGGCCTTCGCCAAAGGGCGATGATCGCCATGGCCTTGGTCTGCGGCCCGGCACTGTTGATTGCCGACGAACCGACGACGGCGCTCGATGTCACCGTCCAGGCCCAAATCCTCGGTCTTATCAAGGACCTTCAGCAGGAACTCGACATGGCGGTCCTGATGATCACCCATGACATGGGGGTCGTCGCCAACGTCGCCGAGGAAGTTGTCGTCGTCTACCATGGCGAGGTCATGGAAAGCGGCGTCAAGGAGGACATCTTCGAGACTCCCGGCCACCCCTATCTGCAGGCCCTCCTCAAGGCGGTGCCGCACTTCGATACCGAAGGCTCGGAACGTCTGGTGCCGCTCCGGGCCATCGAGCCGAGACGCGGCGGGCTCCTCCAGAAACGTGACGATACCGCGGTCGTCGATGACGGCAAGCCGCTTCTGGAGGTCAAGAACATATCCAAGAGCTTCACCATCCGTAGCGGCGGTTTGGGGTTCGGCGGCGGCGAGGGACGGGCCGTAAACGCCGTCGATCACGTCAGTTTCGATATCCGCCGTGGCGAATGCCTGGGGCTCGTCGGTGAAAGCGGCTGCGGCAAGACGACGGTCAGCAAGATGATCATGCGGGCCATCGATGCCGACCAGGGCGAGGTGGTTTACCATGGCCCCGACGGCCCCCGCGATCTGTTGCATCTCGACGACCGGGCGATGGTGCCCTACCGCCAAAAGATCCAGTACATCTTTCAGGACCCCTTCGGCTCGCTCAATCCGCGGATGACCGTGTTCAACATCCTCAGCGAACCCCTGGCCATCCACAATGTCGGAAACAAGGCTGACCGTCGCGAACTGGTCCAGGAACTGATGGATTTGGTCGGCCTCGACCCCCGTTACCTCAGCCGCTATCCGCACAGTTTTTCAGGCGGCCAGCGCCAGCGCATCGGGATCGCGCGGACCCTCGCTCTACAGCCGGAACTGGTCATCTGCGACGAACCGGTATCGGCACTGGATGTCTCGGTTCAGGCGCAAGTCCTGAACCTTCTGAAGGACCTTCAGGAGGAACTGGGGCTGACCTATCTCTTCATCTCTCACGACCTGGCCGTCGTCAATTACATCGCCGATCGCATCGCCGTCATGTGCCGCGGCCAGCTCGTCGAACTGGCGCCGCGCGCGAGCCTGTTCAAGGAGCCGCGCCACCCCTACACCCAGGCGCTCCTGGCTTCGGTGCCGTTCCCCGACCTGTCGCGCCCGCTAGATTTCGCCACGGTGCGCGAGACCACCATGACCGACCCCGACAGCTGGCCGGAACCCTTCGACGTACGTGATGCCGTCGACGCCTCGCTGATGGATCTCGGCAACGGGCATTTCGTGCGAGCGCACGAAAATCCCGGTGAAGCGGCGATCGCGTGACATGAGAGGCCCCGAGGTATGCGCGATCGCAGCGATTGGCGGCACTCTCGGCGACGGTCTGGTGTTTTCCGCGGACGACTTGGCGTCTTTGGATCCAGGCCCGTTCACCAGATTGTTGCCGCTAGAACTATCGGACATTGCGACAACGGCCGGTGCACAGGCGAACGCCGTTCTCGAGCAAGCGGCGGAGGAGGGCGCCCAGTGGGTCCTGTTCGTCGGTACCGGCGAACGGGTCCATCCGCACGCGTTTGCCATGATGGCGCCGACGACGGCGGCCTACGACGCGGTTTGGGGCGGGATCGGCGTTGGCGGTGGTGAGGAATTCGAGATTCCCAAGACCTGCCGATTTACCTGCGACCGCATGCCGGACGGTGCTCACATGGCGCTTGAATGGTGGGTCGGACGTAGCCATTTCGCCCGCATTGATGTCGCGCGCGCGATCGGGTTTTCCGAGACCGCGGGTGAGTCCTGGTACGTCGATTACATGATGCGGTTCTGGCAGCGCGGTGGGTGCCTGAAAACGGCGCAACCGCTTACCACGACCGAAAACCTGCCGGTCGTCGGAGACGGCGAAAAGGCGTTCATTCGTGAAGATCTCGATCGTAATCCCCAGTTCATGGCCTTCGACTATGGTGGCCGTCTGATGAAGTTCCCCTACACGGGCATAAACCCCACTGTCGAAAGAGTGCAGTTGAGAGGTGTCTTTTTCGAGCAGCGGGAACTGGAGGCAGTCGCCAGGACTGTCGAGTTCGGTGGCGTGATCGTCGATGTCGGCGCCAACACCGGGAACCACTGCCTTTTCTTTGCCACCGCCATGGAAGCCGAACGCGTCATCGCCTTCGAACCCAATCCGCTGGCCGGGCACCATCTCCACCGGACGATTCAGGCAAACGGCCTGACCAACATCGATACCAGCCAACTGGGCGTCGGGATCGGCAGCAAAAGCGGGCGCATGAAAGTCGATGCCGGGCGCCGCGGTCATTTGGGAACGGTCCGGCTGGCCGCCGACGATACCGGGGAGGTTGAAATCCGGACGCTCGATGATGCTGTGGAAGGCCGCGTCGACCTCATCAAGATTGACGTCGAGTCCATGGAGTTGGACGTGCTGAACGGCGCCCGGCGGCTAATCGAACGGGAAACACCGGTTCTGCTCGTCGAGGTCGAGGACGCCAACATCACACCCTTTCTCGCCCTTATTGATAATCTGGGCTACCGTGTCGAACGGGTGTTTGCCGACGAGGGTTATGCCAATTACCTCGTCGTGCCGGATCGGGTGATAAGGCATTGATGAGGCTTTATGTCATAAGCGGGGAGAGCTTTGATTTATTGAGTTGCCGGCGAGTTTTCGTGTTTCGGATCAGGTCGTTCCGGTTGTTTTGGGCCTGTGTTTTCTGAATGTGTTCCTTTTTTCATGATGTTGGGGCCTCCGTTACGATGG